>OGQS01000581.1_pt1 | contig 25723 bp, 21 predicted proteins | sample 1553331 | NCBI WGS metagenome assembly OGQS01 (sample SAMEA2580012, study PRJEB22360) | human gut metagenome | biome: human gut; feature: human-associated habitat; material: faeces | place: Denmark | collected 2008/2010
AAGATTTATGAAAAATGGATCCTACTGCCGGGGGCGCTTCGTTGGCGCCGAGACGGTGGTCGTTGCCTGCGGTAGCCGCAGAGATACGCAGAAGATCCTGATAATCATCCACCGCTTTAATTACTGCGCAGAGGAACAGCAAAAATTGTGCGTTTTCATGAGGGGTATCGCCGGGGGTAAGAAGATTTACGCCGGTATCTGTTGAAATTGACCAGTTGTTGTGTTTACCGCTTCCATTTACGCCCGCAAACGGCTTTTCATGAAGAAGGCAGACAAGTCCGTGGCGGAGAGCAACTTTCTTCATAATTTCCATAGTAAGCTGATTGTGGTCAGTTGCGATGTTCGTTGTCTGATAAACGGGAGCAAGTTCGTGCTGGGCGGGAGCCACTTCGTTGTGCTCCGTCTTTGCAAGGATACCCAGTTTCCAGAGTTCCTCGTTAAGATCTTCCATATACTCGGCTACTCTTGTATTTATAACGCCGAAATAATGGTCGTCAAGTTCCTGACCCTTGGGAGGCTTTGCTCCGAAAAGAGTTCTGCCGGTATAAATAAGATCTTTGCGCTGGTCATACATTTTTTTATCGATAAGGAAGTATTCCTGCTCAGGTCCCACAGAAGTGCGCACATATTTAACGCTGGTGTTGCCGAAAAGTCTAAGTATACGCAGCGCCTGTCTGTTGAGTGCTTCCATTGAACGAAGAAGCGGAGTTTTCTTGTCAAGCGCTTCACCGGTGTATGAGCAGAAAGCCGTTGGAATGCAAAGCGTCTTTCCTTTAATAAACGCATAAGAAGTGGGGTCCCATGCAGTGTAGCCGCGGGCTTCAAAAGTAGCTCTAAGTCCGCCTGACGGGAAAGAAGACGCGTCTGGCTCGCCCTTAATCAGTTCTTTACCCGAAAATTCCATAATAACGCGTCCGTCCGGAGCAGGCGTAATAAAGGAGTCGTGCTTTTCAGCTGTAATGCCTGTCAGCGGTTGGAACCAGTGAGTATAATGAGTTGCTCCCTGTTTAATCGCCCAGTCTTTCATTGCAGAAGCCACGGCATTGGCAACAGAAATATCAAGCTGCTTGCCCTCATCAATCGTCTTTTTTAGCGATTGATAAACGTCAGAAGACAAATTTGCTTTCATCACTCTGTCATCAAACACAAGTTTTCCAAAATACTCAGATACGGTTTTCATAAAAGAACCTCCAAAAAAAATAAAAAAATAAGGGCAAAGGTGTCTTTGAGGTAATAACCTCGAGACATCTTTGCCCTTTTACGCCATGATTATACATCCGACTTTCCCAATTGTCAACACCTGATTTTCAATTTATCCAGAAAAAACCGATTGACAAACGCATTGTGTTATGATATATTCATCTGTGAGCAAAGGCGTTCATTTACAGGAAAATTGTCTTTTTTTCTGTAAATGAACGCCTTTGCTTTTTTATTTTGTATTTTGCTATGAAAGGAAATTCTTATGTATAGAGAAGGACAGATTCGCATTCCATCAGGATGCGCAATAGCAGCAGTAATATCAAAAAAAGGCAACAGAATGACCGGCGAAAAAATTATTGAATCAATGCGCCCGATGCACGACCGCTCAAACGGTCTCGGCGGCGGCTTTGCCGGCTACGGAATTTACCCTCAGTACAGGGATTTTTACGCGCTTCATATTTTTTATGATTCAAAGGACGACAAAGTTCAGTGTGAAAAATACCTTAAAGAAAAATTTGAAATAGTTCAGGCTGAGGAAATTCCAATCAGAAAAACTCCTAAAATCACAGACGAACCTTATATCTGGAGATACTTTGTGGCTCCGCTTAAATCAGTTCTTCAGCGAAAACAGCAGGATGAAAAAGAATTTGTTGCAAGAACCGTAATGAAAATAAACACAAGAATAAGCGGCGCATATATTTTTTCAAGCGGAAAAAATATGGGCGCATTCAAAGCCGTCGGCTTTCCGGAAGATGTAGGTTATTTCTACAGACTTGACGAATACGAAGGCTACTCCTGGACGGCACACGGACGCTATCCCACCAACACCCCCGGTTGGTGGGGCGGCGCCCACCCATTCGCTCTCCTCGATTACTCAATCGTTCACAACGGAGAAATTTCATCCTACGACGCCAACAGACGTTTTATAGAAATGTTCGGCTACAAATGCACCTTACAGACAGATACAGAAGTAATCACATATATTATGGACTATCTTCTTCGCAGACAGGGACTTACTCTTGAAGAGGCGGCGTCTGTTATCGCGGCGCCTTTCTGGAGCACAATAAGCCGCAAAGACGACGAAGAAGCAGGGCAGCTTGCGTATCTCAGAAAGATATATTCAAGCCTGCTGGTTACAGGTCCTTTTTCAATAGTTCTTGGTTTTCAGGGAGGACTTATGGCGCTTAACGACAGACTGAAACTGCGTTCAATGGTCGTTGGAAGCAAAGACGACAAAGTATTCATCTCAAGCGAAGAAGCCTCTATCAGAGTTATGGAGCCTGACGCGGAAAATATTTACGCCCCTGCCGGCGGAGAACCTGTAATTATCAGAGTTGAGGAGGGCTGTTACTAATGGGAATTGAATTTATTTATCCTGAATTTGAAGTTATCAGAAACGACAGCAAGTGCACCCGCTGCGGCATATGCGTAAAGCAGTGCGCCAACGAGGTTCACAAATACGATGAAAAAAATCATGTTGTAATAAGCGACGACGCAAAATGTGTTGACTGTCAGAGATGCGTCTCTTACTGTCCTACCCGCGCTCTGAAAATAAATAAAAGCGACAACACTCTAAGGGACAATTCAAACTGGAAAACATCAACGATAAACGAAATTTACAAGCAGGCAAACAGCGGCGGTGTATTGCTTTCTTCAATGGGAAGCCCGAAGCCGTACCCTGTCTACTGGGATAAAATTCTTATAAATGCGTCCCAGGTAACCAACCCGTCTATAGACCCGCTGAGAGAGCCTATGGAAACGAGAGTATTCCTCGGCAAAAAGCCATCGGCAATTGAGCGTGACGAAAACGGTAAAATAAAGTGCAAAATAGAGCCGCAGCTTGAACTGCCCATTCCTGTAATGTTCTCTGCAATGAGTTACGGCTCAATCAGCTACAACGCCCACGCGGCGCTGGCTAAAGCGGCTGAGAAGCTGGGAATATATTACAACACAGGTGAAGGCGGACTGCACGAGGATTTTTACGTTTACGGTAAAAACACAATAGTTCAGGTTGCCTCAGGCCGTTTCGGCGTTCACAAAGATTACCTTGAAGCAGGCGCCGCTGTAGAAATCAAAATGGGTCAGGGCGCAAAACCCGGCATCGGCGGTCATCTTCCCGGAACGAAAATCGTAGGCGATATTTCAAGAACGAGAATGATACCTGAAAGTTCAGACGCAATATCCCCCGCCCCTCACCACGACATTTATTCAATTGAAGATTTAAGGCAGCTTGTTTACTCACTGAAAGAAGCGACGGAATACAAAAAGCCTATTATCGTAAAGGTTGCGGCAGTTCACAACATTGCCGCAATAGCAAGCGGTATTGCCAGAAGCGGCGCAGACATAATCGCTATTGACGGTTTCAGAGGCGGTACAGGCGCCGCACCCACCAGAATAAGAGACAACGTGGGAATCCCGGTTGAACTTGCGCTGGCGGCAGTTGACCAGCGATTAAGAGACGAAGGAATAAGAAACAACGTTTCCCTGGTTGTAGGAGGAAGTATCAGAAGTGCGTCCGACGTTGTAAAGGCAATTGCTCTCGGAGCCGACGCCTGCTACGTTGCCACCGCCGCACTGCTGGCGCTGGGCTGTCATCTCTGCCGCACCTGCCAAAGCGGTAAATGCAACTGGGGTATTGCTACTCAGCGCCCCGATCTTGTAAAAAGGCTTAATCCTGACGTCGGAAGCGAAAGACTTGTTAATCTTATGACCGCCTGGAAACACGAAATAAAAGAATTCATGGGCGGAATGGGAATAAACTCAATCGAAGCCCTGAGAGGAAACAGACTTATGCTCAGAGGCATCGGACTCAACGAAAAAGAACTTGAAATACTCGGAATTTCACACGCGGGAGAATAAAAAATATCAAAGTGCATGGAAATATTCTCGGAGGTGTAGTATAATATTATGAAAATAGATGCTCAACAATTTGATTACACGGCTCTCAACGAAGAAATGAGAAACTGTAATGAAGATTTTGAAATAACCGGCTGTCTCGGCCACAGATTTATCGGCGCAGGAATGAGCGACAGAAAAATTAAAATTCACGGAATACCCGGAAACGCTCTCGGCGCATACCTTAACGGAGCCGAGATAGAGGTTTTCGGAAACGCTCAGGACGCTGTAGGCGACACAATGAACAACGGTAAAATCATAGTCCACGGAAATATCGGCGACGCCGCAGGTTATGCAATGAGAGGCGGCAATATTTTTGTTAAGGACGACGCAGGTTACCGCGCCGGACTTCACATGAAAGCGTACAAAGAAAAGCTGCCGGTAATGATAATCGGCGGAAGAACGGGTAGTTTTCTCGGCGAATACCAGGCAGGCGGTATAATAATCGTGCTTGGTCTTAATATCGGCGACAAAAAGATAGTCGGCAATTTCCCCGGAACGGGAATGCACGGCGGCAAAATGTTTTTACGCGGCAGCTGCAGCGATATTGTCTTTCCCAGCCAGGTAACAGCCGCTCCCGCCACCAACCAGGATATGGAGGAAATAAAAGAATATCTCGCTCAGTACTGCGAAGTTTTCAATCTGAATATTGACGAGATACTCAATTCGCAGTTTACTGTTGTTACGCCCGACAACAAAAACCCTTACAGACAGATGTATGTAGCAAACTAACGACAAAGGTAGGTTGACATATGAAGTATTCAGCACAGGAAGTTTTGCAGTATGTTCTTGAGGAGGATGTAAAATTCATCCGCCTTGCATTCTGCGACGTTTTTGGCAAACAAAAAAATATATCTATAATGCCCGACGAACTGGAGCGCGCTTTCGGTTACGGAATTGCCATCGACGCTTCAGCAATCGCAGGTTTCGGCGGCGAGGTCCATTCAGACCTGTTTCTGCACCCAGACCCGTCTACCCTGACGGTTCTGCCCTGGCGGCCGGAACACGGAAGAGTTGTGCGAATGCTTTGCGACGTCGCCTACCCTGACGGTTCTCCCTTTGAAAACGACACAAGGCGTATACTTAAACAGGCTGTAAAAACAGCGGAAGAAAAAGGATACAGATTTTCATTCGGCTCCGAAATGGAGTTTTATCTGTTCAAACTTGACGAAAGCGGCAATCCGACAAATATTCCGTACGACAACGCCGGATATATGGACATTGCTCCCGACGACAAAGGCGAAAACGTAAGGCGCGAGATTTGCCTTACTCTTGAACAGATGGGAATAAAACCCGAAGGCTCCCACCACGAGGAAGGCCCCGGTCAAAACGAGATTGATTTCCGCTATTCAGACGCGCTAACTGCGGCGGACAACGCATCCACTTTCAGCACAGTGGTAAAGACAATCGCCTCCGTAAACGGGCTGAGGGCAGACTTTTCTCCAAAGCCTCTTAAAGACGAACCGGGAAGCGGACTTCATATAAATATGTCTGTCCGCTCAAATGACGGCAAAGATCTGATGCCCTATATCATTGCGGGAATTCTCGAGAAGATATCGGATATAACCGTTTTCCTTAATCACAGCAAACAGTCTTATCAGCGACTGGGAAAAGACAAGGCGCCGAAATATATCACATGGTCAAGCGAAAACCGCTCACAGCTTGTGAGAGTACCCGCCGCAGTGGGCGAATACAAACGTGTTGAGCTTCGTTCGTCAGACCCCACCGCAAATCCGTACATCGCTTTTGCGCTGTTGATTTACGCCGGACTTTACGGAATTGAGAATAAACTCGAGCTGCCTGAAGCGGCAGACATAAATCTCTTTACGGCAGACAGTGAAACGCTGAAAAAATACAAAACTTTGCCCCAGTCGCTGGAAGAAGCGGCAATAGCGGCAAGAAACAGCGAATTTGTTACACAGCATCTGCCTCAATCACTGATTGAAACATACTGCGAAAAATAATTGTTAAGGGAGGGAGAAAAATGGATTTCAAAGAACGGGTATACAGCGTTCTTGTGGTTTCATCGTTCAAAAAATTCAATGAAGCCTTTGCCCATACTCTCCCCGAAGCAAATTATTTTCCCGTCAACATCGTTACCAACGTTGCGGCGGCTAAACGCGCGCTTTTGGAAAAAAATTATGATTTTGTCCTTATAAACACTCCGCTTACGGATGATTTCGGAATGCGGCTTGCTATTGATACAAGCAGTAATGAACGCACAGTAGTACTTCTTATAGTCAAGGCTGATATTTACTCAGAAGTCCACTCAAAAGTAGTTGACTACGGAGTTATGACGCTGGCAAAACCGGCGTCTGCCCAGTCTGTTCTCCAGGCTCTCCAGTGGATGGCGGCAATAAGAGAACGTCTGCGCCGCCTTGAGAAGAAAGCGCTTTCTGTTGAAGAAAAAATGGAGGAAATAAGAATAATCAACAGGGCAAAATGGATCTTGATAGAAAACCTTAACATGACGGAAACAGACGCCCACCGCTATATTGAAAAGCAGGCTATGGACCGATGCGTAACAAGAAAAGCCATTGCTCAGGGTATAATCAACACTTACAAATAATTTTTAATTTAGCACTTGACATTGCTAAAGCGTTCGTGCTATAATGAGCCAAACCGATGAGGAAGAGTAAGTAAGTTTTGTTAATTTTTCTTCAGAGAGCTGCAGATAGTGGAATTGCAGTGAAAAACACATTACCGAATGGACTTCCGAGGGCAATCAGAAACAGAATTAAAAATTCTCTAGTATGTGCGACGGAGCATGACTCTCAGTAAACAAAGGTCTGCATATGATGGTATGCGTAAAGTGGGTGTGTTGTCGTGACGCACCAAGCCGGGTGGCACCGCAGGATAAGATATTTCATCCTGTCCCAGCAAAATACTGGGACAGGATTTTTTTATTTTCTGTCCCAAAATCAGAAAGGAGACAGAAAAAATGTCAGCAAAAAAAGAAATCCCCTACAAAATCTATCTTGAAGAATCGGAAATGCCCAAGGCTTGGTACAATCTGCGCGCAGATATGAAGAACAAGCCTGCTCCCCTGCTTAATCCGGGCACCCATCAACCCATGAAAGCCGAGGAACTTGCCGGCGTTTTCTGCGACGAACTTATCAAACAGGAACTGGACGACACAACTAGATTTTTCGAAATTCCGGAAGAGATACGCAATTTTTATAAAATGTATCGTCCTTCTCCGCTTGTAAGAGCCTACTGCCTTGAAAAAGCGCTGGAAACTCCCGCCAAGATTTACTACAAATTTGAAGGCAACAACACCAGCGGAAGCCACAAACTCAACTCCGCCATTGCTCAGGCTTACTATGCTAAGAAGCAGGGGCTTAAAGGCGTAACCACAGAGACTGGAGCAGGTCAGTGGGGCACAGCGCTTTCCATGGCTTGTTCATATTTCGGCCTTGACTGCAAAGTATACATGGTTAAAGTTTCCTACGAGCAAAAGCCATTCCGCCGAGAAGTTATGCGCACCTACGGCGCTTCGGTAACACCTTCTCCGTCAATGGAAACAGAAGTGGGCAAACGTATTCTTGCCGCTCACCCCGGCACAACCGGAAGCCTTGGCTGCGCAATTTCAGAAGCCGTTGAAAAAGCAACCAAGACTGAAGGATACAGATATGTATTGGGAAGCGTTCTCAACCAGGTGCTTCTTCACCAGTCGGTTATCGGACTTGAAGCAAAAACAGCGCTCGACAAATACGGCGAAAAAGCCGACATAATCATCGGATGCGCCGGCGGCGGTTCAAATCTCGGCGGTCTTATCTCCCCTTTTATGGGTCAAAAGATTAAAGGAGAATCCGATTATCGCATAATCGCAGTTGAACCCGCCTCCTGCCCAAGTTTCACCCGCGGGAAATACGCCTATGACTTCTGCGATACAGGAATGGTATGTCCGCTTTCTAAAATGTACACTCTGGGCAGCGACTTCATCCCCGCTCCAAACCACGCCGGAGGTTTAAGATACCACGGAATGAGTTCTACCCTCTCTCAGCTTTATGACGACGGACTAATGGAAGCGGTTTCCGTTAAACAGACAGACGTATTTGAAGCCGCAGAAAAATTCGCGAGAATAGAGGGTATCCTCCCTGCTCCGGAAAGCGCCCACGCAATCAAAGTTGCCATTGACGAGGCAATGAAATGCAAAGAGAAAGGCGAAGAAAAAACAATTGTTTTCGGCCTTACCGGCACAGGTTATTTCGACATGGTGGCTTACGAAAAATTCCACGACGGAAAAATGGAAAACTACATCCCCACCGACGAAGAAATACAGGAAAGTCTCTCAAAACTTCCCAAAATGGACTGATATAAAAAAAGAAGCCGCAGTTTCAAAAAGAAACTGCGGCTATTATTTTACGGTCAATATTTAGTTTTTCGGAAAACGCATTACAAATTCTGTTTTGTATGACGGATTGGAAGGCGGAGTACAAAGGACGATTGAGCCGCCGTGAAGTTCAACAATTTTCTTTGAAATTGTAAGTCCGAGGCCTGTTCCCTTTCCGGATGAGCGGGCGTTGTTGCTCGTTACAAACGGCTGGAAAATATTCTCCTGAAGGTCGGCTGGAATTCCTACGCCGTTGTCCGCAACGGTAAGAACTATTTCGTCTTTTTCTTCCCGAAGAGAAACAAATATCGTTGTTCCTGCGGGATTATACTTAAGACTGTTGCCAAGCAGATTTTCCAAAAGCCTGTTGAACAATTTTTCATCAACCGAAAACGGAATTTTGCGCTCGGGAATATCTATATCAACGTCAAAACCGCTTTCCTCAATTTCATTGTACTTTTCAGCAAGTACTTCCTTCGTGTACTCGCTGAGGTCTACTTCCTTAAGATTTACTTTGTAATCCGGGTGATCCATCTTTACGCAGTCGAAAAGCGAGTCAATAAGCTGGGTTGAAAGTTCCGATTTTTCGCATATTGTCTCAAGATACTTTTCTTTCTTACCCTCAGGAACTCTTCCTTCTATAAGCGCGTTTGAATAGCCCTGAATTACCGTAAGGGGTGTTTTTAAATCGTGGGAAATGTCGGCGATAATTTGCTGGCTGTCTTTATAAATCTTTTCTTTCTCTTTCTGAAGATTGTTCAGCCAGCCGAGAAGATCGTTGAAATTATCCACGATAGACAGAAATTCTTTCGGTATTTTTTCTTTCTTTACCTCAAATTTCTCTCTGTCCTGATACCCTTCAATAGCAGTATTTATATAAGAAATTGATTTTTTAATGCTTCTTGCAAACAGGAAAGCTTGAATAATAATCAGCGCCAAAACAACCGGAACTGCAAAAATCCAAACTCTCTCTGTCTTTTCCATTATTGTATAATATTCTTCATCGCTGACTTGCGGACTTACAGCAACAAGTATTCTTTTTTCGCCGTCTGCTGTTTCATATTCGTATTTTTCAGCAATCTGGTTTTGGCTATATGTTCCTCTTATAATATTAAATTCATTCTCGGCAAGCTTCTTTTTATCGCCGAAAAGTTTACCCCTGATTATGTTATAGTCTGTATCAAGAAGACTGGATGAAAGCACAACCTCGTTGCCCTTGTCGTCATAGCATTTGAGCATAATAATATAAACCTTATCTCCGTTCTGGTTTACATTTTCCAAAACGGAATACCAGCTTCCGCTCATATAGTCGGTTATATATTTTGTTGACGCAAAATTTATCTCTTCGCCTATTTTCTTGTTGCTGGCATAAAGCGTTTTGCCTTCATCGTCAAAAACTATAACAGAACAGTTTTTTGTTATTCTAGCCGGAAGTTCAGCAAAGCTGTCCGTCTCAAGCTTATCTTCATATTGAACAATAGTATCCATTGAAACAAAGGCGTTGTTGAGTTTCGTTCCTGTGTAATAACTAAAGCAGAAATAAACAAGCGCCAGGGTCAGCGAATACAAAATAAAGTATCCCACGCAGAGCAAAACAAAACTCGACTTAATATTAATCTTCTTTGTACTCAATTTTGTAACCTAACCCCCTAACTGTTTTTATGTACTGCGGCTTGTCCGGATTTTCTTCTATCTTAGAACGGATATTTGAAATATGGACCATCATTGTGTTTTCGTCGCTTTCAAACAAATCACCGTTGATGCTTTCATATAGCTGCGCTTTTGTAAAGACACGCTTCGGAGCGCTCATCAGCTTTGCAACTATTTTAAGTTCAGCCATAGTAAGCGGCAGAGGCTTAGAATTTTTGGTGAGCACAAACGTCTCCGTATTGAAAACAAGATCGCCCACAACGTATTTCTTCGCCTTGTCGCCGTCGTCTATGTTATCAAGCTGATATGTTCTTCTCAGTATTGCTTTAACATTTGCCACAACTACAAGCGGATTAAAAGGTTTTTTAATATATGCGTCGGCGCCGAGATTAAGCCCCAGCACTTCATCCTCATCAAGATTTTTAGCGGATATTATTATAATAGGAAAGTTATTTATCTTTCTTACCGATTTAATAAACTCATAACCGTTCATTTTTGGCATCATAATATCCACCAACGCTATTGATATATTTTCGTTTTTTACGATTTCAAGCGCCGCCTCGCCATTGGTAGCGTAAAACACATTATACTCCCCGCTGTCAAAATACAAAGTCAACAGTTCGATGATGCTTACGTCGTCTTCCGCAATAAGGATATTGTATTTCATTTTTATCACCTCTTAATCTTTATTTCATTATATTTCACAAACCTAAATATGTCAAAAAGCAAACCTTAATTTTTCTTAAGGTTATTTTTTTGCATTTTTTTACAGGCGAAATTAAAAATTCGGCATAAAAAGGCGATTTTTCGTCAAAATTCAGAATAAAAAAACAAAAATTCAACATTTATGAATATTAAGGTTGAATACAGAGAGAATAAAGGTGGCTTTGGTAGAGTATTGGCGAAAGGAGAGTTAGTTATGAAAAACGTATTGGAATATCTGGAAAATGCAGTTATGAATTTTTCAGATAAAACAGCTGTTATTGATGAAAACTCATCAGTTACTTATTCACAGCTGAAATACAGAAGTGAAAAAATCGGCTCGTTTCTATGCGGGCACACAGAAATAAATAAACCTATTATAGTGTTTGCAGATAAAGGAATTGACGCTCTTTGCTGTTTCTTTGGTACGGTATACGCCGGATGTTTTTACACACTGGCTGACCCTCACCTGCCCGATGAACGACTGGCAAAAGTTCAGAGCATACTTAAATCCAATATCGTTCTTACAAATGAAAAATATTACGAAAAGGCAAAAACAATATATCCCTCACTTAAGATATTCAAGACAGAAGATATGCTGCTTTCTGAAACTGACACTGAAAAGCTTTCAAAAATTCGCAGCGAAGTTGTTGACACAATGCCGCTTTACATAAACTTCACTTCAGGCTCTTCCGGAGTTCCGAAAGGAGTTGCGGTAGGCCACAGAAGCGTAATTGATTTCATCGACATATTTTGCAAAACTTTCGATATTACGGAAAGCGACGTCATAGGCAATCAGGCACCGTTTGATTTTGACGTATCGGTAAAAGACATTTACTCTTCAATAAAATCCGGCTCCACACTGGTAATAATTCCAAGAGAGTATTTTTCTCAGCCAACACAGCTGATGGATTTTATAGTTGACCAAAATATCACAACGATGATATGGGCTGTATCGGCTTTAAGCCTTATAAATACATTTCATATTCTTGATTACAAAACGCCTCAGTCAGTAACAAAGATACTTTTCAGCGGCGAAGTAATGCAGGTAAAGCACCTCAAAGACTGGCAAAAACATTTGCCCAACACAATGTTCGTAAATCTTTACGGCCCAACAGAAATAACCTGCAACTGCACTTACCACATTATTGATAACAAAAGAGATTACGAAAGCGGCCTGCCTATAGGAAAGGCATTTGACAACGAGAAAGTAATGTTGCTTGATCAGGACAACAAAGAGATAAAAGAACCGAACACGGTTGGCGAAATATGCGTCGGCGGTTCAGCGCTGGCGCTGGGCTATTACAACAACCCGGAGCAGACAGCTAAAGCATTCGTTCAAAATCCGCTTTCACCTTATTATCTCGACCTGATGTACAGAACAGGCGATCTGGCAAAGTTAAACGAAAACGGCGAACTGGTTTTCTGCGGACGAAAAGACTTCCAGATAAAATACATGGGACACCGAGTAGAACTGGAAGAAATCGAAAAAGAGATAATGAAAATAGAAGAGATAGAAAACAGCTGCTGTATTTTCGATAATAACAAAAAACGCCTTTACGCTTTTTACATCGGCGATATTGACAAGAAAGAACTTCACAAAAAGCTTAAAGAAAAACTTCCGCTTTACATGATTCCAAACGCCCTCAGACAGATTGAGGAAATGCCGCTTACAAAGAACGGCAAAACTGACCGCAAGGCACTTGCAGGAGGTATACGATGAAAAAAAATCAGATTGAGAGGATACTGCAAGATTATCCTACTCCCCTTTATGTTTTTGATATCAACATTCTAAAAAACAGGGTCGCTTATCTCAGGAGCAGACTGCCAAAGGGTGTTTCTCTCTGCTACGCGATAAAAGCAAATACATTTGTTGTAAACGACCTTTGTCCTAAAATTGAAAAACTCGAGGTATGCTCGCCGGGCGAAATGATGCTTTGTCTGGAAAACGGCGTTGATTTAAGCAAAGTCGTTGTTTCAGGAGTATACAAAACGAGAGATTTTATTGAAAAAATAGTTGAGGAGCACAGCGGCGTAAACTGCTTTACGGTTGAATCTATTCAGCAGTACGAAATGCTTACTGATTTTGCAAAAAAATATTCGAAAAAAATCAGTCTTCTGCTGAGACTTACCAGCGGCAATCAATTCGGACTTGACGAAGAAGAAATAAAAAAAATCGTCAGCACTTATGACAAAGACGCTGTTCAGATAAACGGTATTCAGTATTTCTCAGGCACCCAGAAAACCTCTCTCAAAAGAATAAAAAAGGAACTGGATTACGCAGACGCTTTGCTTTCTGAACTGGAACAAAACTATGGTTTCAAATCTGACGAGTTTGAATACGGCCCGGGCTTTCCCGTTGCTTATTTTGACACGGACAAATTTAACGAAGAGGAATATCTCGCCGAATTCTCCGATTTGCTTTCAGCAATGAATTACAAAGCAAAGATAACCCTTGAGATAGGCAGAAGCCTTGTGGCGGACTGCGGAAACTACATTACAAAAGTAGTTGACCTTAAATCAAACAAGGGTCAAAACTACGCAATAGTTGACGGAGGAATGAACCACATTACATATTTCGGCCAGTCAATGGCGATGAAACATCCCTTCCACAAAATTTATCCGGAAAGAGCAGACGGCGACGTTCTTAACTGGAATATCTGCGGTTCCCTTTGCACCGTCAACGACATACTTATGAAAAACACACCCATGAGCGATTTAAAAATCGGAGACGCAATCGTCTTTGAAAAAACAGGCGCTTACTGCATGACGGAAGGCATCTCGCTGTTTTTGAGCAGAGATCTTCCCCAAATTCTTCTGATTGATGAAAATGAAAATATCATTTCAGCAAGAGAAGCAGTTGAGACATACAAAATTAACAACGTTAAGTAAAAATTTTAAAAAAAGAAAGGAATTTTATCATGGAAAGACTTATTGAAATTTTAGAGGACATTCAGCCGGAAGTAGACTACAACACCTGCACAGATTTGATCGACGGTCATTATCTCGACTCCCTTTCAATCATTTCGCTGGTTGCGGAAATTGAAGATGAGTTTGATATTATTGTTCCGTCAGTTGAAATCATCCCTGACAACTTCAATTCAGCTCAGCAGCTCATGCTAATGATAAACAGACTTAAAGAGGCTTAATATGGGTATCTCATCATATTGCTCCGTCGGATACCTCGGCATATTTCTGCCGATTGTTGTTATCCTGTACAGCATAACGCCTAAAAAACACAGGTGGGCGCCGCTGCTTATTGCGTCTTATGTATTTTTCTGGCTTATCAGCGGTCCCCTGGTTGTATACCTTATTTTCACCACCGTATGTATTTATCTTACGGGATTGTGGCTGGCAGGAAGCAAAGCAAAATGCGACGCGATAACAGGCGGCCAAAGCGTATCCGACAGAAAAAAGACAGCAAACCTATTTATTAAAAAACAAAAAGCTGTACTGACGCTTGTAATAGTAGTTCACATTCTGCTGCTGGCGGTACTGAAGTATTCAAAATTCTTCGCGGGTAATATCAACGGTGTTCTTGCTCTTATGGACTCTCCCCTTTCTCTCTCCGTTCCGAAAATTGCCGCCCCCATCGGCATTTCGTTTTATTCGCTTCAGGCAATTTCCTACATATGCGATGTTTACAGAAACAAAATACCGGCAGACAGAAATTTTGCAAGAGTAGCGCTTTTCATGAGTTTCTTCCCCCAGATAATGGAAGGACCGATATGCCGCTATTCTGATACCGCCCAGCAGCTTTACCGCGGCGACAGCATTAAATTTGAAAATCTGACTTTCGGAATTCAGCGTATTCTCTTTGGACTGCTGAAAAAAATCGTTATTGCCGACAGACTAAACGCTTTTGTAGAAACAACATTCGGACACTACGGCGAATACAGCGGCACCGTTTCCGCAATAGCGGCAATAGCTTTTACCCTCCAGCTCTACATGGAATTCTCAGGCACAATGGATATGGTAATCGGAAGCGCCCAGATATTCTCTGTAAAAATGCCGGAGAATTTCAGACAGCCGTTCTTCTCAAAAACCATATCTGAATTCTGGCAGAGATGGCACATCACTCTCGGCACATGGTTTAAGGACTATATTTACTACCCCGTTTCCATGTCGCCGTTTTCAAAGAAGCTAACCAAGAAATCAAGAAAAAAGCTCGGCCATTTTTACGGCCCGATGCTTGTCAGCACCATCGCGCTGTTCTGCGTATGGTTTTGCAACGGAATGTGGCACGGCTCCGGCTGGAGATACATTTTCTTCGGAATGTACCACTTTGTGCTTATCACCTGCGGCAATCTTATTAAACCTGCAGTTAAGACAATCAACGGAAAACTGGGCGTAAGCCCGTCATCCCCAGCCTACAAAGGAATGCAGATATTCAGAACATCTATTCTGGTATGCATCGGCGAACTGTTTTTCAGAGCAAACGGTCTCAGAGCAGGATTTGCAATGTCAAAGCTGATTGTCACCGACTTTTCATTTGAGACATTCACAGACGGAACGCTCCTCAAATTAGGGCTTGACATTCAGGACTACGTTATCATTCTTGTAACCACGGCAATCGTATTTGCCATCAGCGTTATCAGCGAAAAAGGAAAAGACCCCAGAGTTCTTTTAGCCCAAAAGAAGCTGCCTGTAAGATGGATAATAATATTTGCACTTATTTTCTGGATCATCATTTTCGGCGCTTACGGCTCAGGCTACGTTCCCGTTGACCCGATTTACGCAGATTTTTAGGAGGATATTTATGAGCAATGCAATTAAAAAAATATCAGCTTCAGTAGCGTTTTTACTGATTTTTGTTATTCTTCTGCTTGTATCCTCTTACGTGTTCATGCCGAAAAACAACTTAAAAGAATTCGGAATGGACGACACAGCGGCAAACGGTATTCTCGGAGAAAAAAGCGACACGATTGACGTGCTTGTTCTCGGTGACAGCGAAGCGTATTCCTCAATTACTCCGATGCAGATATGGAATGATTACGGCTACACAACATACGTCTGCGCAACCAGCGCGCAGTATCTATCGTATTCGGAAAATCTGCTCAAACAGGCATTCAGAAAGCAGAAGCCGAAACTTGTTATTCTTGAGACAAACGCTATTTACCGCGAAATGAAGTTTGAAAACTCAATAATGACTAAGGCTGAAAATTATTTCTCCGTGTTTAAATATCATGACAGATGGAAAAACATGAGCAGAAACGATTTTCTCGGCAAAGTTGAATACACCTGGACAGATGATTTTAAAGGCTATTATTACAATTCCAACACTGTAAAGTCAGACAATCTCGACTATATGAAGCCTACAGACGAGGCAGAGCAGATAATGCCGATAAATAAAAGTTATGTGAAAAACATGGCTGACTTTTGCAAAGAAAACGGCGCTGACTTTCTTCTTGTCAGCACCCCCAGCACAAAAAACTGGAATTACAAAAGACACAACGGAATTGAAAAACTTGCAAAAGAACTTAATCTTAATTATATCGACCTGAACACAGGCGATACAAAAGTCGATATCGACTGGTCAAAGGACACAAGGGACAATGGCGACCACCTCAACCACTCAGGCGCTGTAAAAACTACGCGTTTTCTTGGCCAATACATAAAAAATAACTATTCTTTCCCCGACAAGCGTAAAAACGCTGAGTACAGCAAATGGAACGAAGCGCTTGAGCGTTATACAAAAAAAGTCGGCTAAGTCCCATGTCACAAAGAGGTTACCGAAAGGTAACCTCTTTATTCGTTGATATACAACTAAAATTAGTCCTCAAATACGATTATGTGTAAAATAAAAATAAATAAAAGAATAAACTTTATAAAATATGATTAGAAACCATTGACAATTTTCGGCAAGTCAAATAAACTTTGATTATAAACGAACTATAGAAGTCGTCTATCCTATGACAAATTGATAATTGCAATAATCTTCATTCTTGACATTTCCGTTTGTACTTTCTTAATTAAATATTATGGAAATTCTGTGATGAATTCAGTATTTTTCGATGAGAAAATTACACATACAAAATCCAGCAAAAATCGTTTTCATCAAAGAAAGGTGCCCTAAATGAAAAAGAAACATAAAATTGCTATCAGTGTTATTGTTAGCGTGGTTGTTGTTTGCTTGTTGGCAGCAATAATTACAGGTTTAGTTATTCATTTGAAAAAAGTTCAGGAAAATGAAAAATTTCAAAATATAGTTGATGAGAGCGTTACATTGACGATAAGTTACGACAGAATACTGAGCGATAAAGAATACGAAGATATTCAGACTCACGTTAACTACATACCAAACATACCTGACGGATACGACAAAGCAGTTAAACTGACATTGAAAATGCAGAACAATTCCAACTGTAACTTGTATGGCTTTTTCACCACTATAGATAATGGAAATATATATATGGTTTCAGAATGTATTGATATAGAACCTACATTTAGAGTTGAAGTAAACAGTGAAATCGAAGTAAGCGCATATGCGTATATAAACAATGACCTTAAAACTGAACAAGATATAAAAAACGCACTAAAAAACACATATTTTACTTATGAAATTCTTATTGATAATTCTGATAAGCCGATAGAACCCCACGAGGTGACAATCAAAGCAATTTGGCAGGACGAAACAGAAAAAGTTAACAAATAAATATTTCTCTTACTGAAAAAAATCATCGGCAAACAAGCAACCTTTTTTATTTTAAAAGATAGCAATATAAAATTCAGCTTAAAATTTTTGTATTTATCAATAGATATTCTAAATGTAAATGGGTGGTAAAATCGCAATGACAACAATCTATTTTGGGCGTCATTATTTGCTTTTCTTGCAATAATTGTAATCTTCATAGTTGAAGAAATAATCTGTTACTTGATCATAAAAAAACGCGGCGAACTTGAAAATTACAGGGAATACAAATCTAAGCGAAATAAATTATATTTATATTCTCCTTATCTGTATAAAAATAAAAAATATTTCTTCATAATCAAACCTGTTTTAATTGCTTTTGTTGTACTTATAATTATTCTCCTGTCTTATTTCACTCAAAATTCGTAATTCTACAATTTAAAAACAGACTTATGTTTAGACAAAATATAAAAGTTTCAAGCGGAGACGCCTTTATCGGGCGCCTCCGCTTTTTGTTTTAATAATCTAATTGAACTTTAATCTTCTTGTTCTAACAAATATTCTGACCTAAGAGCTTCAATCAATTCTTTCTGTTTTTCAGCACTGAGCAGATTTCCTTTATTGTCCCAGTTTGTTTCAAAAGGTTTTGTATAGATCTTTCCCGATGAATCTTTATAGACGTTTTCTTCGGTCAACTGCAAATAGTCTGCATTATAAAAACAAAGCCAGCCGTCTTCGTCAATAAAGCAATCATCATAATCATATATATTTCCTTTTCCGTCAACAAGATAATATTGCTTAAAATCTTCCTCATTTTCAGCCTGAAAATTTACTTCGGAATAATAAGAATAACTGTCGCCGTCCTTTGTGTAATATCGAATGAGCGAAGCGTTTTTATAATATCTTCCGTTTCTGTCAAAATAGCCGCCGTTATAAGCAATTTTCGAGTGGAGATCATTGCCTTCCCCAAAACCAATTGTCGCACTGCCTGTAAGATTCAAGTCCATTGAACTAAATGAAAAATCCTCATAATAAAATCTTACTGCATCGCGTTTACCCTTTCCGTTGATATGAAGCGTAAACTTCCATTTGTCAGAAGTTTTATATTCGTACAACTCTTCATATTTCATTTTGAGCTTCGGCTTAAAACGATCAAATGAAGTTCCGAACATATCTATAGAACTTTCCCATTCATCTTTTGTATACCGCGGCTTCAAAAGCGTAGTATTGGTGTCCCTGGCTATTTTCTCATGGGAAGCGTCTATATCTTTTTGAATTATTTTTTTAATTTTTTCGGCCTTCTTTTTAAATTTAAAATATTCTTCATTTTCGATACTAAAATCATATGTATAATTTTTCAGATAGTTGGGACTTCCTGTAACAAAGTTATATTCAAATCGTCCGATTGAGAAATCCGTTTCGTAGTATTCAAATGTACAGTGCTCAGGTACAAATGAAGAATAAAACTTCTGCTTTTCATAGCCATTATAATTATAAGAAAGATATGATGTTATTTCATCCAAAGTCTTCTCGTCCGTTTTATACTCTGAAAGAGTTAAACTGTTCATCTGGTTATCAAACATATTTACCGGCACTGAAACAGTTATCTTATATAGATAATCATTTTGCAGGTTTAACGGGTCGACTTCTTCGTCAGAAATGTATTGAAATTCGATTTTAAACGCTGCAAATATTCGAGGAACATCGCAAACCCAATCGCTTTCCATTACATATTCAATTTTGTTTTTATCAAGATAATCCAGAACTTCCTGATTTGTAGTGCAATTTTCGCTAATATCCTGAAGAATTCTTAGGGATGCCAAATAATCATCACGAAAAGCTTTTTTATCGGTAAAAAACTTTGCGCACAGACAAGCGGCGGCAATCACTGAAATTACACACAACACCGCGCATATTTTAACAGTTGCCTTGCTGATTTTATTATCCAATCTGGAATTTGCAAAGTGCAATTTTTTAGCACCGTAAATTAAAACCGAAAGGCAAAACAAAAACATTATGACGCCTAAAATAATAATTACGGCAAAAAGAATTTTATTGCTTGGCGGAATTGCTTCAAAATTCACATTGCTCTCTTTGAAATAGCTCATCAAATTTTCTTTGTTGCCCAGCGTTATTCTGTTAACTTCAGATAAAATCAGGTAATTATAAACTCCTGTTCCTACACCGCCTGCAAGAAGAAAAAAGGATTTATAAAAAGACTTTTTCTTCGCTATTATTGCAGAAGCAAAAAGAAAATACCGATTGACAGCGCACAGGTAGCAAGTAAAATCGAAATTGTTCCCGGATCGCCGAAAAGATAATTTCTGTTTACCATATATCCGGCGCAAAGCAGTAAAAACCATATAACGGTTGCTATTATATCGCCGATGGGATTATAAAAATTGTTGTGAATAGTACCCAAAGTGTCTGCAATATCATCTGCATTTCCCATCTCCTCAATGGCCTTCTCTTCCGCTGCCTCATCTTCATATCCAGTCTCTTTAAAACCGGCTTTTTTCAATTCTATATGGTCGGATAATTCGCTGCAGACTTTTGATTTTTCAGATGACAACACTATTTTGGCGGTAGCTTTATTTAAATAATCTTTTTCGTTCATTATGCAAAATTCAGCACTTTGGAAACGGAAACGCTGAAATCCTTAAATTCCTGCTTTTTTTCAGCCAAATGTTTTAAACCCTTTCTCGTAATATGATAATACTTTCTTTTTCTTCCTTCTGAGGAATCCCAATAACTCTCAACGTAGCCCTCGTTTTCAAAAGAATGAAGGATCGGATACAATGTTCCTTCTTTTAAACTAAAAACATATTCGCTTCTTACTTCTAATTCCTTTATTATGCGGTATCCGTACATATCCTCACTTTTTATTACGGAAAGCACCATCATCGGAATGCTTCCGCTAATGAGTTCTTTACATATCTTCATTTTTTACCTCCTGAATTTAATGTATAGATAAAATATGCATAGACCATCTATGTATATGGTACAATTAAACCGTGCACTTGTCAATAATTTTTCAAACTATAATGAAATAAACTTTAGTTTTGTCGATTTTTATCAATAATATGATGCCCTCATTAACTTTTTCATTAGTGAATTAAATCCCCGCCGTTTTGCAAAAAAACAGGCTATCTTTCGATAACATGTTTTGGAGTTGGAGATGGGACTTTTTAAGTTCTGCAACACGCTACGAAACAGTCCGGTGGACTGTTTCTCCCGAATACTAAAGTATTCGGAGCGTCTTGTCGTGGGTTCAAGTCAAACAAAAAACAGGCTATCTTTCGATAACCTGTTTTGGAGCTGGAGATGGGACTTGAACCCACGACCTATTGATTACGAATCAATTGCGCTACCAACTGTGCCACTCCAGCAAATAAGCGCGCGACAGAACGTCACTTAATGGATTATACAATAAAGCTGAAAGAAAATCAAGAAAAAATGGCGCCGAAACGCCATCTTTTTTTAAATTAGTTCCAAAAGCTTTGAAAGCACAAACTCAACGGATGATTTACGCACCTGGTTGCGCCCGATCTCGCCGAACTGCTTTGTATAAGTCTTAACTTCTCCGTTGATGCAAAATCCGAAGCAGACCATTCCTACCGGCTTTTTCTCTGTTCCTCCGCCTGGACCTGCAACGCCTGTTATTCCGACGCCTACATTACTTTTCGCCGTTTTTGAAACGCCTAACGCCATTTCATAAGCAACTTCTTCACTTACAACGCCGTTGCTCAATATCGTATCGGCCAAAACTCCCAGGAATTCAATTTTTGCCTCGTTTGCATATGTTACAAAACTTACATTAAGCACTTTTGAAGCATTCGTAACATTCACTAATGTTCCGCAGCAGAGGCCGCCTGTGCAGGACTCCGCAAACGAGATAGTATAACCCTTTTCCAGTAATTTATTTACAACTTCTTCTTCCAATGCCATAATATCACCACAAGTATTATTTGATACAAGTATAGCTTTTATTGAAAAAAATTTCAACAGCATTGCAAAAAAGACTTGCAAAAGTTTGCAGTTTGTGGTATAGTATCTAGGCATCGGGGTGTGGCGCAGTTGGTAGCGCACTAGACTGGGGGTCTAGGGGCCGCAAGTTCAAGTCTTGTCACTCCGACCAGTGAGCAGGTCTTTGACCTGCTCTTTTGTTTTTTAGATAAAAAGCCGATCAACTAATTGAAAACAGAAATATAAAAGGCAGGTCAATGACCTGCCTTGTTTTTTTTGCTAGTTTTTTGCATAACTGTCTGTAAGATTGAAGCTCTGGGTCTCAAAATCATAAGTAAACTGCAAAAATGTATATTCTTCGCCGGCGTACTCAAAAATCAACTCGCACAAATTTTGTTCTTTGTCGTAGGTAAATGAAACATCCGCCGGCATCGGCGCTTCCTTTATGGTCATACCTTGACGGATATCCGAATTAGTAAGAACATATCTGTTTTCCGTACTTGATGTTGAATAAAAAATACTAAACGGGTTATTCACATTACAGTCGAAACTAACGTATGTTACATCATCTGTACAATCCACATATATAATCATGTACCCCCCAAAATATGAAGGCGTATTGCCATAGTAATATTTATACGAACCTTCCGGAAAAACATCTTCAACAGTCCTTTTTATCTCATTTTCATCAGTCGTAATAAATCTGTCAATATTATCTAAGAACGTTGTTTCATACTGAATGGCATAATTCTTGAAATCTTCAGGGACAAACTTATATCGTGAATAAACTTTAAAAGATGTAATAACAGTAAAGAGAATGCAAACCACAATCCAAAGGCTCAGCAATACAGCTGTAGTTTTTGAAAACACCAGATCTGTTTTAGTGTTGTTTAAAGATTTGGTTTTTCTTATTATTACCAATCCGGCAACATTAATTAGAGACATTACAATAATTGATATAATTATTGTACATTCAACAATCATGTCATAGAAATTTGTTACTGATGGTCTGTAAATAAATATATCTGCATAATTAACTCTTTCGTTTGTATAGTAAATAGCCGTGGCAAAATAATAACTGAACGACCAATTTGATAACCAGCCAAAGAGCAGAGCAGAAACAAGATTTAATGCTTTCTTTTTCTTCAACCCTATGATAATGTTGAACAACGTAAAAGCGAATGCAAAAGCCGATATAACAAATATCCAAAATTCTGAAAAATAGATATCAAAAATCGAGCCGTCAAAAAGAGGGTCTACAGGTAGAACGTAATACAATAAATTTAACAACGCTGTGGCTACGGCTAAAAATATATATAAAGCATTTTTCCTTTTTTCGCCTTTTATCTGAAGATAAAGCTGCTCACCCGCAATATCAGGGTCGCCCATTGCTTCTTCCGCTTTTTCAAGGGCAGCTTCTTCGTCATAACCAAGCGACTGAAAGTAACTCAACTTTTCATCAATATGGCTTTCAAGTTCATACTTAAGTTCGGCTCTCTCGGTCCCCTGTCCGATATGGGACAATACTCTTTCTACATACTTACTATTCATATCAGGCAAAACTTAAGACCCTTCCCACCGCGGCTGAATACTCTTTCCACTCCTCTTTCTTCTGCTTGAGAGCATTTTTGCCTTTGCGTGTAATATGGTAATATTTACGTTTTTTGTTATCCACTTCGACCCAGTAAGATTGAACGTATCCGTTTTGCTCCAGCGAATGAAGGACGGGATAAAGCGTGCCCTCTTTAAGTGAGAAAACATTTTCAGAACGCGCTTCAAGTTCTTTTACTATTTTATACCCATACATATCCTCGCTTGCAATTACAGAAAGAACCAGCGTCTGGGTACTTCCTTTCATCAGTTCTCCGCTAATTTTCATATTATCACTCCTTGATTATACATAGTTTTCCTATGTATATAGTATCAGATTTAACTTTTTATGTCAACATAGAAATAATTAAATAATCCTTTTAGCGCAAATATAAAAAACAAAGCCCGACAAAACTATCGGGCTTATAACATATCAATATTTTTCAATTTGAAAATTTTCAGTTCTATAATCAATATAATCTTGTGCTATCTCTTCTCTTAATGTCCAGACTTTACTATACAGTCTTGAACTATTTTTACCGCCATCAACCCACTCTTTATATACCTCTTTATATTTTTCGTATTTTTTATTTATATCGTCATTATCACATTTGAAACTTTGACTTAGAATTTGTTGTTGTATCTCGTATTGGTATTGAACAGCGGTGGACATATCTAAATGCTCTTTTTTCAAATCTTCGCAAAAAGCATTATTTTCTTCGTTATCGGGCAAATTCAATTTTTCATATTGGTTGGTAATATAGTCTATTTCCTTATTTTTATCTGCCTTACTTAACGAAAATCCGTCGTCCTCTGCCAGTTGAATAATTGCCTTTTGCTCAATAGCCTTTTCAAGTGGTTTATTTGTGTGGCTTGAATACTGAATCAAGCACAATTCTTTGTTTGTTATATCAACATTATTAACAGTCGCAACTACTTTTTCGTCTGCATTCAAATACTCTTTGTGAATATTTTCAAGCGTATACTTACTTGAAGCACTGTTTTGCACTATGAAATAAATTCCAAATATTATACCAATAATGCAAATAAAAATCGGAATTGCAATCAAAAATTTTTTCTTCATATAAAGCACCTTTGAAAATCGGGTAATGAATATCAATATGTATCAAAATTACAATTACTTGCATTACTATGAGACCAATTATAACTATCGTTCAAGGAAATAGTAGTACATACAACTCAATATGTCAATATTAAAATATTTTGCCTCGTGGCTCCGTATTTATCATTCTGTTAAAAACAATTCGTAAACATAAAATAGTCAACAGAAAAAGGAGATTAACACATTAAGTAGGCACTCCTATTGCAATTAAAAAATTTTGAGCTATAATAGATAATATAACAAGTGTTATTTTATAGGAGAAGTTATGCCTGCCAAGAAACGGATATTTAAAAAAGATATACTTAGCGCGGCAATAAACGTTATTCGGACAAGCGGGTCTCAGGCGCTGACGGTGCGCAATATCGCTAAAAAACTTTCCTGCTCCACCCAGCCGATTTACTCCGAGTTCGGCAGTTTTGACGCTCTTAAGGACGAGTTGAGAGTTTACGCGGAAGAAAAATATCTTTGCTTTACTTTTACAAATTACAAAGAATTTGCGACGGCGTTTCTCGGCTTTGCCAAGAAGGAAAAAGAACTTTTCAAATTCTTATATTTGAGAAAAAGAGAAAACTCGGAAAGTCCCATTGACGATATAAACTATAAAAAAACAATTGAACTGCTTTCAAACAATCTTGAAATGGATTACGAAAGCGCAAAAGAGCTTCACAAATGGATGCAGTATTACTGCTATACAACGGGCGTTATGATTGCTACCGATTACCGCGACCCTACGGCCGAGGAGATTGGGAAAGAACTTACCGATCTGTATAAAATAATGCTGCGCCATTATAAAAACATACAAAACGAGGACGAGCTTGACTTCTGGTTAAGCAAGTCCAGAAACTTAATTATATAAGGAGGAAAACAATGGAAAAAGAAGCATTGAAATCCTATGACGTTGTTGTTATAGGCGCCGGCAACGGAGGCCTTGCAGCTGCAATCCGCGTTCTTCAGGGCGGCTATTCATGCCTGCTGCTGGAAAAGCACAATCTGCCCGGCGGATTTGCCACCAGTTTTAAACGCGGCCGCTTTGAATTTGAGGCAAGTCTTCACGAGTTAAACGACTTCGGTTCTCCCGAAGAGCCCGGCGATATCAGAACTCTGTTTAGAGATCTCGGAGTTGAAGACAAGATTGAATGGGTAAGAATTCCCGAGGCTTACCATCTTATCACAACAGATAAAAAGTATGACTGCGAAATGCCTTTCGGCATCAAGGAATTTACCGACAAAATGGAGGAGTATTGCCCCGGCTCAAGGCAATCAGTTACTGAATTCTTTGAGCTTTGCAACGAGGTAAGAGACGCTCAGACATATTCAAACGAAGTAAACGGAAATACAGATGCAAACTATATGAAGTCTCATTTCCCGAACTTCATTAAAGCAGGCAGTTACTCGGTAAACGAAGTGTTGGACGCGCTTAATATGCCAAAGAAGGCTCAGGACATTCTAAACGCTTACTGGTGCTATCTCGGAGTTGACTGCGACCGCATGAGTTTCCTTCATTACGGTTCAATGGTTATCCGCTACATTACCCGCGACGCATGGATGCCGAAAATGCGCTCCCACGAGATCAGCCTTGCAATGGACGAGCGCATCCGAGAGCTGGGCGGCGATATTTGGTATATGGCTG
>OGQS01000591.1_pt1 | contig 25465 bp, 24 predicted proteins | sample 1553331 | NCBI WGS metagenome assembly OGQS01 (sample SAMEA2580012, study PRJEB22360) | human gut metagenome | biome: human gut; feature: human-associated habitat; material: faeces | place: Denmark | collected 2008/2010
AAAAAAGACCTACTTTAACAAATGTTCACACTTATTAAATAGGTCTTGCCTGCCTTACCAGTCACAATCCAAAATCTGATAACATTATAATATCAAATTCTGACGCATAAGTCAACCTAGATTTATATCTGACCACTTGTTTCAAGAATCAGCCTTTTTACATAAATGATAAGATACATTTTCTCATCCGCAGATAATTTACAATCATAATGCTGTTCAATATGTTCCACGATCTTCTGACTGCACACATAGGCTTCCGGATATTTTTTCTGATTTCTTTCATAAAATTCAACATCTGCTTCTTCATCTTCTTCCATCGGATGTTTCTTTGACATGATCTCTGTCTCAAGATATTGAAGATGCGTTGCAAACCGCTGATATGCCGGATGCTCTGGATTAAGAACGATTTCGTAGAATTCTTGAATAATTGCCATAACTTCTTGAACAAAAGAAGACTTCCCGCTTAAATCCAATGTAAAAATCTTCTCAATCTTGTTTTTATCTAATTCATCTCCTGCTTTTTTTCGAAAACCAATTCCCTTGCCCATCAAAATAACTTCCTTGCCGTTTGCATCAAATGTACTAACAACATTGTTATTAATTACTTTCTGAATGATCACTTTCAATTCCTCCTAGATGTTTCCAAGAATCTCTTTTGGGATATATGCTTCTACATAAATTCCATCTTCTCTATATTCTTCTTTCAAAAGCTGTCCATGAGCTCTGATCTGTTGAATCTTACCTGCATCCTGATAATCATATAATTTCTCCAGATATAATTTCTGTTTCTGCAGAATCTTTTCAATATTCTCTAATAACTGGTCAGTCCCCTCTCCTGTCTTTCCTGAAATTCTTACGACCGCTTCTGCATTTTGATCTTTTAAAATCTCATCTCCATTCAAAAGATCGATCTTATTAAATACTGTCACGATCGGCGATTCATTCGCACCAAGTTGCTTTAATGTTTCGTATACCGCCTCCATCTGCTTTTCTTTCTGCGGATTAGAAGCATCAACAACATGCAGGATCAGATCACTGTATTTTGCTTCTTCCAATGTACTTTTAAAAGCCTCTACTAAATGATGTGGAAGTTTGCGGATAAATCCGACCGTATCTGTCATAAGAATTGTCTGCCCGCCACTTAAATCCAGACTCTTTGTTGTTGGATCAAGGGTTGCAAACAACTGATCTTCCTCATAGACACCTGCATTTGTAAAATGATTCAGAAGCGTTGACTTTCCAGCATTCGTATATCCAACAATACACACAACCGGAAGATGATTCTTCTGGCGCTGTTTTCGCTGTACTTCTCTGTGCTTTACAACATCACGGAGTTCTGCCTTAAGTCTTGATATTCTCGTTCGGATCAAGCGACGATCCATCTCAAGTTTCTTTTCTCCAGGTCCTCTTGTTCCAATTCCTCCTCCAAGCCTTGATAACGCTTTTCCCTGTCCGGTAAGTTTGGATGCACGATATTTCAGCTGTGCAAGTTCTACCTGTATCTTACCCTCTCTTGTAAATGCCCTCTTAGCAAAAATATCAAGAATGATCAAAGTTCTGTCCATTACCTTTGTATCTAGTACATCACTAAGATTCCCCATCTGCGCAGGAGATAACTCATCATCACATACAATACCTATCGCATCTGTTCCATATAACAATGCCTTAACTTCGTCAATCTTTCCTTTTCCAATATAAGTTCCCGGATGCGGAGCTTCTCTTACTTGAATCACTCTTGCTGCAACCACTGCTCCAGCAGTCTTTACCAATTCTTCTAATTCATCGAGAGATTCTTCTGCCTCTCTCACGTCTTGATCGGCCACTGCAACAAGAATAACCTTTTCAATAATCTCTTTCTTGATCTCTTCCATAATGACTCTTTCCTATTCCTGATTTAATATCTGCATTACCGCCATCGCAAATGCCTTTTCTTTTGCTGTTTTGATCTGTGTTGGTTTTCTCATCAAAAGATCCTTATCACTTCTTTTTCTGACATCTTCCGCATATTTATTAATATCAATCCCTAGATATTCTGCACAAGTTCTTCCTTCTATTTCCATGTCATTATCAGTCACTGCCCATGCATCAATAACTCGATGATCTTCTGGATTTACCGCGATCATCAATGTCATTGCTTTAGAAAACACATTTGTCTGTGAAAATCCCATAGCAACCTTTGCATTGGCCCCATATTGTTCTTTAAATTCTTTATACATCTGTGAGACATATTTTGAACGCTGATTCTGCATATAAGAATAGCAGATAAATAACAGAATACAAAATATGATCAACACTCCTATTATCAAAATAAACATCTTATTCCATCTTCCTTATAATTTTTCCTCTATCACGGAGCGTTCATGTTCTGCAACATTCTCAAAGAAATCGTTCTTCATAGAAAGTATCAACATAAATAATGTATCGATCACTGCCATCGCAGCCATCCTTGTAAAACTAACCTGATCATAAAAAATGTGTTCCCTTGTTGCTGTTATGATCACATGATCACAAATCTCAGTTATCGGTGACTTTGCCTGATTCGTCACTGCAACAGTCACTCCACCTTGCTTCTTCACGATCTTAGCCATGCGGATCAGACGCTTAGATGCTCCCGATGCTGAAATCGCAAAAAATACATCACCTTTCTTCAGCGTTCTTGCAAATGCCTCCTGTGTCTCCCACATTGGAGAAGTCACAGCATGTAGCCCAAGCTGATTAAACTTATATGTTCCGTCCATCGCAATCGGTATTGTATTGCCCATCGCAGCAAATTCAATGAGATTTGCACCCAAAACTGCATCCACAATACTTCGAAGTTCTTTCTGATCAAAATTGTGAAAAGTTGCTTTAATCTCTTCTACTTTACTAACCATAATATTGTGAAGAGACTGTTCCATATTCTCAATATTAATTTCATTCGATGCTGCCAGTTCTTCCTGCTTGCTTTGTTCTCCAGCAAGTTTCAACTTCAACTTGTGAAATCCCTCACATCCGATCTTCTTGCAAAAGCGAATCACAGTAGCCTGACTCGTAGCACAATTTTGTGCCAGTTCAGCCACCGACATATTGATCACATCTTCCTGATGTCCTGCCACGTAATCTGCAACCTTCTTTTCTGCATCATACAGACTATCATATGTCGAAAAAATCTGATCTCTTATCAGAATATCTTTGCCCATAACATTCCCTCATTCAATGCTTTTGTCTGCCATTTATCTTGTTTCCAAAAATGTCAGTTCTTTCTTTCCCTGTGCATCCTTTGGATACGCCTTTACATAAGCTTTTGTATATTTATATGCTGTATCAAAATCAAACAAAGACTCATATGCACTAATCCTTGCAAAGAGCACTTCTTTCTTATTCTTTAATTCATCCTGTTTCAATGCTTTTTTAATAACCTGAAGTCCTTCTTTGTATTTCTCCTGTTTTGCATAAATTGCATACTTGGTACAGTAGATCTCTCCTTCTTTCGGAAATTCTGAAATTCCAAGATTGCATACTTCTAGTGCTTCTTTTGTTTTATTTCTCTGCATCAGACAATATGCTTTTAAAGAATATGCCTTAACTTCTCCACGATCGATCAATCGATCATAAATTTCAGCTGCTTTGTTATATTCACCCATCTGATACAATGCCTCTCCTTCATAAAACAAAACATTCTTCTTCTGTTTTGTAAAGATCAATGTAAATCTTGAGGCCGCACTATCAAATTCTTCATATGCTTTCTGATATTCTTTCTGTTTTAGATATTTCACACCCTGATCTTCTGCCATTCTCTGTCTGATATATCCAATACCGCTGACCGCAACTAATCCTATGATCACGATCAGTATAACTGTTACAATTCCTTTTAATCTGCTATTCATTCTCATTCTCCTGATCTGTTCTTATATTGTTGTTACTCTTCAGTATAGCAAATTATGTTTTATCATACAAGCAGTCTGTCTTCTTATCTTATATTGACATCTTCGTTGTCTTGCTGTTTCCTGATGATATGATTTTTCCATTGACACTCGGTTTATTCCCACCTTTTTCTGTTCTTACATATAAATGACTTGTTATCATTTCTTTGAAGTATTTTCCCCACAAAAAGAGAAGCCTCCAAAAGAGACTTCTCCTATTATATCACAATTTCCACTACTTATCTAATTTTATCTAAGTGCCAGATATCATCAACATATTCCTGAATTGTACGGTCAGATGAGAATTTACCACATCCTGCAGTATTTGTCATTGCCATCTTCGCCCATTTCTTTGTATCCTGATATGCTTTTGTCACTTTCTCATGAGCTTCTGCATATGAACGGAAGTCTTTTAAGATAAAGTACATATCTGCCTGACTTCCTGTATCACCAAATAACAGACTCTGATATAAGTCTTTGTAAAGTTCATGGTCACCATCTGCATATGTTCCATCAACTAACTGATCTAATACTTCATGAATATCTTTGTCATTCTCATAGATCTCATATGGATGATATCCACCATTGTTCTCGTAGTTGATAACTTCTTCAGAACTTAAACCGAAAATAAATGCATTCTCTTCTCCGATTTCATCAACGATCTCAACGTTCGCTCCATCCATTGTTCCAAGTGTTGGTGCACCATTTAACATAAACTTCATATTACCTGTTCCTGATGCTTCTTTGGATGCTGTAGAAATCTGTTCGCTGACATCTGCTGCCGCAAAGATCAATTCCGCATTAGATACACGATAATCTTCGATAAATACTACTTTTAATTTACCTTTGATCGATGCATCATTGTTTACCTTATCAGCTACAGAGTTGATCAGTTTTATCGTCTGTTTTGCACGACGATATCCAGCTGCTGCCTTCGCACCAAAGATAAATGTTGTTGGATAGAAGTTCATATTTGGATTCTTCTTTAACTGATTGTACAGATACATTACATGTAAGATGTTCATCAGCTGACGTTTATATTCATGAAGACGTTTTACCTGCACATCAAAGATAGATGTAGGATCAACATCGATTCCATTATGTTCTTTGATATATTTTGCCAGACGTTTTTTATTCTGCAGTTTGATCTCCATAAATTCTTTCTGTGATTTTGGATCATCTACATATTTCTTAAGTCCTGACATTAAAGAAAGGTCTGTTGCCCATGTATCTGTTCCAAGTTTTTTAGTTACCCAGTCAGAAAGTAATGGATTACCATGCATTAAGAAACGTCTCTGTGTGATTCCGTTTGTCTTATTGTTAAACTTCTCAGGCATCATCTGATAGAAATCTTTTAATTCCTGATTCTTTAAGATTTCTGTATGAAGTTTAGCTACACCATTTACAGAGTATCCTGCTGCGATCGCCATGTGTGCCATGCGTACCTGACCATCCCAGAGAATTGCCATCTTTCTGACTTTCTCTTCGTTACCTGGATACATCTCACGAATCTTGTTCACAAAACGGCGGTCGATCTCTTCTACGATCTGGTAAACTCTAGGAAGTAATCTTGAGAACAGATCGATTGGCCATTTCTCTAATGCTTCTGCCATGATCGTATGGTTTGTATATGCACAAGTCTTTGTTGTAACTTCCCATGCTTCATCCCATCCAAGACCTTCTTCATCCATTAAGATTCTCATCAGTTCTGCTACAGATACTGTTGGATGAGTGTCGTTCATCTGGATTGTCATCTTCTCATAAAGTTTTGTGATGTCGTCATGATTCTTCTTATATTTGGCTACTGCTGCCTGTAAGCTTGCAGATACGAAGAAATACTGCTGTTTTAAACGAAGTTCTTTACCTTCATAGTGGTTATCGTTTGGATATAATACTTCTACGATATTCTTTGCAAGGTTCTTCTGTTCTACGGCTTTGTCATATTCACCTTTGTCAAATGAATCTAACTGGAAGTCAGTAATTGGTTCTGCATCCCAGATTCTTAATGTGTTAACAATGTGATTTCCATATCCTACAACTGGATAGTCATATGGTACAGCCATAACAGACTGATAATTCTCCTGAATGAAGTTTATTCTTCCAGATGCTTCATCATATTCTGTACGGATATTTCCTCCAAAACGTACTTCCTTCGCATATTCAGGACGTTTTAATTCAAATGGATTTCCATTCTTTAACCATTCATCTGGTACTTCTATCTGATATCCGTCTTTGATCTTCTGCTTGAACATTCCATACTGATAACGGATTCCGCATCCATATGCTGCATATCCAAGTGTTGCAAGTGAATCTAAGAAACATGCTGCTAAACGTCCAAGTCCACCATTACCAAGGGCTGGATCTGGTTCCTGGTCTTCTACCATGTTAAGGTCTACACCTAATTCTTCTAATGCTTCTTTCACTTCTCCATACATACTCATATTAATGAGGTTGTTTCCAAGTGCTCTTCCCATCAGGAATTCCATGGACATATAATATAAAATCTTCGGGTCTTTTTCTTCATAAGTCTTCTGAGTATCCATCCAGTCTTCAATGATCCACTCTTTCAGAGCATAAGCGACTGCCTGATAAATCTGCTGCTGGGTGGCATTATCAAGCTCTACTCTGAACTGAGTCTTAAGATTATTGATGACTTCCTGTTTGAACAGTTTCTTGTCAAATCTTTCTGTTTTCATGATTGTCTCTTCCCCTTTCGTATTCCCAGTATATTATTAATTTTAGCATATAAACTGGAAATATGATACAAAAATTGCGGATATTAGTTGTATTTTTTCATAAAATATCGTTATTGATACAAACTTTCAGACACACATAACCGTCCATATCCAATTTCATCATTCGGATATCTATCATATCCCTGTAATCGTCTCGCTCCCCTATGAAGATACCCCTTCATTCGTTCTCCATAAAGATATGGATCGTTTTCTCTTACTATTCCCCATTCCATCAAAAGAGCTGCTGATCCTGTAACAAATGGTGTTGCCATCGATGTTCCTGATCTTACACTCTCGCCTCCTCCAACTGCTGCTGCCAAAATTCCAACACCTGGTGCTACAAGATCCGGCTTATCTACACAAAATTTCTGATCTCCTCTTCCTGAAAAATCTGCATAAGCCTGATATCTAACATCATAAGCACCTACGGAAATCACATTTCTTGCAGTTGAAGGAATTGTTAAAGTAAATACTTTATCTGGTTCTAAAAATCTGGTTTCTGGATTGCTTCCTGCAGATACCGGAAGCCACATCTGATATTCACCATTTTTTATATTCACTGGTGAAATTTCTATCTTCCACTGACCGCTTTCTATATAATTTCCTTCCATCGGTATAAAACTAAAATATAGTTCCTGCCTAACATTATATGGTGTTGAGTACCCATTGTACATGTAAACCGTTGTATCCTTATATGTGTATTGCGATTTTCCTTGCTGGTCCACGATCGTATATGTGATTCCCGATGGAGACTCAAGTCTGATCTTGAATTCATCCACAAAATCTTTCCAGATCTGTAGATTCAAGTTCTGCTCAAATGGTGCCACATCAAATAAAATCAGCTCCGTTTTTGTCGTGATCTTTCCTTGTTTATGACGCCCACTATTTCCCTCATTCCCAGTTCCTATGCAAATAGAGCTTTTCCACTGCCCTGCGATCTGTGAAACAAATGTCTCCAACAACGAATTTCCTCTGTGATCCCCGTAATTATGCCCATAACTGATATTCACTGCCACTGGTCTGTTTTCCCTTATCGCTGTATCGATCACATACTGCAGTGCTGTCATCAACTGTGTCGTCCTTGGAAATCCTTGTTTGCTTATATCTCCTAATTTCACAACGATCAGTTCTGCCTCTGGTGCCACACCATTTCTTCCTGCACAGATGGATGCTACATGCGTTCCATGACCAAGATCATCACGACTTTGAAACATTTGCCGTCCATTTTCTGAATGAATTGCTGCATTGATTTCTTTTCTTGTATACAAAGTTCCATTTATAAATGGCCGTGGTGGGATTCCCGAAATCGTCTGATCCCATAACTCATAAATTTTCGTATCTCCATTTTCATTGATAAAATCCGAATGAAATATATCGATTCCTGTATCGATCACTGCAACAAAAACACCCCTTCCAGTCAATGAAAGAGGTGTATTCTTTACCGACAACATACAGGAAGCTGAAATTGATACCTGTCGGTTTAATAATAAATTTTTTGGTTTTTCTATGAAGATCACTTGTTCATTTCTTGAAAATGCTTCTAAATCATTTTCTTTGATATATGCGATCGCATATCCCATGCTCAATGGTTCAATATTGGTTGTTGATGATTTTTTTAATGTCTTTAGATCACCTGCATAACGAAAGATAATCTCCCATCGATCAAATGTCTGATCATATCCAGCATTTAAATCTTCTGACCTTTCCCGTTCTTCTTTCGTAAGATCCAGTGCCAGATTGAACTGGTTATCAAATTTCTCATCTTGTTCCATAAGATCCTTTCACTTTCTATTGGTATGGTCTTATTTTATGCCTGTTTCTTTGCGTTCATTCCTATTTCACTTCTTGCTTACAATACTTCCACACCAATGCACAAATCCCATAAATCGACGATGCTATCATGATCCCCGCAGCAACTGCGATTGCGATCAAGATTGTCTTTTGTCCATATAAAGAAGAAAAATGCCATTGCTTGGCAAGAACATAATTCATTGTGTAATATAAATTTCCTCCTGGAACAAGCGGAATGATCCCGGTGATCAAGAATACCGTAACTGGTGTCTTTAAAATTCTGGCCATCGTCTCTGCATAAACCGTTGCGACTGCCGCAGCTGCTAAATTCGCTGCAAATACACTTGGCATCTCATTCCATGCAACTAAATATGCGATCCAGGATACCATTCCTGAAATTCCAGCCATACAAAGTTTTCTTCCTCGAAGATTATAAAGCACTGCAAATCCAAAACTTCCGACAAAACTTGCAAGTACCTGAATGATCTCTGTTTTCATTTATAACACACCTCCCCAAAATATCAGTGCCATAAAAGAACCTGCCGCAAGAAAGACTGCTAACAACACGGATTCACACACACGCAAGATTCCAGACATCATATCCCCACCGATCATATCTCTAAGTGCATTGACAAATGCCACTCCCGGAACAAGCAGCATGATATTACCGATAATGATCTTTCCATAATCCTGTGTTATTCCAACGCTTGCACAAACATATGCTAACGATGCTACAAAAAATGATAATAAAAAATTTAGGACCATTTCATTTGGTGCAAGTATCTTTAAGTATTTGGCTAATATCGTTACTAAAGCTCCACTTAGTGTCGCTATAACATCTTCTGTGATTCCCCCTCCATAAAATGAAGTCCAGGCTGCTGCGATCACGGCTGATACGATCACTTCTTCCAAAAATGTGATCATATTTCCATTTTTTATTTTCAGAACTCTTTCTCTAACTTCCTCTTCTTCCGGAAGATATTTACACATATATCTTGACAGCTGGTTTAATTCATCTAATTTTTTAAAATCTGTTTTATAATATCTGATACGTTTTGTCTGTGTTATGATTTCTCCTTCTTCATCTTCGATCGTCGTTACGATACTCGATGTGATAGAAAATACATTAGCTTCTTTTGCCCCGTATGCTTTACAGATTCTTGAAATGGTATCTTCCACTCTTGAAACACCCGCACCAGATTTTAGCATCCATTCTCCGATCTCCATTGCGTATTTCAAAACCTTTTTCATCTCCATAGGAATTACCTCCTGCCATCTAGTCTACCAAAATTGACTGTATTGTAACACAAAAGAAATCCCTGTGCTATGATTACACAGGGATTTCATCTAAAATTCTATTATGACATATAAAAAAAGTTTTATTTTACTATATTAAATTAATCAATCTTCAATCTTATGTGTCCATGCAACTGCCAGTGCTCCTGCACCGATATGGCATGCAACACTTAAAGATAGTGGATCCTGATGAAATTCCATTTCTGGGAATTCTGCCATCAATTCTTCTTTCCACTTAAGCGCTGCTCCTTTATCTTTCGTATATGCAGACTGAAGATAAGCATGTTTTGCAAAATCTCCATCTGGAAAACGTTCTTCTAATTCTTTTCTTACTGCCGCGATCATCTTTTTCTTTGCCTGTTTGACACCTCTTGTCTTGGCAAATGCATCTAACTTCTCACCATGAATCTGCAGTACTGGCTTGATTCCAAGAACTGTACCGATCGCTGCTCCAGCTGATGTAACACGTCCACCCTTCTTAAGATATTTTAATGTATCTACCATAATGAAGATTCCTGAATCTAATTTATCTGCTTCTAAGATATCTTTGATCTCTTTTGCAGATTTTCCTTCTTCTGCCAATTTCATGGCATCTGCTACAGACTGTCTTTGTGTTACAGAAATTCTCTGATTATCCACAACCTGTACTTTTCCATCATAATCATCGGCTAACATCGCTGCTGTTGCACAGGAACTGCTTAATCCGCTGGACATCGCAATGTGTACGATCTCATCATGATCTTCTAATAATTTCTCCCACAGATCCAACACATCTCCTGGTGCTGGCTGAGATGTCTTGATATCTGCATCCTCATCTAACTTCTGATAAAATTCTTCCTGTGTTAATGTGATATCTTCAAAATATAATTCATCATTAATATAAAATGGCATTGGAATCACTGAGATTCCAAGTTCTTTCCCTTCTTTCTGGGTAATTCCGCTGTTACTATCTGTTACGATCGCAATCCTGCTCATTTTTCTAATCCCTTTCTACTTATACATAATAACATTTATAAATACCGTACTCTTCGGTCTATCTGCTTTTTGCCTTTACCTCACATCATAACAGAGGTCTATAGGTATCGTCAAAGGTTTTTGCCTTATATTTTCAAAAAATACATGACTATTTTCTAATTTCCTGCAGAAATCTTGCAATCGGAAATCCTACAACATTGTAGTAATCTCCTTCAATCCCTTTGATGAAGACCGCTGCTTTTCCCTGAATCCCATATGATCCAGCTTTATCCATTGGCTCTCCCGTCTCAATGTAACGCTCTATCTCATCTTCACTGATCTCATAAAATGTTACTTTTGTTTCTTCATAAAATGTTTTTGCTTCCCCATCTTCGATCAGGCAAACACCTGTATACACTTCATGTGTCTGTCCGCTTAACATCATTAATGTTCTTTTAGCATCGGCTTCATCTGCCGGCTTTCCAAGAACCTGTCCATGATAAGCTACAACTGTATCAGCCCCAATGACCATACTCTGTTTATCTGATCGTTCATAAATATCTCTTGCTTTAATAGATGCCAATTCCATAACCACTTCATGTGGTTCTGTTTTTGTCGTAATCTCCTCGGCATCACTCGGCATAATATCAAAGTCTAAATCTGCAAGTTCTAAGATTTCTTTTCTTCTTGGTGATGCAGATGCTAATATAATATGTTTCAAACTTGTATATCTCCTTTGTTGTTTCTTGTATAGAAACGTTATCTCCATATAGAAAAACAGCTTTTCATACACTTTCGCATACAAAAAGCTGTTTGATGATTCTTAATTAGTCTTCAATCTTCTCTTCTAATTTCAGATTGATTCTTCCCATCTTGTCGATCTCTAATACCTTGACAGCTACTTTGTCTCCGATATTAACGACATCTTCTACTTTCTCTACTCTTTCGTTAGAAAGTTTAGAAATATGGATCATTCCATCTTTGTTTGGAGAAAGCTGTACAAATGCACCGAAGTTCATGATTCTTACAACTTCACCTTCGTAGATATCTCCAACATTTAATGGTTCTACGATAGATTTGATGATGCTGATCGCTTTGTCGATCATTGCCTGATCTTCACTTAAGATATCGATACGTCCACTTTCGTCAATATCAATCTTAACACCAGTTTCATCAATGATTCCATTGATTGTTTTACCCTGTTTACCAATAACTTCTGAAATCTTTTCAGGATCGATCTTGTACTGAGAAATCTTTGGAGCATATTCTCCAACGTGGTCTCTTGCAGCTGGGATCACTGGGTTCATTACATCGTGAAGGATATGCGTTCTTGCTTCTTTTGTTCTTGCGATCGCTTCACGGATGATCTGTTCTGTTAATCCATGAATCTTAATATCCATCTGGATCGCTGTGATACCTTTGTCTGTACCAGCTACTTTAAAGTCCATATCTCCGAAGAAGTCTTCTAATCCCTGAATATCTGTTAAGATGATGTAATCGTCATCTCCTTCTCCTGTGACAAGTCCTACAGAAATACCTGCTACTGGAGCTTTGATCGGAACACCTGCTGACATTAATGACAGAGATGATGCACAGATACTTCCCTGAGATGTAGATCCATTAGATTCCATGATCTCAGATACTGTACGGATTGCATATGGGAATTCTTCTTCACTTGGTAATACTGGAACTAACGCACGCTCTGCTAATGCACCATGTCCGATCTCACGACGTCCTGGTCCTCTGCTTGGTCTTGTTTCTCCTACAGAATAAGAAGGGAAGTTATAGTGATGCATATAACGTTTTGTAGTTTCTGTTACATCGATTCCGTCAAGACGCTGTGCTTCAGATAATGATCCAAGTGTTGTTACTGTCATAACCTGAGTCTGTCCTCTCTGGAATAATGCAGATCCATGAACTCTTGGTAAGCAGTCAACTTCTGCATGAAGTGGACGGATCTGTTTGATCTCACGACCATCTGGACGTTTGTGATCTTTTAAGATCATCTTACGAACAGTCTTCTTCTGGAATGCGTAAACAGCTTCACCGATCTGTGCTAACCATTCTTCATTCTCAGCATATCTTTCTTCTAATTTCTCTTCTATCGCACGAATATTTGCTTCTCTTGTCTGTTTATCATCTGTAAATACAGCTTCTTCCATTGCTTCTGGTGTAATGAAAGCTACCATATCATCATACATCTCTGGATCTACGATATGATGTTCGTAGTCATGTTTTTCTTTTCCACATTCAGCAACAATTGTGTCGATGAATTTGATGATCTCCTGGTTTACTTCGTGAGCTTTGAAGATTGCTTCTAACATCACATCTTCAGGTACTTCATTCGCACCAGCTTCGATCATGATAACTTTCTCTCTTGTAGATGCAACTGTTAATGCAAGATCAGAAACTTCTTTCTGTGCAGAAGTTGGGTTGATCACGAATTCTCCATCGATCAGTCCTACCATTGTAGATGCTGTAGGTCCGTCAAATGGAATGTCAGAGATTGCTGTTGCGATCGCAGAACCAAGCATAGCTGTAAGCTCTGGGCTGCAGTCTGGGTCTACAGACATAACTAAATTGTTTAATGCAACGTCATTTCTGTAATCTTTAGGGAACAGTGGTCTCATTGGACGGTCGATCACACGGTCTGTAAGAATTGCATTCTCAGAAGGTTTTCCCTCTCTCTTTAAGTATCCACCTGGGATCTTACCTACTGCGTATAATTTCTCTTCGTATTCTACACTTAATGGAAAGAAATCAATTCCATCTCTAGGTTTTTCAGATGCTGTTGCTGTAGATAATACAACAGTATCGCCATAGTGCATAAATGCTGCACCATTTGCCTGTGCTGCAACACGTCCGACTTCAACCATCAGTGTACGTCCTGCAAGTTCCATGCTAAACTGTTTTGTCATAGTTCGTCTCCTTTATATTCTTTTGTCTTAAGGCGCCGAAACAACTGAAAAACCGACTACTAACCTGCTAATCTTCGTGATTTTATTCACTTATTAGCTGTAATAAGCTTTTCAGCAGTCTCGGAAAACGCCTCAGTAACTTAGTTAGTATATCATGGTTTCTTAAAAAAAACCAGACGCAATTTGTCAAAAATCTTCCACACCACATATCCAACTGCGGCTCCTATGGTATTCGTCATCACATCATCGATCTGTGCATATCCTCTGCCAGTCATATGCTGCATTACTTCAAGCATACAACTGATCATGCATGCACTTCCTACACACATCCAGATTTTTCGAATCCTCTTAAATGCAATTGGAAGTAATATACCATATGGGATAAACATGATGATATTTTCCACAAAATACGCATGAGCGATCATTGAATTCCCCCATGTTTCAAATAATTTTAAACTTACATCCGTTCTTGTTCCTGGTTCTCTTGAGAAAAATCCTACATTAATAAATACGATCGCATAGATCAGGATCAGTGTCCAGACATATTTCTTTCTATGAAAATGTTTCCCTTGTGGAAAGATCATGTCAAACATCTTTAACAGCATCAAAAATACCATTCCGATACTGCATGCGACAATCAGATATCTTAATGGCTCCATCATATCCTCTTTTATAAAAAATGAAAGATATTTTATTTTTTGTAACAACTTATCTGCCTCCTCTCTTTTGCTTTCTTTTCCCTATTCATAATTTACGCTATCATATTTCTTTAAAGAATAAACGAATATGGTGTGAGTGGTTATTTATATGGTGCGAAATGTAAAAGAGGATGCCGTTTCTTTCGACATCCTCTTGGTTTAACTAACAACTTCTTAATGTTCTTACTTCTGGTTCAGCAACTTTTTTATCTTCTGATACCCATAAATCTTTGTAATTTAATTTTAAAAGTCCTGTAATCATTAAGCTTAATACTAAGATCATTGCGACTGTTCCTAAAAAATGAATCATCATATTCTCCTTTTTTATTTTTTGTATTCTGTATTATGTATTTTCTGTGTATATTTTATCAAATTATTTCTACTCATTCAATCTATTATGATATTTTCTAGGAAATGACGATACTATATATATGACTTTCTTGAGATAACCAGCAATCTTCTCAAGAACTATTATTGATCACAGAAGGATTTTGTGCAATTTGTAGTACCAATTTTTGTAGTAAGAATATAGGATTATGATAATGACTATACCGAACTCTTACGATCATTCGTTATAATCCAAATTTTTCTATGATATTTTTCTCCGTACTGAGGTTTAATTCCTGGTTCGTATTCGGAAATCAAAAGACCTTGTTTTGCTATATTTTCCATCAAAATTCTATGTTCACTTGGATAGCAGATGTCAAGACCATTGCCTAAAACTGCAATCGTATATCCTCCTGCTTTTAAACAAGCTGTCTGCGCATAGGCATCGACTCCTTTTGCCATGCCACTGACAATTGCTATTCCCTGTTTTGTAAGATCAGTCGCTATTTCAATGGTTCTTTGTCTCGCAAGTCTGTCGCATCTTCTGGAGCCTACGATTGCTGTCGTCTTAGTGTGATTTTTTAGTAAACGCGGTAAATCGGTGCGTTTACGATTACCTTATGCTCTCTTACCGATGGCTCGCAAACAAAAAAAGGCCTCTACATATACGTAGAGGCTACCGATGAGTCACCAAACTCACCATAACTGAATTGAATAATACCGACTGATCGCCAGACCAATCATAACTGTATTCCTAGTTTACATCATCTCAATATGTAAAGTCAAGTATTATCCTTTAATTGTTCTTTCAAATAAATAACTTTCCCATTCAATGAATTTATAATGTTATCCTTTTTCTTTATTATATTACTGAGTCCAAAAATATTCAATAATTTATTATCAATTTCATTCATCTCATTTACCAAATCACATATTTTTGAAGAAACTATTCTTTCTTTTCCTATTGTTTTTATTTGTCCTAAATCAATCGCGCCAACAAGATTCTTCTGAACTCCATTTTCATCTTTAAATGGATATACTCCAGTAATCAGAATTTGAATATCTGGAATTGTCAAAGTACTTGATGAAATAATAGCACCTGTAAATACTGGAGATTTAAAGTTATACGCATTAGACTGAATTACCACAACTGGTCTAATTTTGTTTTCCTCACTTCCTATATTTTCTCCTAAATCCACAAAATATACTTCTCCACGTTTTACCGTCCATTTTCTTTGTCTTTTTTTCCAAAATTATAATATAACTTTTGTGCATTCCATCTGTTAATTCTTTGAGATTTTATTAACACATTCTTTTCGTCTTGTGTCATTCCCCAACTTCCTCCCTTACTGTGATAACCACGAATTTTCTCGTGTTTATCACTATAGCACAAAACATTTCTTTTTTCTACAAAAAATTATTTAATTACTATACATATCTATCTTATCTAAAATTAATCCCATCTATATGTTAAATAGTTATTTAATTCTTAGATGTTTGCTCGTAGGAAATTGTCAGATTTTTACTTTTGCTATCTGACTTCATAAGATCTCAGGTCACTTAAGTTTTACATAGTTTATAAGGCTATTGAAGTTTCGAACGTAGTCGGATAATATTTATAAATCTTTTTGTATGCATTAACCTCTTCTTCCTCAAAAAAATCTGCACCTTCTATTGGATATGCCACATTAGGCATATTTTGATTTAATATTGCTAATTCTTTATATGTAAAATTAGGTACTGTAATATCATAAGGATTATTGCTACTATTATAAAACTCAAAATCTTCAAAACCACATTTTTTAAATTTCTCTATATCTTCTTTTTTATAAACAATCCAGCCCAGAGTAAGCATTGTCGCCTTAGAATCATTATACTTAAAATATACCAATTGTTGAGACATCAATTTTTCATCATCATTTCTTATTGTACTATTTCTTTCCAATATTTTATTTTTTACAACCATATCAAACATTTTATTTGTAGTTTGATAAATTTTTTCTCTAGCCATATCCTTTGGCAAAAGTAACTTAACTAATATCTCATTGTCAATTCTATCACAATATATCTCTAATTTTTCTTTTGGGGAAGCCCTTTTAAATTTATCCCCTAAATCAGCATTAAAACTTACAAATACCACACTTCCCGATTCCACTTTACTGATGCACGACTCCACATCTTGAATTTGATTGCTGTTTATTCCTCCATCATAATCCAGCCAAATAATATTTTTCTCTTGTTTCCACGGTATATTGGAACTATTTAAGATATCACTTGCATTTCCAAACAACATTTTTATACAATTAAATGGCTTATTAAATTCAAATCTTTTCTTGTTTTTTTCAGAAGAATTTATTTCCATACTATACATATCATCAATTCCGAACTCCTTATGCAGCAAAGAAAAATCCACAAAATACTTTGCACCCATACCAATATATCTATAATTTTTGATATAATCAAATACAGTTAATCTCGAAATCATTTCGCACATCATTTTTCGTTCAATACTCTTGCAAGGTCTTATGCTATAATTAACGCTAATACTGCTCCCTGCCATTAAATTCCCTCCATTTCACAATAGTACTCAAACAATTTTTCTCCAACCGCTTTGTTTGTTCGTTCCCCCATGTTTTCTTTTACTTTATTAACTTCAGTTAATGGTTTAGAAAAAGATATTCTTGCCATCGGAATTTTCGGTTCTGTCTCTGTAATATTAAAATCTTTATTCTCGGATATATTAGTTATTGTCGAATGATTTAATTCCGTCTCACTTGCCTTTTTCACAAAGTCTAATTCATCTAAATTGGATACATCATGTTTACGTTTAGCTTCATCTATAACTTTAATAACTTGCTTCATTGCTTCACTCATACTTTCTCTAGCTATAACATATAACCTGTTTGACGTATCAATTCCTGTTTTAGTTGTATTCCACGGAAGTTCTAAGAGATTTTGTGATTCAAAATAAACATATCCTCTAAATTCGGCTAAACTATAATGAAAAACTCTATTTTGAACACCCCAGCCCGTTAATTCTGTCTTGTCTGCGTATAAAACTAATCTTCCATTACAATATATATACCAACCTGCTTTATTCGGTTCTCCCTTATTCGTAATACCAGCAATAATAGTTATCTTTCCACTGTCATCGATAATTTGTTTTTCATATGGTTGAATATCTTTTGATTTCAAAAGTTTTTCCTTCCCATAATCAATAGCAATATTATTTACTTCTATATCCAAACCATTTTCAGCTTCAACAGTTCTATATTTTTGAATGTAGTCAATTAATGAATTAATAAACATTTCACTTTCAAACTTATTTACAATATCTGTGTTAAGTTTTTCAACTATTATTTTGGTTCCTGTGTTACTGTTATTCATTCCAGTTTCTACTTTATCAAATTCAAACTCCCATTCCGGTCTATTAATCCATTCGTCAACATCTACCTTTAAATCAAAATATTCTGTCCGTGTTGTTGAACTTACTTCAAATTTTTTTCCTAATTTAAAAAGTGCTCTTTTCATTCCTATTCCAAAAATTCCAGTAAAATATCCTGAAGAATCACTTTCTCGTTCAGATGATCTTCCAAACTGAAAAGCATACTTTTGTGCAGTTTCTATATCTATTCCTCCACAATTATCTTCAATAATAAACTTATCTTGAGACATATTTATTTTAATAAACAAACCTTCATATTCTGTATTATTTCTAATCTTTTTTGCACCATCAATTGAATTATCTATTAATTCCACTATAGCCGGTCTCACGTCAATATCTCGTGTCAACATATAAATAAAAAAACTTTTTGTTGGACTCGCATCGACTTTTTTATTCTGCACTTCCATATGCTTTCCCCCTTATCTTTTTGACAACTTTTTTTTCTCAGTCACAAATTTTCGATATGCTCTTGTATATTCATATGAATCTTTAAACACAAAATTAACTGCTTTAAATAATTTTGGTTCGTGTTGTTGCATTATTTCCAATTCTTCTTCAAAATTTCTTCCATAAGGACAACCTGCACATCCCGTTCTTTTCAATCCATATTCCATATAACATCTACTATGCACAACATCATAATGTTCTTCGTATATTCTTTTTGTTTCATTTAAATACCAAAATATCGGTCTATATTCATCACACTTGTCTTCATTTGATGAAAAACATGTTTTATATGCGGTTCTTCGAGCCCCTCCTTCTGCTTTCCGCACCCCATACATATTTAAATCAAATTTTCCCTTTGTCTTAAATTTGCTAGCAACCATCTTTTTTGCATAATAGCAACATTTATTTGATATTCTAAAAGTTGGTGGATTTTGAACCATAAATTCTTTCAAATATTGATTATAAGCAATGTTAAAACTACTCTCTTTTCCTTCACCGCTTTTCTTAAAATCATTACACCACCATCTTAATGCAGCTTTACACCTAGGATATTCTTTATATAATTCTCCAAACGGCTTATCTTCCCACTGAAAATGGTGATTTTGTAATCTTTCAATCCATTCACTTACCTGTTTTGATAAAAATGGTTGCCCATATGTTTTACAACAAAACGGAATAGATTTTATTGCTTTTATTTGTTCAATATGTATACCATACTTTTGTTCCAAATATTGCAAATGTTCCTTTGTTGCACGATACTCGAGTCCCGTATCAAAAAATACATATGTTATTTTACTAGATTCATCAAATTTCTCACACAAATCTATTAAGATATCGCTATCACTTCCGCCACTTATGGAGCAAAGTATTTTATCATATCGTTTCAACTTAGCATGTGTAATTACTATGGAATCCGCTATCATCTGACTATCTTTCGGTGCATTCTGCAATATTTCTAATAATTCCACTGTAAAATTCCCTTCATTTTCAAATAATTATCTCATCTTTAATAAAAATTATACACTATAATCAGTTAAACACCAACAATTATCTTTTTAGAAATTACTGTTCATTATCGAAAATTTTATCCAACGCCTTCTCCATATCCTCAACTAAATTAACCACCATCACATTTCCCATCATAAATCTACGTTTTCTCAACAGTATTTCCACTGTTTCACCTTTAACCAAGCAAATTTCGTTTGATCAGTAGTGAATCTCTGAATACGTTCCGCCTCTGTGGCTGTAAGTAATCTTGTTCTTCCTATCACCTTATCTTTGTAACCGCTTTATAATTTTCAAAAAACACTTTCTTGCCACATTTACTGTTAATTTTCGTTCAATATGAATAAAAACAAACACATTTCCAACTCTAATTTTTTTATTAATCGTTCCCCTATATCTTCATAAAATCCACATACATTTAAACAACCATACCAATTATAATTACCATCTCAAAATCAAAAAATCACTACCTTCTTCAACATCTATTTTCATCCACTCATCTAATTTTTTTATATTATCTTTCCATCGTTCCCATTTTTCGAATTCACAATTTCTAATCACATCATTCCAAGATATTTTTATCTTCCTCTCATCGTCTTTAATAACTGAAATATTTTCTAAGACTTCGTTATATTTTAATCTTGATCCTTCCTCCTCACAAAATCTCTTTATAGGCTCTATCGTGTCCAATAAACATAATATAAAATTTAATGGATTTTCCTCATAATCCCATTTTCCAACCATCTTTTCAGTTTTCTCATCAAACCATATGTTATGCGATATAATAGCGTCTGCTATAAATACGAAATGATCCATATAAGTCTTATCCCACATAAGCATACGTTCTTTATCTGTCTTCTCAACTATAGTTTCTTTTTCTCCTAATTTTTGTTCAAATATCATGCACATCGAATTAAAAAAGTTATATCCTGCCACAATCCCGTGATCTACTCTATCCTTTTCTTCTCGTTCTTTTAAATATCTTAAAACAAAATCTTTAGGAAACTTTGGAATAAACTTTTTTCCGCTTTGTAATTTATAATCATATATATTTTTTTCACTCTTTATCACATTTTCAATACTTTGTTTTCCCTCTATTTCATTATGCTTTGTAATTACTTCCTTACATGAAGTAATATCATGAAATAAAGCTGTTAAAAACCATGTATATCGGAAATCATATTCTTCTCCCCTATCTGATTTTCCTATATATTGCATAAAATATTTATTTAAATCATCTTCAAAACATTGATATAAAGAATATCCTAACAAATACAACGATACCATATGTACACTTCTTATGCTTTCAGATAATGTTTTAATATCTTCATTTGTTCCCAATATATCACTTATTGCTGTCATTTTTTTACCACAATTAAAATGTTGTTCTATAAATCTATAACATTCTTTTTCACAATTTTCACTCTCAAACAAATTTTTATATTTAATTTGAATTGAATAGTAGCTTAAACTTAATTTTTTACAAATCTCTTTTTCATGTGTAAGATTTTTATATTTCTCTGCTAATGCACAATCCATATATCCTTCTCCCCACTTCTAATTTCTTAAACTTTCTATTCTTATAATAGCACATACTTTCAACAACTCTCCACAGGTAATATCTTCCAACAAACACAAGCAGCCAGTACAACTCAATTTTCCCAAATCAATTTGCATTGGCCACATTACAACTCTACTCCCAAAGCATCTCCGCATAAACCCCATCAGCAATCAACTGACTAAAAGCCTCCTGCACAGTCTCTTTATCTTCCTTATATGTAACTCCAAACCAACGATCCTGTGTCTCTAACACCTTCACGTTCGCCCTTTCTTCTTTCAAAAGCTTATCCACGATATTCGGTAACAGATATTCGCTCTTTAAATCTCCTTCTTCCACGTTCGCAAGGAAATCTTTGAAATCCTCTGCTAGGAAATCCAAAAATTCTGGATATCCTGCCCACATGTTCATGGATACTTTATCTTCTGGACTGATCCATTTCTGTACTTCTTCGCTGTCGCATTTGATCTGTCCGTCTTCTCCCATTTCGATTCCTGTTGTCTCATGTACCTGGCTTAATAAACCATTCTCATCAACAACACTGACTCCTCTGGTCACTGTTCCATTGTCGCTTAATGTGTTCTTTAAAATGAATCCGCCCATTCCCATGGTAAATTCTCTTCCAAGGTCTTCTCCAGATACTAAGAAATCATGCAGTTTCACAAATGCTTCTTTTCCATAATAATCATCTGCATTGATGATCACAAATGGTTCTTTCACTACATCTTTGCAGCATAAGACTGCCTGTCCTGTTCCCCATGGTTTTGTTCTTCCTTCTGGTACTTCAAAACCTTCTGGCAGATCATCAAGCTCCTGAAATACATATTCAACATCGATCTGTTCTTTGATCCTGTTTCCGATGATCTCCTCGAACTCCTTGAAAATGTCTTTGCGGATAATAAAGACTACTTTATTAAATCCTGCTTCTTTTGCATCATGAATGGAATAATCCATGATGATTTCTCCATTTGGTCCCATCTGGGCTAACTGCTTAATTCCTTCTCCAAATCTGGAGCCGATTCCGGCTGCCATGATGATTAGTGTTGTATTCATTCGTATTTTCTCTCACGTAATATATAAGATCTTTTTTCACAAAAAGTGAAGCTAATTTTCGAAATTTTTTCGTATTTTTATTGAATCCAATAATTCATTTTATAAACTGTTTTTCTTAAAATCTCAGAAACCTTAACACTTTTTTGTGTAGCTTCAAATCTTCAAATATTTTCTATGCAATATATAGACGATAGATCCTATAAATCCTCCAAAAGTATTTTGAAAAATATCAGATAATTGAAATGTTCCAAGTCTAAAAAATAATTGGCATATTTCAATAATACATGAAAAGTAAAAAGACATCTTTATAACCTTTATAATAATTTCTTTATTGCTCCTATATGATTGATTAAATCCCAGCAGCCCAAAATAAACAACTGGAAAAAATAATAAAATATTAAGCAATCCTTCAGTATTAAATCTTCCTTCTGAAGTAACTATCCCCCATTCACCAATAATGTTTTCCCATGGGCATTGCCATATGTTACGACAAATTAAAGTTCTTGATAAGATCATAAATAAGACCATAAAAAAAATAAAACGACATCTATACATCTTTTCTTTTTTCAACATATACCAACTATAAATTATGATTTTTTTAATCCCTTTCTTTTCTATTTCTGGCAACGCAAAAATACATATGACTGCAAAAACTATTCCAAATCCCAGATATTGATATATACTATAAAAAACATCATTAACTATCGACTGCATATTTTTCTTCCTTTAATAATAAAACCAAAACTATCTTAATTCAATTTTTATTAAGATCTTTAAAAATCGTAGTTTATCTTATTCTATAACGTGACCTTTCTCTCTTAAGGCTTTGACCACCTTATCTACTTTCTCTCTGCAGATTTCATGGCTTCTTGCCTCAACCATAACTCGTACTAATGGTTCTGTTCCACTCTCACGTACAAGAATTCTTCCTTCATCTCCAAGTTCTGCTTCTACTTCCTTAACTGCTTTCTGTACGTCTTCATCTGCCTGTGCAACTGCTTTGTCATATACACGGACATTTTCAAGGATCTGTGGGAAGATCTCAACGGGTTCTGCTAACTGTGCAAGGCTTTGTTTCTGCTCGATCATTGCTTCCATGATCTTTAAGGATGTTAAAATACCATCTCCTGTTGTTGCAAACTTGCTGAAAATGATATGTCCAGACTGTTCTCCACCTAATGCGTGACCATTCTTCACCATATTCTCATTAACATATTTATCTCCAACAGCAGTCTTCTCATAAGCAATTCCTGCTGCATCAAACGCTTTATATAATCCAAGATTGGACATTACAGTTGTAACAACTGTATTATTGTTCAAGTCTCCGTGTTTCTTCAGATACTGTCCACATACATAAAGGATCAGATCTCCATCGACAACCTGTCCATTCTCATCGACTGCGATACAACGGTCTGCATCTCCATCATATGCAAATCCAACATCTAAGTGGTTTTCTTTTACATATCCCTGTAAGATCTCGATATGTGTAGATCCACAGTTTGTATTGATATTTGTTCCATCTGGTTCATTATTGATCACATGTGTCTCTGCACCAAGTGCTTTAAATACATTCTCTGCGATCGCAAATGAGCTTCCGTTAGAGCAGTCTAATCCGACTTTGACACCTTTAAATGATCTTGTTGCTGTAGAGATCAGATATCCGATATAATGATTTCTTCCGGCTGCATAGTCTTTTGCTCGTCCGATCTCTTTCTTTGTTGCAAATGGGATTTCATGGATCTCCCCATCAATATATGCTTCGATCTCATTTTCAACTTCTGCTTCCATCTTATGCCCTTTGGCATTGATCAATTTGATTCCATTATCATAGTATGGATTGTGGCTTGCTGAGATCATGATCCCGCAGTCAAACTGTTCTGTTCTTACGACATAAGCCACACTTGGTGTCGTTGTTACATAAAGCATATATGCATCTGCTCCAGATGCTGTCAATCCTGCTACTAAAGCATTCTCAAACATATAGCTGCTTCTTCTTGTATCCTTACCGATGACAATCTTTGCTCTGCTACTTGACTTCTGGTTAAAATACCATCCAATATAACGTCCGACTTTATATGCATGTTCTACAGTTAAATTTATATTTGCTTCTCCACGGAACCCGTCTGTTCCAAAATATTTTCCCATCTTACAAACTCCTTAAATAATTCCTGATTATTTTTTTGCTAATCTATAGTATAACATGATTCACAGTTCCTATCAAATATAGAATCTATGAACTTTTTCTTAAATAATATAAAAGAGAACTCAGATCAATTCTATCTAAGTCCTCTTATGAAATCTTTATTCGTCTATTTCTTTTTGAAGTCCTGGAAGTTCTTCTCTTGTCGCAATTCCTGACTCCAATGCATTCTCACGCATAACTTTATAAAATTCTGCCCATGTCACATTTATGTATGGACCCACATAAAAGATTTGAACAATTCCAAGTGTGATAAAAGATAAAAACTCCCATCCGATAAAAGAAAGATCTAACACAAATGCGTCCCCTTTCTGTCCATCCATCATCTGTTTACTTAATTCAAAAGCCCTTTTCCTTGAAATCTGTGGATTTTCTGCAAGAATATACGGAATCATTTTATATTCATAAATTTTTACAATTCCTGGTATGATCAAGCATAGCATCCATAATAATGTATACAAATCTCTCAAAAAAATCGTTACAACATTCCTTAAGTAAGCCCCATTACGAAATCCATCAATAATCCATGCAATCCTTGTTTTATGTTCACTGTTTTCTTCATAGAAACGGCATCCGCCAACTTCAAATAAATTACCAACAAAAATCCGAAACAACAATCCAGCACTAATAACTATCATTATCAGGATCAATAGAAATGATGCATACATTCCTGCGTATACTGGTCCTATTAATTTTTTATAAATCATATCACCGGTAACCCCAAAAAGTGAAAACAACATTTGCATCAAAGTTGCAGATGCATCACCATTTCCAGCTACTGCATTACTTCCATCTTGTAAAGAACCATTTCCAGCTGTATTGCTAAATCCTCCTGTCAATGCTGTAACTACAAGTGTTGCCAGCACAACGATCCAGTAATTGCGATGCAATGCCGCCTTTCCTCGTTCCTTTAATTCACCTCGTGTCCACATAATCAATCACCTGTCCCTTTCCTAAATTGTTTTGATCATAAAACTAAATTTATCATAACATAAAAACAGCACATCTGCTATAAAAACAAATGTGCTGTTTCTTCATTTTATTTATTAAGAGAATTTATTATTTTACAAATTCTTTTACTTTGGCAGCGATACTGTCACCATCTAATCCGAATTCTTTGATCAGTTCTACTGCTG
>OGQS01000593.1_pt1 | contig 25435 bp, 19 predicted proteins | sample 1553331 | NCBI WGS metagenome assembly OGQS01 (sample SAMEA2580012, study PRJEB22360) | human gut metagenome | biome: human gut; feature: human-associated habitat; material: faeces | place: Denmark | collected 2008/2010
GACAATCTGCCATAAAGCACTGCCGCCTGTATTTATTTTCTATAAATACAGGCGGCAGTGGAACCTTCCGGCTTATTCAACGCAGCTGTTAAATCCAGCTGTTAAAAATATACAATAGAAAAACCACAATCGGATTGCTGTTATATATGGCAAGCGTGACAGGATTCACTTCTATTTGACCATAGAGCCAGCTTCCTAATCCGGTTGTGCTGATTAAGGATACAAAATATAAAATAATACAGACAGCCATAACACCCTGCACCAGACCGAGTAAAAGTCCCAGAATTCTATTGACACCACCCAGTATCGGAATATGGTTGGCAACAATAAACATACGTTTTACAATTCCCAACAGAATGCTTAATACCAGCACCGTCAAAAAGTATGAAATACCTGTCAATATAAACTGCGTAATATATTCTGCAGCATACTGCGCAATGCCGCTCTCCTGCACAATTTTATTACCTGCCTGTGCCATGTTGTTCTCCAACTGCTCAACCATCTGCTTTGGCAGATAAATCCCCTGATTCTGCAGTACTCCTGCCGTATCTTCTCCAGTATGATCCAGCTGCTCATCTACAGACTGGCTCAAACGGTCATTGATAGTTTTTTCACAGGATTGTTCAATCGAATGATAAATTCCTGTGTGATTTACCATAAAATCTTTGACTCTGGGTGCAAGACCATTCGCCGCAATCAAAATGACAACCCATGCTGCAATGGAATAAAGCACCATAAGAACACCTCTTTGGTATCCACGTACCATATTAAAAAGTACAATTCCAAAAAGTACAAGCACTACTAATGACATTCTTTTCTTTCCTTCCCTAAATATAAATTGATATTATCCCATTTCTTTTACCCTGTCAATCTTTATTTCAAAACGTGCGCTGTCAAGCGTACTGTTAAAAAATCCCCATCAGCAGCTTATTTACTGCTAATGGGGATTTCATATCTGAAACTTTTATGATTTATTGCTCTGTGTTCCGGTCTTCCTCTTTTTCTGTATTCTGTGCCGGAACATCTTTATCCGTCTGCTCTGGTGATGGCTGTTGTGCTTCTGTCTGCTGCGGGTGTTCCCACGGCGCAGGCGGTGCCTGATTGACCGTTGAGGAATAGCTTCCGTCTTCATTAAAGGATACGCTTTCTGCAACCTTTTCTGAAATCGTCATATGGCTTGTATCTACCGGTTCAGGAATTCCTTTGACCTTACGGTAAATTACCATAAACTGCTTTCCGGTAATTGTTTCTTTCTCATACAGATATTTTGCAATCTCGTCTAATACATCGCGGTTTTCGGATAAAAGCTTCTTCGCTTCCGCAAAGCACTCTTTTAACAGTTCTTTAACTTCATCATCAATCATTGCCGCTGTCTCATCGGAACAGTTCAGTCTTGCACTACCGTCCAAATATTTGCTTTCAACGGTTTCCAGACTCATCAGCCCGAATTTTTCCGACATACCGTACTGGGTAATCATGGCTCTGGCAATCTGTGTTGCCTTTTCGATATCGTTTGACGCACCGGTTGTTACCGTATCAAAAACAACTTCTTCTGCGGCACGTCCGCCAAGCAGTGTTACCAGTCTTGTCATCAGTTCGTCCTTTGTCATCAGGTACTTTTCTTCTTCAGGCACCTGCATAACGTAGCCGAGAGAACCCATTGTACGCGGTACAATTGTAATCTTCTGCACCGGCTCGGCATTTTTCTTTAATGCCGTAATCAGCGCATGACCGACTTCATGATATGCAACCGTGCGTTTTTCTTCCTTGCTTAAAATGCGGTCTTTCTTTTCCTTACCGGCAATAACCACTTCCACGGCTTCAAATAAATCCTTCTGGGATACCACTTTTCTGCCGTCCTTGACTGCCGCAATCGCCGCTTCGTTAATCATATTGGCAAGATCCGAACCAACCGCACCACTCGTTGCAAGTCCGATTGCTTCTAAATCAACGGTATCATCCATTAATACATCTTTGGAGTGAACCTTTAAGGTATCAATTCTGCCCTTTAAATCCGGCTTATCGACAATAATTCTTCTGTCAAAACGTCCCGGTCTTAACAGCGCTTTATCAAGCACTTCCGGCCTGTTCGTTGCGGCAAGGATAAATAAGCCCTTAGAAGAATCAAAACCGTCCATTTCTGCAAGCAGCTGGTTTAATGTCTGCTCACGCTCATCATTGCCGCCGCCATAGCGGGAATCTCTGCTTTTACCGATGGCATCAATTTCATCGATGAAAATGATACACGGTGCCTGCTTCTGTGCTTCCTTAAATAAGTCACGCACACGTGATGCACCGACACCGACAAACATTTCTACAAAGTCGGAACCACTCAGAGAGAAGAACGGTACATTTGCCTCACCCGCAACTGCTTTTGCAAGTAAAGTTTTACCAGTTCCCGGAGGGCCTACTAACAGCGCACCCTTTGGAAGTCTGGCACCAATTTCAATATATTTACCAGGGTTATGAAGGAAATCAACCATCTCAGTAAGACTTTCCTTTGCCTCATCCTGACCGGCTACATCTGCAAAAGTAACTCCTGTCTTTTTCTCAACATATACCTTTGCATTACTCTTTCCTACACTTCCCATCATACCGCCGCCCTTGCCGATTCCACGCATAACAAAATACATCATTGCATAGATCAGCACAAACGGAAGTACATAACTAACCATAACAGAAAGAATCGCATTCGATCCACTGCTGTCCTGCTGTTCATAAGAACTAATCTTATTATTGTCCTCCGCTTCTTTTAAACGGTTAACCAGCAGTGCATCATTCATAGAAACCGTATAATATGTTGTTTTCATTAACGGATTCTGCTGTGTCTTCGGTTCGATATAAATCTTTCGGTCTGCTACCTGTACCTTTTTAATCTCTCCTTTATCCAACATCGTAAGAAACTTACTATACGAAATCTTCTTCTGTGAACCATTCTTATAACGGCTCATCACAGAAGTAAAGAGAGCGGTAATTCCAAGACAAACGACCAGAAGAATAATGGCAGACTTTATATTCTTCTTTTTGTTTGGATTATCATTCTGATTATTTTTTTTGTCCATTTACGCCTCCATGACGTTTCATATTATAATTTCTTCAATACCTCAATGGCATCTTTCATATAATTATTTTCAACGTACTCAATCTTTCCTGCATCACAGGCTGCGGCAAGTGCTGGGTCCATTGGAAGCTTAGCCAGAACAGGTACATCATACTCTGCCGCGATCTCATCAATGTGGCTTTCTCCAAATACCTTAATCTGCTTTCCACAGTCAGGACACTCTACATAACTCATATTCTCTACTAAACCAAGAATTGGAACATTCATCATTCTTGCCATGTTCACCGCTTTTTCTACGATCATTCCAACTAATTCCTGTGGAGAAGATACGATAACAATACCATCTAACGGAACAGACTGGAAAATAGTCAGCGGTACATCACCAGTTCCTGGAGGCATATCAATGAACATATAGTCAATGTTCTGCCATAATGTCTCTCCCCAGAACTGTTTGATTACTCCGCCAAGAACAGGCCCTCTCCAGATAACAGGATCTGTCTCATTCGCAAGCATCAGGTTAACAGAAACAATGTCGATTCCGCAAGTTGTTGTTGCTGGCAGAATCAGTCCTTCTGCGTTACCTACAAGATTCATGGAAAGACCAAATGCCTTTGGAATAGATGGTCCTGTGATATCTCCATCTAAAATAGCTGTCTTAAATCCTTCTCTCATAGAAGCTGCTGCAAGAAGTGAAGTTACCATAGACTTACCTACTCCACCTTTACCGGATACAACACCAATAACCTTCTTAACAGAACTTCCTTTACTTAACTTTACAAGAAAATCTTCTGGTTTGGACTCTCTCTGTGCGCAGCTTTCGCCACAACTGCTACAATCATGTGTACAATCGCTCATAATATTTACCTCTCGTTTAACTAAATTTTTTATAAAATTTCTATTAAAATTTTATCAATTTCTTTAGAAATTATTTGCTCAGTTTTCACTGAAATTACCCCTTAATTATTTGTAACTTTTTAACTTCAGAACAAATTTAATGTGACTGGTTATTCAAATTCAAGGATATATTCTGAATTTATATGCTCTGTTTGCCACCATGCCACTTCCTTTTCCTCGAAAACCCACCTGCGATACTTGAACACAAGGGCAAGATGATAGTATAGTAAGAATACTAAATGTGCGTTATTATCTCAAATTATTTATTCATCTGCTCTAAAATCTCTTTAACATTTTTCTCAATGTTCCCTTCAAATACAGCAGAACCACATACAAATATATTAGCCCCACATTCTGCAATCTCTGCTATATTCGAAGCCTTCACTCCACCGTCAACCTGAATATCCACATCAAGATTTTTCTCTGTGATCATCTTACGAAGCTCCCGAACCTTCTCGCCACAGTAAGGAATGTACTTCTGTCCTCCAAAACCTGGATTTACAGTCATAACTAATACCATATCCAGTTCTGGTAAAACATACTCAATCGCAGAAAGCGGTGTCGCAGGATTAATCGCAACGGCTGCCTTCTTACCGCAATCCTTAATCTGATGTACTACTCGGTCAAGATGTGTGCAGGCTTCTGCATGTACTGTAATAATATCTGCTCCTGCCTTTGCAAAATCTTCGATATATCTACCTGGGTCTTCTATCATTAAATGTGCATCAAAAATCACATCTGTGAGTGGACGAAGTGCCTTAATTACAGGATTTCCAAAAGAAATCTGTGGAACGAACATTCCATCCATGACATCAATATGCACATACTCTGCTCCGGCATCAATCGCAGTCAAAACATCTCTGCCCAGATTTGCAAAATCAGCAGACAAAATAGACGGTGCTAGTATCTTCTTCATCGGTACCTCCTTAATTTCTAAAAATATCATCTGTATATTTCTAACTCCAATATTACTATACTCCGATATTTTGTTTTTTATATGATGAGATAAAGTCTCACAGTATATCTTAACATAAACGTGGGATACTGCAAGCCGAAAATCAGAAAACCCTTGAAAAAAGCGAAAAAAAAGCTTTGCAATTTGCAATTTTTCTTTCTGCTATGCTACACTATAGCAGGAAATAACCAGTGTACTGTTTTATTGATTTCCAGCCAAATGACAATGATGCAGTATACTATTTCACCGTTAAAATCGCATTTGCGATTAGTCTAACCATGAAAGGAGTTTATCATGCGTTTTTTTGACCCTACAAATACTTATGCAGAAAAAAACTGTGTAAAGAATCACAAAAAAGAACTTCTTGCTTTAGGATCACGGGCATTCGTTATCACTGGACATAGTTCTTCCAAAAAAAATGGTTCGCTTGACGATGTTATCGCTGTTTTAGAGGAAGCTTCCGTTCCTTATCAGATTTTCAATGAAATCGAAGAAAATCCATCTGTTGAGACAGTCGTAAGAGCCGCTGAAATCGGTAAGGAATTCAAAGCGGACTTCGTTATCGGCATCGGCGGAGGTTCTCCATTAGATGCATCGAAAGCAATCTCTTTATTAATTGCCAACCCAGAAGAAACCGGAGACTGCTTCTATGTAGCAAAAGACTTAAAAACACTTCCAATCGCCGCCGTTCCAACAACCTGCGGTACTGGTTCAGAAGTTACTCCTGTCTCCGTTCTGACCCGTCACGACACACAGACAAAGAAAAGTATTTCCTACAAGATTTTCCCAGACATCGCCCTTATTGACGGTAAATATTTACTGTCCGCAAGTAAAAATCTTTTAATCAACACTTGCGTTGATGCCCTTGCACACGCAGCCGAAAGCCGCGTAAGCATCCAGACAAACATCTATAACCAGATGTTCGCAAACTACGCATTGAAACTGTGGGGAGACATCGTTCCATTCCTTCGTTCCGATGAAGAATTAAGCGAAGAACTCGCAGAAAAACTCATGCTGACTTCTACAATCGCAGGAATGGCAATCGCCCAGACCGGAACTTCCATTCCACATGCATTAAGCTATGATGTAACTTACCATAATGGAGTAGCACACGGAAAAGCCTGCGGAATCTTCCTTGCTGCTTACCTCCGCGTTTACGCAGAACAGAAACCAGAAGATGTCGAAGAAATCCTTACCCTCTTAGGTTTCAAAACCCTCGATGACTTCGCCTCTTACTTAACTGAAATCCTTGGCACAGTCAGCTTAACACAAAAAGAAGTCACATTCTACATCGACAGGATGATGGAGAATACTTCGAAATTGGCTACATGTCCTTTTGAATTAACAAGGGAGGATATCGAGAAGATTTATCGAGAATCTATCGTGGTTGAATAAACAGAAGCCATAAGACTGAATCCCCCCTTCGCCTCCACAAATCGCTCAATTTTTTTACCCGACGGCCCACATAAAGCCAGTTTAAAGCTTGCCAACAAGCAGAAGAACCCCGTATATCCAAGATTTAACGCAACAGAATAAAATTCCTTCTTGGATATACGGGGTTCTTCGTCTGTCTACCAAGTTCTACTCGGCTTTATATTATCGTCCCAAAATCTGAGCGATTTCAAACTCATACTGGTCTACGTCTTTAGCCATTCCGAGTGCGTCTTCGATATCGTAGTCAATATACTGACCATTACGGTATCCTACTACTCTGTTTGTAGCGCCGCTGCAAAGCAGGTCTACTGCTAAAGCTCCCATGTAAGAAGCATATACTCTGTCTTTTGCTGTTGGGTTTCCACCTCTCTGCATATGACCTAAGATACTTGCTCTTGTTTCTACACCAGTTGCCTGTTCGATTCTCTTAGCCATTCCATAAGAATGTCCAACACCTTCTGCGTTGATGATAAGGTGATGTTTCTTACCAAGTGCTTTTTTCTCAAGAATGCTTTCAATTAATTCATTTTCAAGTTTTGGTCTGTTACCATCGAAACGCTCTGGAATTAAGATATCCTCAGCTCCTGAAGCAATACCACACCATAATGCGATATAACCAGCATTTCTTCCCATTACCTCGATGATAGAACATCTTTCATGAGATGTGGATGAGTCACGAATCTTATCAATTGCCTGCATAGCTGTATTTACTGCAGTATCAAAACCGATTGTATATTCTGTACATGCAATATCTAAGTCAATTGTTCCAGGAAGAGCTACTGTGTTAATTCCCTGTGCAGATAACTTCTGTGCTCCACGAAAAGATCCGTCACCACCGATAACAACAAGTCCGTCGATGTTATGACTTCTTAAGATCTCTGCTGCCTTTTCCTGATACTCTAACTGTTTAAATTCTTCACATCTTGCGGTAAATAAAGCTGTACCACCACGAGAAATGATGTCACATGTGAATTCCTTCTCCATATCAAAGATCTCATCGTTTAACAGTCCGCTGTAACCACGATAAATTCCTTTTACATCAATACCTCTTGCCCATGCTGTTCTTGCTACTGCTCTTAATGCAGCATTCATGCCTGGAGCATCTCCACCACTTGTTAAAATTCCAATTGTCTGAACTGCGCTAGTCTTATTCATCTAACGTTACCTCCATTTCATAATTCCCTAAGTATACTCCCTAACGATTACATATATTATCTCTTTTTTTGGGATTTTTCAATACTCTTCTCGCGAACCTTTACATTTTTTTCACCAAAAAGTGATTTTAACTCGCTAAATACGTCATTTTTCGCGGAAATATTTTCGTATGCTGGAAGTCTTTTTATTGCTTTTTCTTTTTTGGAAAAAATAACAATTTCATCTTTGCCGGGATATTTTCTGATAATTTTATACAAACCCTGTTGTTTATCTGTAAATTCTCCAATGTTCTCTGTCTGAATCCATACTTCCTTTGGAATCTGGTCAATCGGCACAATATATTCTGCAATCAGTTTACCACTTTCTTCAGAAACGGATGCCCGGCCTTTCACATAAAGTCCATTATCTTCGATGAGATACGACTTTACATTTTGATATATCGTCGGGAATACAATGATTTCTACAGTACCATACAAGTCTTCCAACGTAACAAATGCCATATTCTGATTATTTTTTGTAAGTTTGGCTGTGATATTACTAATAAGACCACCGACAACATAATGCTGCCCGTCTCTTACGATTGCACGTCCGCTTTCCTCATCCGGTTCGAAATCTGTCGATCTGGCAGTTGTCTGCTTCTCAATGGAATCCATATATTTTTCCAGTGGATGACCGCTGACATAAATACCAAGCACATCTTTTTCAAGTGCAAGTTTCTGCGCATCGTCATACTCCCCAACATCAGGATACTGCATCTCATATTCTTTTTTCTCTTCTTCGGAAAAGAAATCAAACAATGACATCTGACCACTCATAGACTCTTTTTTCTCCCGGTTTACTTGTTCAAGTACAACCGGATAGACAAGCATCTGCTGTTTTCTCGTCTTACCAAAACTGTCCAATGCTCCGGATTTGATAAGGTTTTCTATCGTTCTCTTATTGATTTCTTTCGATGTGAGACGCCCCATGAAATCTTTTAAATCTTTGTACTTTCCGTTTGCTTCTCTTTCCTGTGTCATTACATCAATCACACTTTTTCCGAGACTCTTAATCGCTGCAAGTCCATATCGAATAGAATCACCTGCAACAGAGAATCCGGCTTCCCCCTCATTGATGTCCGGCGGCAGGATGGAAATTCCCATCACACGGCAAGTATTGATATACTCTGTAATCTTTTTCGGGTTAGTAATTACTGAAGTAAGAAGCGCAGCCATAAATTCTACCGGATAATAGCAGCGCAGCCATGCTGTCTGATACGAAACAACCGCATAGGCAGCCGCATGAGATTTATTAAATGCATACTTGGCAAAGTCAATCATTTCATCGAAAATCTTATTGGCGGTTTCTTCTGGAATTCCCCGTTTGATACAGCCTTCTACGCCTTCTTCTTCATTACCATAAACAAAGTTCTGACGTTCCCTCGCCATGACATCTCCCTTTTTCTTGGACATCGCACGACGCACTAAGTCACTTCGGCCAAGTGTGTAACCGGCAAGACGCATTACAATCTGCATAACCTGTTCCTGATAAACGATACATCCGTAAGTCGGTGCCAGTATTTCTTCCAGTTCCGGACAGGTATACTGAATTGAATCCTGATTTTGCTTTCCCTTGATATACTTTGGAATAAAATCCATTGGTCCCGGACGGTACAGAGAAATTCCGGCAATAACATCCTCAAGATTCGTTGGCTTTAATTCCTTCATGAAAGACTTCATTCCAGCACTTTCTAACTGGAACACACCCTCCGTCTTTCCCTGCCCGATCATCTCATATACTTTGGCATCATCATAATCAATTGTATCAATACTAAAATCATAGCCAAGTTTCTTTCCAATCATTCGTGCGGCATCCTGAATTACGGTCAGTGTACGAAGACCTAAAAAGTCCATTTTCAGAAGTCCCAATTCTTCGATGGTTGTCATCGTAAACTGTGTTGTGATGACATTATCTGCACCTCTTGAAAGTGGGACAAATTCATCCAGCGGTTTTGAACCAATTACGACACCAGCGGCATGAATTGATGTATGTCTCGGTAATCCCTCCAGACGCATCGACATATCAATAAGATTCTTTACAACATCATCACTCTCATATGCCTGCTTTAATTCCGGATTTGATTTTAATGCCTTTTCAATCGTGATACCAAGCTCCATCGGAATCATTTTTGCAACATTATCAACCTGTACATAAGGGATATCAAGGACACGTCCAACATCACGAACTGCCATACGCGCCGCCATCGTACCGAAAGTTACAATCTGCACTACCTTATCTTTGCCGTATTTTTCATAAACATAATCAATAACTTCCTGCCGTCTCTCATAACAGAAGTCAATATCAATATCTGGCATGGATACACGCTCTGGATTTAAGAAACGCTCAAAAATAAGCTGATATCTGATTGGGTCGATATTCGTAATCTCAAGACAATAGGAAACAATACTTCCTGCCGCACTTCCCCGTCCCGGGCCAACAGCGATTCCCTGACTCTTTGCAAAACGGATAAAATCCCACACAATGAGAAAATAATCAACATAGCCCATATTTTTAATAGTGCTAAGCTCATAAGAAAGTCTTTCCTGCAATTCCTGTGGCGGCAGGTCCCCGTATCTTTTCACAAGACCAGTCTCACAAAGCTCTTTTAAGTAAGAAAATGCATCGTAACCTTCCGGCACATCAAACTTTGGCACTTTCTGCTCACCAAAAACAATCTCCACATTACATCGCTCGGCAATTTTATGGGTATTATCCATCGCCTCTCTCGCATAGGGAAATACCTTCTGCATCTCTTCTTCCGACTTCAGATAATACTGCCCGCCTTCATAGCGCATTCTGTCCTGGTCTGAAACCTTTTTTCCAGTCTGTATACAAAGAAGCAGGTCATGTGGAACCGCATCTTCCTCTCTGATATAATGCACATCATTTGTGACAACCATCGGAATCCCAAGTTCCCTGGAAAGACGAATCAGGCTGGTATTTACCTGGGTCTGCTGACGAATTCCATGATCTTGCAACTCTAAGAAAAAGTTATTCTCTCCAAAAATATCACGCATTTTGTTTGCGGCAGCTCTTGCTCCATCAAAATCCTCTTTTAAAATCTTATTCGGAATCTCTCCGGCAAGACAGGCACTAAGTGCGATAATTCCCTCATGATATTTTTCAAGCACTTCATAGTCTACCCTTGGTTTGTAATAATATCCTTCTGTAAACCCTCTTGTCACAATCTTCATCAGGTTTTTATAGCCCTGATTATTTTCCGCAAGCAGTACAAGATGATAATATCTATCCTCTCCTCGTCCCTGCTCCCTGTCAAACCTTGACCCTGGTGCAACATAAATCTCACAGCCAAGAATTGGTTTAATTCCTACTTCTTTTGCCTTTTTATAAAAGTCAATCACGCCATACATAACCCCGTGGTCTGTGATGGCCAGACTATCCATTCCAAGCTCTTTTGCCCTCGGCAGAAGTTCTTTAATCTTACTAGAACCATCCAGCAGACTGTACTCCGTATGCACATGTAAATGTGTAAATGCCATAGGTGTCTTTTCCTCCTCTTACAACATCTCGACGAATGCTGTCATTCTCGTGTTAAGCTGTCCGATATCCTCCTGTGAATAGTCGGTCTCCACATGAATATACGGAACACCTTTTCCTTTTACAAACTTTTCAATACTCTTTGCCTCCACATTGTAAGTATGGCAGGCCTGCAGTGTCATTTCCACAACACCATCTACTTTATATTCCTCTATTAATCTTCCAAGAAGTTCATAACGATTCTTATTTGGTGTCATAACAGAACAGCCAATCTGAAGATATCTTTCCGCGATCGCCTCATAAATATCCTCTGCAGATTCATCTATTAAACGGTCAGCCGACTTTGTACCGCCACAGTTTTCATAGGCAACAACAACCGCTCCATTTTCTTCCAATGCTTTCACAACTTTCATTGGCGCACCGCTGCTTGGACATCCTGTTAAAAGAATTCTCTTCTTTTTCGGCTGTTTCTCACCCTCTCCATACTCCTTCATAATCTTTTCACGAAGCGCATGAATTTCTTCCGGAACCTTTTCTTTGTCAAAACGGAACTGGCTTCCATATAATACATTAAACAATTCCTGTCCATTCATCGGTGCCGGATCATTTTTCATAACTTCATAAAGATTTTTAAGCGCAATTCTATTTTCATTCATCATATGAACTGCCTTACGAACGTTCTCCTCTGTAATCTCCACTTTGAAAGTCTGCTCCAGATAAGATTTGAACTTAAGAATCTCTTCTTTCCAAAGCTTTAATGCAGTTTCACTCTGACTGTTTGGAAGCTCCATAACATAAACATTTTTAAACTCTCCCATCAGTTCATACATCTTTTTCTTCCCATCACAGGTTGTCTCCCCAACTACTACGTCGGAAAAATAAAAGAACGGACATTTATCCGATACTGCAAAACCATAACTTGCCTTTACCATAGGGCACAGATTTCTTGGCAAATCCTTCTCTGCCACTGGTATTGTCTCGTCTGAAGTAGAACAAAGACCTACTGTAACTGCTCCCATCGCCATTGCGATTTCCTGTGGAAAATATGTACAGTAAGCTCCAACAACCGGAACATCCCTATCCTTCAATTCCTTCATCGTCAGAAAGGACTTCTTTCTCTGCTCCGCAAAATCTTCAAAAATCTCTGGTAACGCTTTGATCAACTCCATAATTAATACCTCTTTCATAACGTATTTGTAATTAGTTTTTACCTTATTAAAGTGTCTTATAAAAAATGATACTATCTGGAGTTGTTTGCTGTCAAATTATAAATAAAAAGTATTTCCAAACGATATTTTACCACAGTAGCGGATCACAATCCAGATTGAAGTTAAATAGGAATTTGCCGCAGGCAGAGAGACGGCCCGGCAAATTCCCATTTAAGAACGATATTTTTATAACAATTTCTCTATAATTTATTTCTTTTTTTCCTATTCCTTCCTTGATATTTTGCCAAACAATATGTTATACTTTTTTTAGAAAGAAAGAGGTGTTTCAAATGACAGAACGTCAGTCCAAACTCATTAAATTGGTAAATCTTTATCAAAAAATCGAAGTGAGTCGTTTAGCTGAACTTTTAGATGTGTCTCAGGTAACCATCCGTAAAGACCTTGACCATCTTGAAGAAGAGGGACTTTTATCAAGAGAGCATGGCTACGCTTTAATTAAGAATGCCAATGATATTAACACACGTTTAACAATAAATTATGATAAGAAGCTTGAAATCGCCACAAAGGCTGCTGAGATGGTTTCTAATGGCGAAACAGTTATGCTTGAATCTGGCTCTACTTGTGCTTTACTTGCAGAACAGCTTGCGAAGTTAAAAAAAGATGTCACCATCATAACAAACTCTGCCTACATAGCGATTCGTATACGCGAGCTTCCGATTCGTAAAGTTATCCTTCTTGGTGGCGAATATCAGAAGGAATATCAGGGTATGGTAGGACCATTAGTTCGCAAATGTGCGAAGGAATTCTATGTAGATAAGTTCTTTGTAGGCACAGATGGATTTATTCCAGATGCAGGTTTTACTTGTGATGACCTGATGCGCGTGGAAACTATGAAGTATATGGAAGACTCCGCAAATCGTATGATCATTCTTGCTGACTCCAGTAAGTTCAGTCAGAAGGGGGTTGTAATTCAGACTACTTTTTCTGAGATTGATACGGTATGTACCGATGCGGAGATTCCAGAAGATGCATTAGAGAACTTAAAGAGACATAATATTAACGTAGAGATTGTGGAATAACTACTAATTTGTAGATTTCGTATAGACAAAAAAAGAAATAGTGTCCTAAATCTACAATTTTATTAAAGAAAATTTAAAAAGCCCCGAAAGACACATCCGCTATACCTGTGACTTTCGGGGTTCTGTTTTTGTCTATCTTATTTTGAATTAATAACAAAAATTAATAACAATTAGTATGCAATTGTTTTCTTTTCATTATATACATCTCTGTCTAATTCACCCAGTTTATTTGCTGCTAACATACCAACCATAACATCTACATCTACATTTTAAGAAGGTTTCCAATGTTAAAATCATATGATAAGGTATTAGACAATGCCGCCTGGATAAAACATGCAACAATATACAAAGAAACTACCGTTACAACAAAAGCAAAAATATTTTATTTCCATGGCGGAGGTCTTCTTTACGGTTTCAGAAAAGACTTACCAGAAAAACATATTTCCGTTATTACTCAGGCAGGTTATGAAATTATTTCTTTTGATTATCCCCTTGCTCCAGCAGCAGATCTTGAACAAATTGTTCCAGATATATGTGATTCAGCATAGCGGTCTGTTCCCTCAGTAACCTGCCTGATTCCAAAAAGATTCTCACTGACTTTTCCTCTATTGGTCATTCTTCTGGAACGGATACTTTATGCGGTATCGCATATATTTTTCAAAATCTTCATTATCTGATTTAAATATAAATAATAATAATAAAACGGATACAGAAATAATATAACTTTCTGTATCCGTCTTTTTATTGTGCATACTTTGTCAACGTAAGCGGTAGCTGAATTTGAAAACAATTAGAAATATCTGAAAGATTCATTTATAAATATCTACTGTTTCTCTTGATTGTCACAGTATAACACCATCATATATAATATGTATCGTTCATAACTGCCAAAAATTATTCTTTTATTTATTCATAAAGGACAAATATAGGGGAAAGGCTCTCTTTGCAGGCGTACGTTTCGCTCTGCAAAGTACAATTTTTTCTACTCTTTCAGGTAAAAGAATTCTTTCTGCTGATTGTCTTTTCCAAAAAGATTATTGTATTCGAGCAAATTATACTCATGTATCAAATCATAATACGGAGATTTTTTATCATCAATCTCGTAGAATTTACCATTTTTATCCCAATATCCAATCGCATTGATTGCAGGAATTTCTTCTCTGAGTTTTGTTAAATATTCAAGATAACCTGTCTTTTTAATTCCTGCAACTTCTGCAAGATAGGTAGACAGATAATTGTTACTGGTTTTTTCTACATTTTCCTCTTTTATATCATAGTTTGCCCAGATTAAAAATGGTACTTTGTAGAGCTGCTCTAAGTCCTCTCCCTCTAATTTCTGAATATCTGTATGAAGCAGACGGTTGTAAAATGTCTCTTCTAAATCTGGCTGATGATCTCCGAAAAATACAATGACGGTCGGTTCATCTACTTTTTCAAAATAGTGAACCAGTTCCTTTAATGCTTTATCGGACATTTTTATCATGTTCAGATACTGCTCTGCTTTCGAGTAAGACTGTAAATCCCCCTCTATCTGCACTTCATCTCCCGTTTCCAATGTACTTCCATCGTAACTTCCATGATTCTGCATTGTTACATTGAATAAATAAAATGGTTTATCTTTGTCGGTACGATTCTCATAAAGGCTGATAAGCTTTTTATAATCTTCTGAGTCTGTGATATGATAATTCACCGTATCTGTAAATACGGAAAAATTATCCGATGTATAAAATTTATCAAATCCCATCAGCGGGTATACTTTATATCTACCATAACCTGTCTTATAAAATGGATGCAATGCATAACACGGACTATATCCCTGGTCTTTTAAAGTATAAGTCAGACCCGCTGTTTTACTTCGCAGGAAAAGCTGATATGGAACAGAATTATCCGGCAAGAATGCAAGTGTATTTCCCGTCATAAATTCAAATTCTGAGTTTGCCGTATTTCCACCAAATACGGAAGAATATGTGTAGCCCTTAATCGCATTTTCTTTTAATTTACGGAAAAATGGCATATAGTCTTTGGATGTCTGCAAATCTCCTACTGCTTTTAAATCTGCAAAAGATTCATTCATAATTGCAATGACATTTGGCTTCTTTGTTGTTTTATTCTGCGTAGACGTATTTTTTTCCTGCGTTTCTGTAGATTCATTCTCTGTATACTGCTTTGTAATTTTTTTGACTGCATTAACAGAATACTCTTCTGGCTGTGTTACATGAAGATAGCCAAAAGTCCTCATCGTCGTAAGCAATGTTCCATAATATCTGTACTTATACTGCGGTCGATACACACGGAAATCAACACCGATATCTTCCAGATAATCGCTATATACATACACCTGTGTAAATCCGGCAAATATCATGCATGATACGATCGCGTACACAATTCTTCCCTTCCATTTAAACAGCTTCACCTTATCAAGCTTTAAAAGAAGCGCAACAAGCACAAGTGCCATCATAAAAAATTCAGCCGTATCCACATCAATCTGCACCTGGTAGGTATTTGCCACCGAAACGGCCGTCACAAAGGAATAAATATCTGATGCAATAAATGACATACTTCTAAATAATGTCAATTCATAGTTGAAAATTCCAAATACGGCTGTCACAACAACCATACAGATTGATGCTGCGCGTATGCTATTAAAAATCAGCAAAAACAGCACATAAATAACATAATAAACAATAATATCCAGCACCAGATATAAAAATGGAATGCTGAAAATCGGAACCCAGAACTGTGCATCATTATAAAATTCTAACCACAAAAAAGCGATAAATGGAGTAGCAATTCCTGCGATATACGTCAGTATTCTGTTTACCTCTGCCGAAAAATGAATTTTTTTCACTGTGAGGAAAACAAGTACCGCCCACAACCCGCCACAGATTATTAGGGAATCTGCATAAAAGCGATCAAAAAAATCCGGAGCTTGTGAATCATAATACAAATCTGGCTGTGCAAAAAAGGCAATTGCTAACAGGACATCTAATGCCAGCAAAAAATTTCTTCCGTGTTTCCCCTTAAAGAAATCCTTGATTCCTGCCTTTTTCTTTTTTAATTTATTCATCTCAATTCAATCCAACCTTTCATTTTTTCTTCCCCTCATTTTGAAGAAAAAATCTTTTTCATCTGCCCTTTTAACGACAATCCAAATAATAACACAAAATAGTTGAAAACGAAATAGGAATTTGCCGCAGGCAAAATAGACGTCATCGAAGAGAGCCTATCCCCTATATTGGTGACTTTAGGCGCAGCGATTTGAATGCTCGCTTATGCGCTCGCATCCAAACCTTGCTCCGAAGCCACAAATATAGGGGATAGGCTCTCTTCGGTGGCTATGCTTTGGCTGGGCCGGGAAATAGAATTCTATTTCTCAATCTTCTCTGGTTCTGGATATTCCTCTCCCTGTGTATCTACAGTTACAGAAGCCATTACCTGTTTTTCATATGGAGAATCCATGAAAGTTTTTACAGATGCGATCTTATCTACTACATCCATTCCTTCAATTACTTTACCAAATGCTGCGTACTCACCGTCAAGATGTGGAGCTGCTTTGTGCATGATAAAAAACTGGGATCCTGCAGAATTTGGCATCATGGAACGAGCCATAGAAAGTACTCCTGCTTCATGTTTTAACTGGTTTGTGAATCCGTTGTTGGAGAACTCGCCTTTGATGCTGTATCCAGGGTTCCCTGTTCCATTTCCAAGAGGGCATCCCCCCTGAATCATGAAGCCTTTGATAACACGATGGAAAATAAGTCCATCATAGAATCCTTTTTTAACTAAGGAAATAAAGTTATTTACTGTGTTTGGTGCAATCTGTGGATATAATTCTGCTTTGATTACATCTCCATTTTCCATTGTAATTGTAACGATTGGGTTTGCCATTATAGTTCATCCTTTCTTTTTTGAAAAATGAAGCAAAATATTTAGGCTTTTGCTCCATTCTTTCTCATATTTCTATTTTCAATTCAAGAATGCCCCGGCATTCTTGCTGCGAGATGGGAGACATCTCACATCTGATATACTTTAATATCATAACATATTTTTTGATGATAGTCGATTCTTTACATTTTTCTCTTGTATAAATTTTAAAGATGTTATATAATAACAGTAAATTTATGGAATCTAAGAGATGTTAATTACAAAAAGGACGAATTACACTGTTTATTATCAGCTCTTTTATCACCGAATTTAGAAGCAGACGAAAAATCAGAAACTGGGTCAGCTTGCACAAGACAAGCGGAAACTTGCTATGAAGTTTGAGATTACTTCTATATTAAACTGTTGTACTACAGAACTTTCTTCAAATAAAGACATCAACTTAGCCATTAATAATATTTTACAAATTGTAAATGAATATTTCTACGAAAGGACATTTTACACTATGAATAGAAAATTACTGTTTTTCGACATTGACGGTACACTCCTTGCCGGAGGTATTCCCGGATATATTCCTGACAGTACAATCGAGGCTTTAAAGCAGGCACAGGCAAATGGGCACTATATCTTTATCAACAGTGGGCGTACATATGGATTTATGCCAGAAGCCATTAAAGAATTCCCTTTTGACGGCTATGTTTGTGGCTGCGGTACGGAAGTTATTTTCCACGGTGAGACTCTTTATCACTATGATCTTGATGAAGATTTGAAGCGCAGTCTGCAAAGTATTTTAGAAGAATGTAAGATTCAGGCTGTATATGAGGGCCGCAAGTCCTGTTATTTTCAGAAAACAGAAAAACCTTTTGCCCCTATTACCGCCATTCGTAACTCTTATGCAAAGACAAATCTTGAACAGCCCATCCGCTTTTTTGATGACCCTGTTTTAGATTTCGATAAATTTGTCATTCTAACTGATGAAAACAGCAATCTTGACTTGTTCCACGAACGCACAAAAGAACATTTCGACTTTATCGCAAGAGAAGAAATGCATCCTTACGGTTTTGAAGAAGTTGTTCCAAAAGGCTGTTCTAAAGCTGGCGGTATTGATTATATTGTAGAACACCTGGGTGAATCTTTAGCTTCTTGTTATGTATTCGGTGACAGCACAAATGACTTGTCTATGCTTACGCATGTAAAGAATAGTATTGCAATGGGGAACTCTTATCCTGAAGTACTGGCGAATACATCCTATGTCACTACCCCGATCGAGAGAGATGGAATCAGGAATGCGTTGAAGCATTTTGGATTGATTTAATTTATTGGATAAACAGATGCCTGGGAAGAAAGCATATTTGTGGCCTCAGAACAAGGTTTGGATACGAGCGTGTATAAATGAGTATTCAAACCGCAGCGACTAAAGTCACAGATATGGTTATATGGGGCTTTGATTTTCGTCATTTTACCCACATAGAATAATTATTCATCTTCCAACAGGCATCTCGCCCCTGCCTGCGGCAGTTACTATTTCAGCAAAATAATATGTTCTGCCGGCAATTCCACCGTTTCTGGAACTTTTTCCCCAATTTCCTGCCACTCCTTTTTAGTGACTTTCCACCATAGCGGACTCGTATTTTTTCCACTTTTATTCTGCAAAATAAGATACATCTCAAATGGTGCTTCAGAAATGCGTTCTAACTGGCAGTCCATTGTATTTAACTTTATAGATTCATTTGAATCCATATCTTTTAAATTTGTATCTTTAGAGACTATCGGATGAATTTCGTGTGCTCGGATTCCTACATGGGTAAGATTTGATGGAATCTCTGTCTGTTCCGGGAAAGTAAGTTTTATATCCCAATCGGATGCATATACCTCATGTGTTCCAGTTTTTGTGGCTCTGGAAATATTTTTACAGCCAGTAAGCCTCGCTGCATTCACGGTTCCCGGATTATCAAATATTTCTTTTGTTTTTCCTAATGTTTCTATCATCCCCTGATGCATAATAACTGTATCGCTGCACATCTGGTACACTTCATCTCTACTGTGTGAAACCATAATAACCCCTTTTTTAAACTGGTTAAGGTATGTCATCATTTCCTGCATTAATTTTTCTTTTAAATAAGCATCTAATGCAGAAAATGGCTCATCTAACAATAAAAACTTTGGCTCTGCTGCCATCATTCGGGCAAGGGCGGCTCTTTGCTGCTGTCCGCCGGAAATACGGACTGGGTAAGAGTTCTCCAATTCTTTTATGTGGAACTGTTCTAAGAGACGTTCCACTATTTCTTTTTTCTCCTGTTTTGACTTGCCTGATGCTGCAAGTCCTGCCTCGATATTTTGCTTTACTGTCATATGTGGAAATAATGCATAGTTCTGAAAAAGGTATCCTACCTTACGCTTCTGTGGCGAAAGATTAATTCCTGACTTTTTATCGAAAAGGACTTCATCATCAAGGACGATTCTTCCTTCATCGGGTGTCTCAATTCCCGCGATACATTTTAAGGTCATACTTTTTCCACAGCCAGAAGAACCTAAAAATCCGACAATACCTTCATCCATATCAAAATCTACAGCAAGCTCAAAATCTTTTAATTTCTTTTTAATGTGAACGGATAATGCCATAATTCTAGCCTTTCTTTTCCATAGAAAAATAATTCATACATACAACTACAATAAAGGAAATACCTACAAGAATCACTACATACTGCCCCGCGTCATCCATTTTTCCTGATGCAACTGCCGAATATACAGCTAATGGCAGTGTTCTTGTCTTTCCTCTGATATTTCCGGCAATCATTGCTGTTGCTCCAAACTCTCCAAGTCCTCTGGCAAATGCAAGAACTGCTCCGGAAATAACTCCTGGCCATGCAATCGGCATCTGCACTTTCCAGAAAATGTTCCACTCACTCATTCCAAGTGTTCTTCCTGCAGAAAGCACGTCAGGATTTACCTGCTCAAAGGCTCCTCTTGCTGATCGGTACATTAATGGAAATGAGATCACAACCGCAGCTAATACGGTTGCTCCCCATGAGAATGCGATTTTTACTGCAAAATATTCAATTAAAAACTTACCGATCGGCCTTCTCATCCCGAAAATATAAAGTAAAAAAAATCCTGCCACTGTTGGCGGAAGCACGAGCGGCAGGGTAAATAACCCATCTAATATTGTTTTCATCGTCTTACTCTTAAGACGGAAAACAAGCTGGGCCGCAGCCACCCCCAGAAAGAATGTAATAATAATACTGAGGGTAGCTGTCTTTAAAGATATAATAATTGGTGATAAATCCATTGTCATATACATCCAGCCTGTCTTTTAATTATTCGTTAATTGTGAATCCTGCTTTTTCTAAGATTGCTTTTGCTTCATCTGTCTGAAGGAAATCTTCAAAAGCTTTTGCTTCGTCTTTATGTGCAGAAGAAGAAACGGTACCTACCGGGTAGATTACTGGTGTCTGCATCATAGAATCTTCTGCTGTTGCTACGATTTCTACTTCTTTGTCATCACCATTTGTATTCTCTGTCTGTGCATCTGTTGCGTATACGATACCTGCGTCAGCACTTCCCTCTGCAACCCAGCTTAATACCTCTGTTACGCTTGCTCCAAGACTTGCTTTCTTCTCAACTTCATCGTAAACACCTAAGTTCGTAAGAATTTCTTTTGCGTATTTACCTGCTGGTACGCTTTCAGGATCACCGATTGCAATTGTATCCGCCTTTGTGATGTCCTTGAAACCCTTAATTCCTAACTTAGAATCCTTAGGCGTGATTAATACAACATCGTTCTTTAATAAGTCAACAACAGTATCTTTATCTACAAGGTTCTCATCTACTAATGTGTCCATGTTAGATGTTGCTGCGGAAAAGAATACATCTGCCTCTAATCCAGATTCAATCTGCTGCTGTAAATCTCCTGAACTTGCGTAAGTTCCTTCTACGGTTACTCCTGGATTCTCTTTCTCAAATAAAGGAATCAGTTCATCATCAAATGTAGCCTGAAGACTTGCTGCAGCAGCTACAGAAATCTTAGTCTGTCCACCTTCTGCTGCAACCTCTGTTGTTCCTTCTGCTGCACCTTTGTTAGATGAACTTCCACATCCTACACAGGATAAAACCATACATGCTGCTAAAACTGCAACGCCAATTCTCTTCACAAACTTCATGTTTCTCATAATTTCCCCTCGTTTTATTGCGTTTTATATTGTTTTGTTTCGTTTTATTACATTATATTTTATGCACCAGAATTTGTCAATAAACATGCAGCAAAAATCTAACAATTTTTTAGTGTTACTAATAATTTTTAATATGCTAGATTTGGATGAATTATTATAGCAATGGTGGAGGGATTTGGAGATGAAAGTTGGGGGCTGCTGCTTGCTCTGGATTTATTAGAGTATAGTAGTTGAATGGGACATCTGAGAATAAAAGTTAGGGTCTGCAACCACAGTCAGAATAAATAATTTTTCCCATATTTTCTACATTGTAGCTGCCGAGTCCGGCTACCTCTTTTTGATATTCTGGGGAACGAATGATTTCTATCATTTTCTGATAAGGTTTTTTGGTGAAATCTTCTTTTCGGATTACCATATCGTAACTTTCTTCCTGTATGAAAATAAAATCGATTCCTGGTACAGACAGGCTGTGCTTTTCGCTTCCAACTGCCACATCTGCTTCTCCCCTGTTTACTGTCGCTGCTGCTTCAAGATGTGAATTTACTACCTTCTGATATCCATTTACTTCCTGTGTGGAAATGCCTGCCTGACGTAATTTTTCATCGACAAGAACTCTTACTCCACTACCCGGTTCTCTATTTACGATTGTTACATCAGCTCTTTTTAAATCTTCAAAAGATTGAATTCTCTTTGGATTCCCCTTCTTTACATAAAAACCTTGCTTTCTTTTTAATAAATGAAGAACAATTACATCTGTTCCCGGCAGCATACTGCTGATGTATGGAATATTATAGCTATTTGTTTTTCCATGCCATAAATGCGCTGTTGCTACGTTTACTTCTCCCTGATACATTGCATACAATCCATTGTAGCTTCCTTTATAAGAACGAAATACATTTTCCTCTACACATTGATTCAGGCGATTCGCCAACAGATCAAGAATCATATCCTGACCACAGATGATAATCTGATTTGAGATTTCATTTTGTGTTACATTGACTGTTCTATTCACTCCAGACATTTCATTGAGTATATTCAATGTCTTAGATGCATTCCTCTCAGATTTAACTTTATCAATATTACTACTCTGCCCTGTCTGCATTGAGTTTACAACCTTTGCCTGACTTCCATACTGAATATAAAAATCTAAATCCTCCTGACGAATTCTAAGCTGCTTTCCAAGTTTAGAAGCCTTTAAATCACCACGCTTAATCATGTCATATACTGTGTTTTTTCTTACCTTTAATATCTCCGCTGCTTCCTTTGCAGTAAATAACTTTTCACCCATAAGTTATGTCCTTTCTCTTAACGATTCCCAACTATTTTCGTTGTATATCCGTGAAATGTAAACATATATTAACAAATTATACACCAAAGATATTATTGATGAAAGTAGTAATTTGCCGCAGGCGGGAGAGACGCTTTCTCTGGGAGAGCTGTTCTTTGGCTGGAGATGAATTCATAATTCCGCCCCGACCGAAGACAGAAACTCAGAAGATAAAACATCCCTATTTGTGACCTCGGAGCAAAGGTTGAATGCGAACGCTTAAGCAAACATTCAACCTGCAGCGACTAAAGTCACAAATAGGGATGTTTTATCTTCTGGGTTTCGTCAAATTTGCCAACAGCAAATTACTGATTCATCTCCCAAATTTATCTCTTGTATATGGAGCCAAAACTAAAAATCAAAGCCTTCAATTGTTGCAAAGTAATCCTCTGGTGTTTCCGCACGACGAATCATTCTTGTGCTTCCATCTTCCTGTAAAAGAATCTCAGCACTCTTTAAGCGGCCATTGTAGTTATATCCCATCGCGAATCCATGTGCACCAGTATCATGAAGTACAAGTAAATCTCCCATATCAATCTTTGGAAGCTTTCTGTCGATTGCAAACTTATCGTTGTTCTCGCAAAGAGAACCTACTACATCATATGTGTGGTCACATGGTTCATTCTCCTTACCCATAACTGTGATGTGATGGTAAGCACCGTACATAGCAGGACGCATAAGGTTCGCTGCGCAGGCATCTACACCGATGTATTCTTTATAAGTATGTTTCTCATGAATTGCTTTTACTACAAGATGTCCGTGTGGCGCAAGCATGAAACGTCCAAGTTCTGTAAAGATCTTTACATCTCCCATTCCTGCCGGAACTAAAATCTCTTCGTAAGCTTTACGAACACCTTCACCGATTGCAAAAATATCATTTGGCTCTTTATCTGGTGTATAAGGGATTCCAACACCACCGGATAAGTTGATAAATCCGATATGAACACCAAGATTCTCTTTTAATTCTACTGCAAGATTAAATAAGATGGATGCTAATGCAGGATAGTATTCGTTAGATACTGTGTTACTTGCTAAGAAAGAATGAATACCAAATTCTTTTACTCCTTCTCTCTTAAGTCGTTTGAATGCCTCAAAAATCTGTGGCTTTGTCATTCCATACTTGGCATCTCCTGGGTTATCCATGATGTCTGTTCCAAGAGAGAAATATCCGCCTGGATTGTAACGGCAGCAGATTCTTTCCGGAATACCACAGGCATCCTTTAAGAAATCAATATGTGTAATATCATCTAAGTTAATAATTGCTCCTAACTTCTTTGCAAGGATAAATTCTTCTGCCGGTGTTTCATTAGATGAGAACATAATGGAATTACCATCAGCAAATCCACAACGGTCGCTCATCATTAACTCTGTTAAAGAAGAACAGTCTGTTCCACATCCTTCTTCCTTTAAAATCTTAAGAATTGCAGGAGTAGGTGTTGCTTTTACTGCGAAATATTCTTTAAATCCTTCATTCCATGAAAATGCCTTGTATAAATCACGAGCTGTCTGTCTGATTCCCTTCTCGTCATATAAATGAAATGGTGTAGGATATTTTTCTACGATTTTATCTAACTGTTCTTTTGTAACAAATGGTTTCTTTTCCATCTTTTTTCCTTCCTTTATAGCTTATATTTATATCTTTGTTTTTAGATGTTTACTTTTATATTTTGCTTCTGGCTTCTTTTGTAAGTTTTCTTTAATATCTCGATATTCCGTTTTGCGTTTCTTTTATAAGTTTTCCTCTAATATCTTGATATTTCACTTTGGACTTCTAATTTTTTATCTGCCCTTCTAATTCTGTTAAATCTGCTTTACAGATGATATTTCTCTCACCGTCTATATCGAAGCATCTTTTTTCTCTATCTCAATAAGCCTGATTTCATTCGCCAGAGCATCTTTTAGCAGCCTTACCAAATTCGGATTAGCGGAATACAGACATGTTGAAGTCTCCTTATCCTGAAGTTCTCCCGTAAGTGCATAATTTGAATCTGTGATCAAGCGAAGCTGTCCATCCGCATCTCCCTCACAGTCTGCACTTCCAGATAAATTTTCAAACTTCTTCGTGCGATAAATAATCGCTCCATCCATAGAATATTCTTCATCTGTCAACAAGACAACTTTTTTCTTCTGTGCAACCAATCCTAACAGTTCTTCCCTGAACAACTCTAACACAGATGCCGATACCGAAAGATAAACTCTCTCCTTCGTCTCCTTAAGCATATTGCGGAACTTATCCTCGATGTGCCTTCTGCCACGTATCGTCAAATACTTCGCATCTTCCTGCTTCTGCTTTGGAATCTGCCTCTCTAGAGTTTCAGAAAGTTCCTCCATATAATGAAGCTTATTCGAGCAAAACTCCTTTATCGAAACTGCATGATACTGTACTGCCTGCTCTTCTGCCATATAGGCCGCTCCCTTATCTACCAGCCCCGCCAATGCCGCATATGCATTAGAACGAGAAATGCCAAGCCGCTTCGCTGCTTCATAGCCACTTAACGCACCTTCCCCTAAAAGAAGAACATACACTCTGGCTTCCTGTCTGGTAAGACCAAAGCTCATGAGTAATTCTACGTTATCCATAAAGACCTCGCATTCTGTTTGTAATTTCTAAATAGTCATAATTTATCAATAAGTAGTATCATTCAGTACCACTATAATTCATATATTACAATTTGTCAACTAAATTCTGATTTGCGCAGCAAAGGAGACGCTTTCAAAGAGAGCCGATACCCTATATTTGTGACTTTAGTCGCTGCAGGTTGAATGTTCGCTT
>OGQS01000647.1_pt1 | contig 24036 bp, 20 predicted proteins | sample 1553331 | NCBI WGS metagenome assembly OGQS01 (sample SAMEA2580012, study PRJEB22360) | human gut metagenome | biome: human gut; feature: human-associated habitat; material: faeces | place: Denmark | collected 2008/2010
AGCACGATGGTCAATGTGGCGGTCAGGGTCAGCCGGCCTGCCGCAAATGCAGCCACCGCGCTGATGATGCCAAGGCCCGCACCGCCGTAAGCCATCAGGTCCATCAGTGTCACCGAGTTCAGCTGCATGGTGAGCACCTTCATGGTGATCCTGCGGAAGCGCTCGGCCTGCGCATTCATCTGCTCGTGCTTCCAGCCGTCGGCCTGATAAATTTTCAGGGTGGTCAGGCCCTGAATGTTCTCAAGGAAGCTGTCGCCAAGGGTGGTGTATTCGCCCCAGTAGTTCGCCAGCAGCTTTTTGGCAAACTTCTGCACTGCCACAATGGACATGGGGATCAGCGGCACGCAGCACAGCAGGATGATGGCCGACCGTGCGTGCACACCCACCAGCAGCACAAACAGGGTAACGGGTGCCAGCAGGCTGTAAAACAGCTGCGGAAGGTATTTTGCAAAGTAGGTGTCAATCTGCTCCACACCTTCGCTGGCCAGCATCACCACCTCGCTGGTGGCCGCCGTCTCGGTGTAGTTGGGGCCAAGGCGGGCAAGCTTTGCGTAGATGCTGCTGCGCAGGGTGCGCTTGACATCCTTGGAAGCCTGATCGCTCATGGCCGATGCCAGCATGGTAAAGGCAAAGCGCATGGGCACCGTGGCAAGGCAGAGCACAAGGTTCTGCCACAGCTGTGCACTGGTCAGGCTTCCCGCAAAGGCTGCGCCCACCAGCTGGGCAATGGCCCGCACAAAGATCACGTTGCACAGCATCCCCAGCCATTGGAAAGCCACATTGGCTCCCACATACCGCAGCGCACCGCGGTCAAAGGACAGCAATTTTTTGTTGATCACTGGGCTTTCTCCGTTTCTGCTTTTTCTGCATCACTGCCAAACAGACGCTCATATTCGCCGGTAAAGATGCGCTCCGGCAGTGCACTGGTCATGGCAAGGGCAGCGGTAAAGCGCTCTTCTTCGCTCAGCGGCTCACCGACCGGCGGGAAATGGGTCAGGATCGTTTTCAGCTCCCGATCCACCTGTTTTGCCACCCAGATGCCCCGGTCTGTCATATAGATCTTGCCGTAGTGCTCCTTTACGATCATGCCGCGCTCCATGAGCAGATTCATGATACGCACCACCGAGGGCTTGGTCACGCCAAGCTTTTCGGCAATGCTGCGGGAGCTGATATCCAGATGGGTCTGTGAGACTTCGTAGATCGCCAGCAGATAGCGCAGATGCGCCGACGTAAGTTCCATCCCGATCACTCTCTTTCGTTTTGATGTTACTCAAGGCCAACTTTTTTCTTTTGAAAAAAGGGCGCGAGCCGAATGTACCAGCCCGCGCCCTTTGCGGATCATTTCAATGCTCAGTGACAGCCGCTGCAACCGCTGCAGCTGCCATTGCAGCCGCCTTCGCCGCAGCCGCTGCACCCACTGCAGCCGCCGCCATGCTTGTGGGAGTGCCATGTGATCCAGCCCACACCGCCAAACACGATGACTGCCACAATGATCGTGGGCAGATTAAAATTTGCAGCGAGGAATTCCATCATACAAAACACACCCTTTCCGTGCAAAGCGTTCTTTTAAATCTTGGAGATGTCGATTTTGACCTCGTTGTCGCCAACATACTTGTTGGGACGGACCAGCAGGTAGATGAAGCCAACCAGAACAACAGCAGCCACGATGGTGAAGAAGTTGAAGCCAATCTCACCGGTGATCAGGCCGCCCAGCTGGTACACCACCAGAGCGGCGCAGTAAGCCAGAGCGCACATATAACCAATGGCGATGGCGGTCCACTTGCCGTTGTTCATCTCGCGCTTGATGGCGCCCATAGCAGCGAAGCAGGGAGCGCACAGCAGGTTGAAGATCATAAAGCTGTAAGCGCTCAGCGGGGTAAATACGGAGGAAAGCCCCCAGGCCGCCGCGCCGTCCGCTGCCGGAGCTCCAGTCCGGGGCAGCAGAATTTCCAGGGCCGCCACAATATTTTCTTTCGCTAAGGCGCCGGATAAGGCGGCCACCGCCGCTTCCCACCTGCCGAAGCCTAAGGGAGTAAATAACGGCGCTAGGCACCTGCCCAAATCGGCTAAAATGCTTTCAGATGGCTGGCTGACGGCAAGCGTCCGGTCAAACCTCTGTAAAAACCATAAAATACCGCAGCCGATAAGGATAATAGTGCCAGCCTTTACCACAAACGCTTTTATCCGTTCCCATACCCTTCTTCCCACGCTTTTCAGGTTCGGCAAGCGATAGTCCGGAAGCTCCATGACGAACCCGGAGGCTTCCCTGTGAAACGGCTTCCATTTTTTTAATAACAGCCCGGCAAAAATTGCCGCGCCCATCCCAACAAAGTACATAGAGGGTGCTACCCAGGTTTTGTCTGGAAAAAAAGCGCCCCCCAGCAAAGCAAATAGGGGAAGCTTGGCGCTGCAAGGGATGAACGGCGTTAAAAAAATAGTCAGGCGCCGGCTGGTTTGATCCTCTATCGTCCGGCTGGCCATAATCGCGGGAACAGAGCACCCTGTGCCTACTAAAAATGGGATAAAAGATTTTCCGGAAAGTCCAAGCCGCTTCAGTAGCCGGTCCATCAGGAAAGCTACCCGGGCCATATATCCGCAGTCCTCCAGCAAAGAGAGGATCAGGAACAGCACGGCAATTTGCGGCAGAAAGCTGAGCACAGCCCCTACTCCCCTCAGCAGGCCGTCTGTCAACAGGCTTTGCAGCCATTGGGCCGTACCCATAGCTTCCAGCAGATCCAAAAGGCTCCCGCCAATCAGGTCTTGAAAGAGCTTTTCTTGAAGCCAGCCGGTCACTGTTCCCCCCACCAGATTGACGGAAACCATATATACTGCCCACATAAGAGCCGCAAAAATAGGAAACCCTAAAAGACGGTTCATCAAAATCCTGTCGATTTGCCTGGTAGTATTCCGCGCTTTATGGTTTCTTCGTACCGTCAAAGCCACTAATCGGTCAACCTCTCGGTACCTCATGGAAGCCGCCGCCTCGTCAGGAAGAACAGCGTCTGCATCTTTTCCTTTCAGAACCTGCTGAGACGCCGCCCCGCCAGCTTGACGGCCGTCTTCTTTGCCTCCAGGCGTTTTGCCTTTTGGACAGCCGGCAAGGGTTCTCTCCCGCCGCAGTCCTAAGCTTACAGCGGTCTCCGCCGCCTCCCGGACTCCCTTTCCCTTGGAAGCAGCCATCGGAACCACCGGACAGCCGAGCTCTTTGGAAAGGCGCGGGATATCGATCCGGTCCCCTTTTTTCTCCACCATATCCATCACGTTCAAGGCCAGCACGAGAGGTATTCCCAGCTCCAGCAGCTGTGTGGTCAAATATAGGTTTCGCTCCAGGTTGGTGGCGTCTATGATATTTAAAATTACATCCGGACGCTCTTTTTCTAAAAACGCGCGGGCTGCCTTCTCATCAGGACTGGCTGCCTCCAAGGAATAAATCCCCGGAAGGTCCGCCACGGTTACCCTTGGGTTTCCCCGGAGTACCCCCAGCTTTTTTTCCACCGTCACACCCGGCCAGTTACCCACATATTGAGTGCTGCCGGTAAGCGCGTTAAACAGCGTGGTTTTGCCGCAGTTTGGGTTTCCCACCAGCGCAATGATCATAGGCATCCCCCCTAATCTGGTACTAGTTATATGGACGACATTCCTTTGTTATGACCGCTGAGCGTCTCGAAACTTTTCCGGAAAGCTTGCCCTTTCTTTCCCGGCTATGCTATAATAAAATAATTGTACTGCTATTTTATTCCATGGAAATTTCCTGGCTTTACCGCCATAGAAGACAATTAGGAGGCTTTTTCATGATTGTAAAACCAAAAACCAGAGGATTTATCTGCACCACCGCCCATCCTGTCGGCTGCGCGCGCCATGTCGCGGATCAAATCGCCTATGTGAAAGCCCAAGGCGCTATGACCGGATGTAAAAACGTATTGGTGGTAGGCTGTTCCACCGGCTTTGGGCTGGCCACGCGGATCGCGGCCGCATTCGGCTGCGGCGCGAAAACCATCGGTGTGTCCTATGACCATCCCGCTTCCGGAAAGCGCACCGGTACTCCCGGATGGTATAATAACGCGGCCTTTGAAACCTATGCCCTGGAGGATGGCCTTTACGCAAAGACGTTGATTGGCGACGCTTTTTCCCAGGAAATGAAAGAACAAGCGGCTGAACTCATTCAAAAGGATCTGGGACAAATCGACCTGCTGGTTTACAGTGTGGCCGCTCCCCGCCGCACAGACGCAGAAGGACGCACCTACTCCTCTGTTTTAAAACCGGTAGGCGCTCCTTTTAAAAGCCGGAGCATCGACCTGAGCACCAATCAGATCAAAGAGGTTTCCATCGAGCCTGCCAGCGGCGAGGAGGTCGCCGCAACCGTCAAGGTGATGGGCGGAGAGGACTGGCAGCTTTGGATCGACCTCTTGAAAGAAAAGGGACTTCTCGCACAAAGCTTTGCCACAGTGGCTTATTCCTATATCGGGCCTGAGGTAACCCACGCTATTTATAAAAACGGTTCCATCGGACAAGCCAAAAAGGATTTGCAGGAAACCGCCCTCCGCATTACCGAGCAATTGTCGGCCATCGGCGGCAAGGCTTTCATTTCGGTGAATAAGGCCCTGGTCACTCAGGCCAGCGCCGCCATTCCCGTGGTGCCGCTGTATATCTCCATTCTGTTCCATGTGATGAAGGAACAAGGAACCCATGAGGGCTGTATCGAGCAAATGGACCGTTTGCTTCGGAAAAAGCTGTTCGCCTCTCCGATTCCTGTGGATGAGGAGAACCGCATTCGTATGGACGACTGGGAAATGGATTCCAGGGTTCAAAGCGCCGTCGATTCGCTTTGGAATCAGGTTACGGATGAAAATCTAAAGCAATACGCCGACCTAGACGGTTATTGGAAGGATTTTTACCAGCTTTTCGGCTTTGGGATTGACGGTGTGGATTATGACGCCGACGTAGACGTGGATGTAAAAATCCCGTCTGTGGAATAAACAACCGCCTAGCCTTCCGAATACTGCGCAGGCAAGGCCGCCCCGCTTCAGCGGTGCTGTGCCGCATAAAATTCCCGGAAGGCTCTTTCGCAGGCTTTGGCCCTTCTAAGGCCGCCGAACAAAAGGATATCGTATCCTGCTAAACAGGTTCCGCGTTGCCGCAGAAATCGATAGGATCGGCTGCGTCAAGCTGAGCATTGACCCTGGCGTGTTTTTCTCGGCCGGATTCCGGCACTCGAAAAAGGCCCCCTGCCGGACAGAGAAACAGCTTACGAACAGGAGCGCGGCAGGCCTTTCCGTAAAAATCTGTTCTCTTCTCTAAAAAACGAAAGGAAAAACATGTTTTTGTCCGGCGGCTCATAGGATAAAAGGGCATACCCAAAACAAGGAGATGACGGCATGGAAATAATTCTAGAATATTTAAAATCCGTTTTATTCGGCATCGTGCAGGGAATTACCGAATGGCTTCCCATCAGCAGCACCGGGCACCTGATTCTGCTGAACCAATTTACCCCTCTGACGGTAGCGGCGGATCCGGCCCGGAATCAGGAATTCTTTGATATGTTCAAGGTGCTGATCCAGTTTGGTTCTATTTTAGCGGTTGTGGTGCTTTATTTTCATAAGCTGAACCCTTTTTCTCCTAAGAAAACAGAGCGGGAAAAGAAAAACACCTTTTCCCTGTGGGGAAAGGTGCTTGTGGCCAGCGTTCCCGCCGGCATCATTGGAATTTTGTTCAACGACGTCATTGACAGCGTCCTTTCCACTCCCTATGTCATTGCCGCTACGCTGATTCTTTACGGCGTTCTGTTCCTGATTCTGGAAAGCCGGAACAAACAGCCCAAGGTAAAAAAGTTTTCTGAATTGACCTACCAGATGGCTTTGCTGATCGGCGTATGCCAAATGCTGGCGCTGATTCCCGGCACCTCCCGGTCCGGCGCTACTATCCTCGGCGCTGTGTTCCTTGGCTGCTCCCGTTTTGTAGCCGCTGAGTTTTCCTTTTTCCTGGCGATTCCGGCGATGCTGGGCGCCAGCGGCGTAAAAATTCTGATCTTTCTGGTGGAGGGCGGCGGCTTCTCGGGGCCTGAGCTGGGTATTCTGCTGGTAGGCATGGTGATTTCCTTTATCGTTTCCATGCTGGCCATCCGGTTCCTGATGGGCTTTATCAAAAAGCACGATTTCAAGGCCTTCGGCTGGTACCGGATTGTACTGGGCATAGTGGTTGTACTGTATTTTGCCTTGTCCGGCGCTCAAATGATGCCGGTATGACGGCTTTCGAGCGTCTCTGAACCGTTGTCTTTTTAATTTTTCCTGCCGCACAGGCTGATAGAAAATAATTTTGCCTTCAATCGCTCTCGGAACGCTCAATAAAATTCCGTGAAAAAGGCCGGAGCTTATTTGATTTGCTCCGGTCTTTTTCATGTCATCCAACTCAAACAGCAAGCCCGAAGCACAACGGGAAAAATTGATTTCTCCATTGCATTGAAGGCCGGCAGCTGGGAAACCGCGCCTTTCTACCCGGCGGTTTGTTTCCAGCGAACATCAAAAAGGTCGGGGATTACAGAAGATCTGTAATCCCCGACCTTTCCCTATTTCGTTATTTTTTCTTTGGCTTAAAGCTGTCCTTCAGAGATACGGAACGGTTGAACACCAGCCTTCCCGGCTTGCTGTCCTTATTATCAAGACAGAAATACCCTAAACGCATAAACTGGAACGACCGGGGCGCCTGCGCGTCCTGTAAGCCCCGCTCCACCTTGCAGCCGGTGAGAATCTCCAGGGAATTGGGATTTAACAGGGTCAAAAAGTCCTTGTCACCGGCCTCGGGCTCCGGATCCAAAAACAGGTTATCGTACAAGCGGACCTCGGCGTCCAAAGCAGTTTTCGCATCGGCCCAGTGGATGGTCCCCTTAATTTTTCTGCCGTCGGGAGTATTGCCTCCCCTGGTCTCAGGGTCGTATTCCGCGTATACCTCCACCACGTTGCCGTCGTCATCCTTTTTGCAGCCGGTGCAGCGGACGATATAGGTGGTCTTCAGCCGCACCTCGTTGCCGGGGAACAGCCGGAAATAGCCCTTCACGGGTTCTTCCATAAAATCATCGGCCTCGATGTAAAGCTCTCTGGAGAAGGTCACCGTGCGGGTGCCGTCCTCCGGGCGGTTGGGGTTATTCTCTACCTCAAACGTCTCGGTTTTATTTTCCGGATAATTGGTCAGGATCAGCTTAATCGGCCGCAGCACCGCCATAGTGCGCTGGGCGTTCAGATTCAAGTCCTCCCGCAGGCAGTGCTCCAAAAAGCCGTAGTCCACCGTGGAATTCACCTTAGAAACACCGATTCTATCGCAGAAATTTCGGATGGAGGCCGGGGTATACCCTCTTCTTCTCAAGCCGCCCAGGGTGGGCATTCTGGGATCATCCCAGCCGGATACGTGACCGTTTTCCACCAAAGCCCGCAGCTTTCTTTTACTCATCACCGTATGGTCAATGCCCAATCTGGCGAATTCGATCTGCCGCGGCTTACAGGGGCCGTCCACATTATCAACCACCCAGTCGTACAAAGGCCGATGGTCCTCAAACTCCAGGGAACATAGGGAATGGGTGATTCCCTCCAGCATATCCTCGATAGGATGGGCGAAATCATACATAGGATAAATGCACCAGGTATCTCCGGTGCGGTGGTGCCTGGCCCGGTTGATCCGGTAGATAACCGGGTCGCGCATATTGAAATTGCCGGAGGCCAAATCGATTTTAGCCCGCAGCGTCATTTTTCCATCCTCGAACTCCCCGGCTCTCATTCTGCGGAACAGCTCCAGGCTTTCCTCCTTAGGGCGGTCCCGATAAGGGCTTACCGCCGGATGGGTCAAATCTCCCCGGTTTTCCCGCATCTGTTCGGGAGTCAGCTCGCACACATAGGCTAGCCCTTTTTCAATCAGGCGGCAGGCAAACTCGTACATTTTCTCAAAGTACTCGGAGGCATAGTAAAACCGGTCGTCCCAGTCAAACCCCAGCCAATGGATATCCTCCTTTATAGCGTCCACGTACTCCACGTCTTCCTTGGTAGGATTGGTGTCGTCCATTCGCAGATTGCAGATTCCGCCAAACTTTTCCGCCGTGCCAAAGTCGATGCAGACAGCCTTGGCGTGGCCGATGTGCAGATAGCCGTTAGGCTCTGGAGGAAAACGGGTGTGAACCTGCTTTCCCTCAAATTGTCCTCCCGCCTTCAAATCCTCCACAATATAGTCCTGTATAAAATTCGATGGGGTTTCTTCCCCTTCCGCTGGCTTTACAATTTCCGGCATGAAGTATACTCCCTTCTTATAGTTTGGCAAGGCCCAGGCGCAGGCGCCGCAGGCTTTCCTCACGGCCCAGGATTTCTAAAATTTCAATCGCGCCCCCCGGCGTGACCAATTGCCCGGCGGCCGCGATTCTCACCGGCCACATAACGGTGCCGTTTTTCAGGCCTTTCTCCTGGGCGTACTGAATCAGGCAATCGTGGATCCCATCATGATTCCAATTAGGCAGAGCTTCCAGCAGCGCGATGGTATCCTCTAAAACCTCCTTGGAATTTTCCAGGTTGGTCTTGCTTTTTTTATTGATAAACAGCTCCTTTTCGTAGCCGGGAAGCTTTTGGAAAAAGCCGATCATCTCAGGAATCTGCGTCAGCCTAGTAACCCGGGGCTGAAGAATTTCCACCAGCTTGGGATAAGGGGCCTCCGTATCCGGGAACGCCTGCCGGAAATAAGGCTTCGCCAGCTGTAAAAATTCCTCCGGGGATTTCCTGCGGATATACTCCCCGTTAAACCAGGTCAGCTTATCATAGTCGAACACCGCCGGCGATTTGCTGATGCCGTCGATGGAGAAGCTCTCCGTCAGGCCTTCCAGGGTGAACATTTCCTGATTATCCTTAGGACACCAGCCCAGCAGGGCGATATAGTTGGTGACGGCCTCCGGCAGATAGCCGTCCGCCATCAGGTCTTCAAAGCTGGTGGCGCCGTGGCGCTTGGAAAGCTTGGAAACGCTGCCATCCTCATTTTTCCCCATAATCAGCGGCAAATGCACATAAGTGGGAACCTCCCAGCCGAACGCCTCATACAAAAGGTTGTATTTCGGCGCAGAGGACAGATATTCACATCCCCTCACCACATGGGTGATATGCATACTGTGATCGTCGATAACGTTGGCAAAGTTATAGGTCGGATAGCCGTCGGCCTTCAGCAGAATCTGATCCTCCAGCTCCTTATTTTCCACCGTGATCTCTCCGTAAACCGCGTCCTGGAAGGTGGTAGAGCCCTCCAGCGGCATTTTCTGACGAATAACATAGGGGACTCCCTGAGCCAGAAGCCTGTCTACCTCTCCCGGAGGCAGATCCCGGCAGTGGCGGTCGTAACCGCCGCCGACGCCCTGCTCCTGGTGGAGGGCGTCCAGCCTCTCTTTGGTACAGAAGCAGTAATAAGCCTTGCCCTCTTTCACCAGCTGTTCCGCATAGGGCTTGTACATATCCTTTCGCTGGCTCTGTACATACGGGCCGTATTCACCGCCCACATCCGGGCCCTCGTCATGCTTCAGGCCTACCATATCCAGCGTGCGGTAGATTACCTCCACAGCGCCATCCACCAGCCGCTCCTGGTCGGTGTCCTCGATCCGCAGAATGAATTTCCCGCCCTGGGATTTGGCGATCAAATATTCATAAAGCGCCGTTCTCAGATTACCCACATGCATAAACCCGGTAGGACTCGGCGCATACCGTGTTCTGACTTCCATGTTCATTTCCCCTTTATTCTTCCATAATGAATTATTATATCAAATTTTCCCATAGGTGGAAAGGCTTTCCGTAAAAAAACTCAATATCCGTAGCCGCCCGCGCCGCTGAACACCTCCGGATCATAGCCGTATCCAAGCAAAAGGTCAGAAAGGCTCTCTGACCAAGGAACCAGGCCATAGCAAACCGGAGTATTCGTTTCCGCGCGGAATCCGGCGATCAGAACCCGGTCCGGCGTCCATCCATAAATATTCCAGTAGAGCTCTGAGGAGGGCGACTCTAAGCACAGCTCCATATAATTCCAATAATACCCATTCTCATAGATATCATTCACATCTCTTATCGAGCCTATTCTGGAATAAAACAGAGAAACCGCGCTGTCCATTTTCGCCGTAACAGTATCCGCTAAATCCAGGCTCCTTTCCTGAAAAATACTGACCGGCGTCACCTCGATATCCTCCTTGACACAGTGCAGCGCGATGATCTCATCCGCATAACCGCAGGCGGTAATGCGCCAGGTAGTGGATTTGGCGTCGGTAAATAGGATATCCAGCGAAAAGGCGTCGCCCTTTTCCTCCTCATAAAGATACTGTTCATACTCCCGGAGACGCTTTTGATACTCCTCCTGCTGCCTTTCATATTCCTCCTGCTGAAGCTTTGCCTCCGGCTCTTTTTCCTCATCAGAAGGCTCTAAAGAGCTGTCCTGAGGCTCCTCGCTGGTTCCTGTGCTTCCGCTCTCAGGATCCTCAGCGCCTGGCTCTGATAAGGTTCCTTCCGGCCCGCTGCCGGTTTGAGGCGACACGCCGCCGCTTTGAGCGTCATCAGGCTCCCATACCGGCTCGGAAGGCACCGTTACCTTTCCCGGCGTCAGTCTCCAGGCCTCAGCGTATTTCTCCATAATCACGCTGTCTATCTTCAGGTTGAACAGGTATTCCACATCCTCGCTGACGTTCTTCAAAAACAGATTCCTTGCCTGAACCACCGTTTCGTCAATCTGACTGGTATTCAGCGGTTCCCGGAGGCTGTAGGCCGCCGGGTACAGCTTTTGCGGATCCGCTTTCATCGCGGGGCTTTCGATAATTTTCTGCGGGTTATTCAGCGTCACCGGCATTACGACCGCCTGTTCGCTTTTATCCTCTGTGGCAGCGGGCAGAACCCAGGTGGAAAACAGGATGCCGGCGAATAAAATCACACAGGCGAACGCTATGGTTTTCCCGGTATTTTTATCAAATCTCACAGCACCGACCCCTTTCCTTTTCCGTCAAAGCGCAGGCGGATCACCGTTCCCCTGCCGACCTCGCTTTCGATTTCCAGAGTCGCGGCGTGAGCATGAGCAATTTCCATACACAAGGCCAGTCCCAGTCCAGCTCCGCCGTATTTCCGGGACCGGGCCTTGTCCACCCGGTAAAAGGGCTCGAAAATTTTATCCAGCTCTTCCTTGGGAATACCGCTGCCCTGGTCGGCTACGGAAAACTCCATGACGCCGTCCTGGGTAAAATAGGCGTTAAGCGTCACGCACGTTCCCGGCTGGGACGCCTTTACCGCGTTGTCGATCAGGTTGTACAGCAGGGATTTAATCAGCTCCCGGTCGCACACCAGCTTCGCCTCCACCGAGGCGGCGGAAAACGCCACCTGCCTGCTGGAAGCGATGGGGCGCACGCTTTCGTCGATTTCCTCCACCAGGCGGGGAACGTCGATTTCCGTCATTTCCGGCTTTTGGCGCAGCAAAATCAGATCCATCAGCTTCGATGAGATGGATTTGAGATATTTCCCCTCTTTATAAATGCTCTCCGCGTAATCATGAACCGTTTCGTCATCCAGGCGGGCGCTTCGCAGCAAGTCGGAAAAACCGATGATAGAGGTTAAAGGCGTTTTCATCTCATGGGTCATATTATCGATAAACACCTTTCTCTCGCTGGCGATATCCTCCAGCTTTTCCACCTTCTGCTTAACCGCCTCGGTCATGGTGTTGAAGTCGGCGGTCAGTTCCCCGATTTCATCCTTAGACTTAATTTCTATGGCGTTATATTCTCCGTTGGCCACCTTCATGGTGGACTTCCGCAGCCGGTTGATCCGGCTGGTCAGCAGCTTTGAGAGAATCAGCATGATAAACGCCACTACCACGGAAACAATAGGCCCCAGCACGCTGAAGAAACGGAGCTGATCATTTTTCACATCGTAAATATTGGTAATATCTTTAATAGTAGTAAAAAAATAATTACTGCTCTGAATCGTCACCGGCGAGGTGATGTAAAGGTAAACCCGGCTGTCGTCATCCCGGCGGATCAGCACACGGGCGTCGCCCTCGCTGAGCTGATTCACATTCTCGTATAGATTGTCCGGCAGATCCCGGGTAAAGTTAGAGAATACCCGTTCCTCGCCCTTGTTGAGCTGTATGTACAAATTATCCAGAGTGAACAGGTAGGAAAACTCCCGGGCAATCTGGGTGATCTGGGTATCGTCCAGCTCCGCCTCGCTGGACCGGTAGCGCTCGTAAAGCACATTAGTCTGGAAGGATGAAACCACAATACTGTATTCATCCACGCTGGATTTAATTTCTTTTTCCTTATTCAGCTGATGGTTGTTTCCGATCAGCAGATAGGCGATGGTATTCACCGCAACGGTAAGCACCGCCAGGGAAATCAGGAATATTTTCTGCCAAAAGCGCATAGAATCCCCCTTCCCAGTTTTCGGCCGCAAGCCTTAGAGGTCGTTTTCCAAACGGTAGCCCACTTTAAAAACCGTTTTCAGGCAGTCCTCCAGCCCCAGCTTTTTCCGCAGGCGCTGGACATGGTTGTCCACTGTCCTGGTTTCGATATTCGCCGAGCACTCCCAGACATCCATCAGGATTTTATCCCGGCTTAGCGCCACGTTCTGGTGCTTTAAAAACAGCACCAGAAGATCGTATTCCTTCGGGGTCAAATCGATAATTTCGCTTCCCCGGCGAACGCTCCGCTCCTCCATATTGACGGTAATGTCCCGAAAACTCAAATTCTTCTGTTCCCGGTTGAACCGGCGCAGCACGATCTCAATCCTTGCCAGCAGCTCCAAGGGCTCAAAGGGCTTTACGATATAATCCTCCGCTCCTGACTTCAAGCCCTTGACCCGGTCGGAAACGTCTCCCATGGCAGTTAAAAAAATTACCGGCGTTCCCGTTTCCCGAATTTTTTCCATCACCTGAAAGCCATCCAGCCCTGGCAGCATGATATCCAATAAAATCAGGTCGAACTCCTCATTTCTCACCATATGTACCGCCTCGTTCCCGTCAAAACAGGGTACGCTTTCATACCCTGAAATGCTCAGGCTGGCGGCGATCAGCTTAGATATGGTCTGGTCGTCCTCAACGATCAGAATTTTCGGCATAGCTTTTCTCCTCTTTTCCTGCTCCGCTCCCGCTTTTTCGTTCCAGCTCGTTCTCAGTTTATTCTGACCGCGGCATCTCTAGGGAGCCATCCATCAGCCCCGCCGCGTATTCCTCCAGGCACAGGCCTTTGGCGTTCATGGCTTTGGCTGCGGCTTGTCCTACATACCGGTAGTGCCACGGCTCGGTGATGATCCCTGTGATCTCCTGTTTATCCTCAGGGTACCGCTGCACAAAGCCGTAATCCTCAGCGTTTTCGCTCAGCCAACGGTAGGCCTCGGTGTATTTGAAGTCGTCGGAAACCTCGTTCAGATCCACGGAAAGGCCCGTCTCATGCTCGCTGGTTCCCGGCACCGCCACCGCGTTGGCGGCCATCGATTCCGCGTTATCCCGGGGATAGCCTTTTTCCAGATAGCTGGCGGTTTCATCCTCATAAAGCCGGCGCTGGAGCTGGTTGGACCGGTAACCGGAGGAAATCCACAGGGACACTCCATCCGCCCGGGCTGCCCGGATCATATCGCACAGCGGCTCCATGATCCTGGAATCCACCTCCATGGTTCCGTCGTATTTTTCCGTAATTACATCGTAACCCGTGGGAACGGGATTGTCAACATTCACAACGATTAAATTCCAGGGGCATTCCTGGTTCCACTGAGTAAAATCCGTCCCGCCGGTTTTGGGAGATCCGCCGCCTTCTCCGCTGCTCTTCCCGCCCGGCTCCTGAACAGCCGACGTCTGGGCACTTTCCGGCTTTCCCGCCGTATTGACGGTAATGCCCGGAAGCAGGCGGTTGACAATCAAAACGCCCGCGCCGATCACCAGCAGCAGCACGGCGGCCGCCGCGCTGACAATTCCCACCCGTGCTTTTATTCTGCGGCGCCGTACCGCCCTGCGGTAGTCGGCTCTGGTATATCTTCTTGGTTCCTGATTCATATGGTAAGCGCCTCCTTATTTGGTATGATACCCCGGAAGCCTTTCCCTATTCTGTCGAAAAAAGAAAGGATGCAAGCCCCGACAGGCTCACATCCTTATTCGCACTCTTTGTTCGCAGACCAAATCAGCGCTTAAATTCCTGCTCGCAGTAAATACAGCGGTACAAATGCCGTTCCCGGTCACTGAGGCGGAACACCTGCTCGATGCCCTCCTCCACTGACGTAATGCATCTGGGATTTTTGCATTTGATCACATTATGGATCTCATTGGGCAGGCCGATGGCCTTTTTCTCCGCAATGACTCCATCCTTGATGACGTTCACCGTGATATTATGGTCGATAAAGCCTAAAATATCCGTGTTGATCTCGGTGATGCCCTCAATTTTGATAATGTCCTTTTTTCCGTATTTATTGCTTTTGGCGTTTTTGATGATGGCCACGCAGCAATCCAGCTGATCCAGGCGGAGATAACGGTAAATCTCCATGCTGGAGCCCGCTTTGATGTGGTCGATCACAATGCCAGAGTCTAAGCTGTCGATATTCAGCATTCCGGTTCCCTCCCAGCAAGATTTAATAAGGTTGCGATCAGCGCCATTCTAACGTAAACCCCGTATTGGGCCTGTTTGAAATAGGCCGCCCGGGGATCGCTGTCCACCTCGGTGGCGATCTCATTTACCCGGGGCAGAGGATGTAAGACTGCCATATCGGGCTTTGCCGCCGCCATCTTTTTACTGGTCAGGATGTAACAGTCTTTCAAGCGCACATAATCCTCTTCGTTAAAGAACCGTTCCCGCTGCACCCGGGTCATGTACAAAATATCCAGCTTGCCCATGACGTCCTCCAGGTCGCTGACCTCCTCATAAGGGATCCCCTCCCGGTCCAGCACTTCTTTGCGGATGTAGTCCGGCAGACGCAGCTCGTCAGGGGAAATCAGAGCGAAGCGGATGCCCTGATAGCGGGACAAGGATTTAATGAGAGAGTGTACCGTCCTGCCGAACTTCAAGTCTCCGCACAGCCCGATGGTCAGATCACCCAAGCGGCCTTTCAGAGACCGAATGGTCAGCAGGTCGGCCAGTGTCTGGGTGGGATGCTGGTGTCCGCCGTCTCCGGCATTGATCACCGGGATCCCGGAAAACTGGGATGCCACCTTTGGGGCGCCTTCCTTCGGGTGGCGTATGGCGCAGATGTCAGCATAGCAGGAAACCACCCGAATCGTATCGGAAATGCTTTCCCCTTTGGCAGCGGAGCTGCTGTCGGCAGAGGCAAAGCCCAACACCCGGCCTCCTAAATTCAGCATCGCGGCTTCAAAGCTTAAGCGGGTTCTGGTACTGGGTTCGTAAAACAAGGTGGCCAGGGTCTTGCCATCGCACAGATGGCTGTATTTCTCCCTGTTGCGCTCGATTTCCCCTGCCAGATCCAGCAGGGCGTCGATCTCTTCCACAGAAAAATCCAGCGGATCGATCAGATGTCTCATTGGTTGTCCTCCCTGTTACAATTCTTAGTTTAACATTCCTTATGCAAGTTGTCTCAAATCCCACAGATTTCTTACAACTAACTGACCATTTCGTGATAATTTATACAAAAAGCAGACAACTTTTCTCGGATAAGCTTTTCTTTCTCGAAAAAAGCCGTCTGACGTTGTTTCCACAGCAAAGCTATCGCCAGGCCTAACGGGCGCAGTAAGACGCTTTCCTTTTCAGCGCCCGCATTTATTTAATCTAAAAAGCTCTCTATGTAGACGACGTATTGATAAAGGTCGGCTCTGTTTTTGAATACAAAATCTTCTGGCCCCGGTATAGGCCGTGATAACCGGAAAGCATATAGCTGACCGCCGCGGCTACGGCGTAATATAGGATTCCCTCCGCGCCGAACAGCTCCACTCCCAGCAGCAGAGAGGTCAGCGGACAATTGACCACGCCGCAGAACAGGGCAATCAAACCAATCCCCGCCGCGAAGGAGGGATCCAGCCCAATCAGAGGGCCCATGACGCAGCCAAAGGTGGCTCCCACAAAGAAAGCGGGAACGATTTCGCCGCCCCGGTAGCCTGCTCCCAGGGTCACCGCTGTCAGCGCCAGCTTTAGGGCGAAAGCCTCCGGCCGGGCCTCTCCGCCGTCGATGGCTCGGCGGATCACCTCCATACCCGCACCGTTATAGTCCCGGGTCTGGAATAAATAGGTAAGGCCGATTACCAGCAGGCCGCCGGCTAAAATGCGAAGATATCTGTTTTTCAGCAGCCTGCCATAGGCCTTGCCGGAAAGATGCATCACTAGGCAGAACACCACGCTGAGCACAGCGCACAATGCCGCCAGCAGGATTACCTTTCCTAACGGAAGCGCTCCCATCTCCGGAATCCCGGTCAAATGAAACCTGACGGGGATCACGCCGAAATAGACCGCCACACCGCAGCCCACCACGGCGGACAGCACGCAAGGCACCAAGGCGGAGTAGTACATGACGCCTACGCTGATCACCTCCAGGGAAAACACCGCCGCCGTCAGCGGGGCGCCGAAAAGGGCGGAAAAAGCGGCGCTCATGCCGCACATAACCATGATCCGTTCATCTTTCTCGTCGAACCGGAACCATCGTCCAACCTGAGCCGCCATGCTGCCTCCCAGCTGAAGAGCGGCGCCCTCCCGCCCGGCGGAGCCGCCCAGCAGGTGGGTGAGGACCGTGCTGACAAAAATCAGCGGCGCTGTCTTAATAGAAATCGGTTCTGTGGAGCGGACCGACCGAATCACCAGATCTGTTCCCTGATCCCGCTCCATTTTCGTAATTTTATAAAGAAACACGATCAGCAGGCCGCCCAAGGGCAGAAACCAGATTAGGTAAGGATACTGGCCGCTGTAACGGTTGGCTCCGTCCACACAGTAGTGAAACAGAGTGCCGGCGGCCCCCAGCACCAAGCCCATCAGCAGGGCGCAAGCCACCCATTTTAGGAAAATCATTCCATGCTCCAGCCAATGCTTCAGCTTATCCCGAATAGACTCCTCCATGGCTCTCACTCCCCTTTTCCGCCGCGTCTCCGGAACCGCCGGCAAACCAGAGGCTTTCCCTCTTCTCTAAAAATCGGCACAATCCCTCTGCCGTGGGAACCGCCGGTTCCTCCATTTATTGCACGGCTGGAGGCTTCCGGCGGCCCTCCAAAAAGCAGGATGTTGGAAACTTCTCCTAAGAAGGCCGCCCATACTCTTTCAAAAGGAGGCCGCTCCCCCGTGGAAAGCGGAAAAGCCCCTCGCGTCCCCTCGTTCGGGTTGACAAAGGCTTTTAACAGGATCAAACCGGAATACAATGAAAACCAGCTTCTACAAAAGAAGGGCACACCCGAAGTATGCCCCGGCTTCTGTCAAGAAAGCTTTTCAAACGCCTGCTTTAAATCGGCGATAATATCTTCTACATCCTCAATGCCCACAGACATCCGGATCATGTTCGGCTCTACGCCGCATTCTTTCAGCTGCTGCTCGTTTAACTGGCGGTGGGTGGTGCTGGCGGGATGGAGCACGCAGGTACGGCAGTCCGCCACATGGATCACAATAGACGCCAGCTTCAGAGCCTCCATCAGCTTGGCGGCGGCTTCTCTGCCGCCCTTCACGCCAAAGGCAATGACGCCGCAGGTGCCCTTCGGCATATATTTCTGTGCCAGCTGGTAATACCTGCTGCTGGGCAGGCCGGGATAGTTGATCCACTCCACCTGCTCCTGAGCCTCCAGAAATTTTGCCACCTCCATGGCGTTTTGACAGTGGCGCTCCACCCTCAGGAACAGGGTTTCCAGGCCAAGATTCAGCAAAAAGGCGTTTTCCGGGCTGAGCATCATGCCCATATCCCGCATGATGTGCGTGGTGCACTTGGTTATATAGGCCGCCCTGCCAAAGGTATCGGCGTACACCACGCCGTGGTAAGACTCATCCGGCTCGGTAAATTCCGGAAATTTCCCGTTTTTCCAGTCAAAGTTCCCGCTGTCGACCACCACGCCGCCTAAGGCTACCGCATGGCCGTCCATGTATTTTGAGGTGGAGTGAACCACAATATCGGCCCCAAACTCAAAAGGCCGGCAGTTGATGGGAGTGGGAAAGGTATTGTCCACGATCAGCGGCACGCCGTGGCTGTGAGCCAGCTTAGCATAAAGGCTGATATCCGCCACTACCAAAGCGGGATTGGAAAGGCTCTCGATAAACACACAGCGGGTATTCTCCTGGAACGCGGCGTTGATCTGCTCCTCCGCGGCCTCCGGCGGCAGAAAAGTGAAGTCGATTCCCAGCTCCCGCAAGGTTTTGTTGAACAGATTAAAGGTGCCGCCGTAAATCGCGCTGGCGCACACCACATGGTCGCCGCTGTGGCAGATATTGGTCACAGACATCATAGAGGCCGCCTGGCCGGAGGAGGTCAGCACCGCTCCCACGCCGCCTTCCAGGGCGGCAATTTTTTTCGCCACTGTGTCCACAGTGGGGTTGGCGAGACGGGTGTAAAAATAGCCGGATTCCTCCAGGTCAAAAAGCCTGCCCAGTGTATCCGCCGAATCGTACTTGAAGGTGGTGCTCTGAACAATCGGAACCACCCGGGACTCGCCGTTTTTCGGCTCATAGCCGGCTTGTACGCATTTTGTATTGATTTTATATTCGCTCATAGTAACCTCCCGATTTGTCTGTGTGAATTCTTTTTTCAGCAGAATTTTTTTATCTTTTTTATAGTACCCCACTTTTTTTTCTCTGTCAATCGTCCCCATTCCAAACATAGAGCAAATGCTGTCTAAAATTTCGGCAGCATGCCGGTTCAGGATCAAATGCCCCTCGCCCACCAGCCAATGACTCACGCTTTGAGGCGCCTGGCGGCACAGGCGCATGGCCGAGCGAATCGGGGCGTTCTTATCCAGGTATCCGTGCCAAAAATGGATGGGAGGCCGCAGCTCCTTCAGGGAAAACTCCCAGGGCTTGGTGTAAAGCACCGCTTCCTGGGCCAGGTACCTGCTCCCCTGACGGAATATTTCCCGGTTGGCGGAAAGAACTTTCTGACGGTTTTCCCGTGTGATCTTCCCCATACGCTTTTGGTCGCTGTCCGGCAGCACTTTTCCCATCAGCCGGTAATAGGTATCCACCTTCTTCGTCATCATATACTTGGTGATTCTCAAAATGAACCTGACAGTACCGGGATAATTTCTGGCGCAGTAAAATAAACTGGCATTAGAGGCGTTCATCCCCTTGGCGCTGTCCTCCGTATCCATCGGCCCTAGGCCGCACACCACCACGCCGGCCCGAATTTTCTTTCCCAGCCTGCTCAAGCAGGCCAGAACATAAGGCCCCCCGCCGGATACTCCCATCACCACCGGCCTTTTCAGCCGGAGCCGCTCCATCAGCTCCTCTATGTCTCCGCCGAAATCAGTAAGGCTCCTTGGCTCCACCGGGTCGGAAAGCCCGATTCCCGGCCGGTCCACCGCAATCAGCTTTAACCCGCGATTCCCGGCCTCCTGCTCCAGCCAGCGAAAATCCAGCCGGCTGCCGGGATAGCCGTGAAAGCAGAGCACCGGCTTCCCTTTGGGATCACCGCATTCCAAATAGCCCAAACGCCTTCCGTCCTTTAGGTAAAGATAACAATTTTCCTGCAGCATTACTTGTTTCCCATAATAAGAGCCATCACCCAGTCGGTAGCGCTTACCACGCCCCACACCAGCAGGAAAAACAGGATCATGGAAAGAATACGCCAGAACCAGCGCTTTTGATTGCTCATCTCTTCCCACTGTCCCGACTTCTTTTCCTCAGCCTTCCCCTTGGCGGAAGGCGTCTCGGCCGGCTTTTCCCGCAGCTGGGAGGCCTCTTCCCCAGGTTCTTCCTCCGCGCCGGCGCCAATACCGTACAGCGCTTCCCTGGCCTGCTCTAAAGCCTCATAGGGAACGCAGAGCTCCCATTCCACGCTTCCCTGTCCAGCGACGGCCTCACTCATATTCCTTTCCCGAACAGGGGTTTCGCTGTACGGAATCCCGGCGTCTGCCAGGGCCCCCGTAATTCTATCCTTTTCAAGCCCTGACGTCCGGGCCACGCGCACAGGCGTATCTCCCCGCAAGACCTCGTAATGTTTTAAGATTCTTCCGCAGCTGCACTGCTCTCGGCTGTCAGGATAGACTAAACGGCATTTCGGACAGTATTTCATAGTTTTCTCCTACCTTCATACGGCGCTATGCTAAGCTTACCAGATCATGGTTGTCAGCGCTGAAGGCCGTTTAAATCCAACTCCGCCCGGAGAGGCGTTATGTGTTTCGGCGCACGGTCTAAACACAGGCTAAGATCTTCTCTAAGCATCGGCAGCCCTTCCAACCATGATAGGTTGAGAATATTATATCATAAAACGGCGGGAAACGCGCGTCAGGAATGAAATTATACCGGAAAAAGCGACAAAATGTGTCAAACCATTTACAAAACATACTTTCTATATTATACTGAAATCAAGGTTTGCGGCCGTCTTTAAAGGCGCATGAAAACGCTGTATAAATGCGGATAGGCCGCAAGAAAGGTAGAGTGATCTTATGAAATGTGTTCATTGCGGTAACGAGTTGATGCCCGGCTCCAAATTCTGTACAAACTGCGGCACTCCGGTTTCCGAACCTGTGACCCCTGTCCCATCTCCCAATACCGGCTCTTCTCAGGATCCAATGGGCAATTGGCCCGCCTCTGATTTTACTGCGCCGCCGGAAAACAGCTCCCCTGACAGCGTTGCAGAGGAAATTTCCGCCGCAGGCGGATCAGATCCGTCCGCGTCGCAGTCCGCGCCTGTTTATCAAGAGAGTATCTCCCAAGATAGTTTCTCTGCCTCCGGCTCCGCGGCGCAGGAAGCACCCTCTGAATGTGGGGATATCCCAAGCGCTGTGCCTCCTGCCGGTCACCAGGCACAAGCGGAGGGAATGCCCTCCGCCCCTTATGGCCAAGCCGGCGGCCCGCCGCCCGCTTATCCCCAAAATTACGCCGGGAACATTCCTCCCGCTTATCCCCAGAGCAATAACGGCGGCACCCCGCCTGTTTACCCAAATCAGCCCTACTACACTCAGCCCGGATATCCTCAGGGTCCTACGCCGCCTAAAAAATCCAGCAAGCTTGTTTTAGGCATTGTATTAGGAATCGCCGCCTTGATCATTGTATTGATCGTTGTGTTGGTGGTGCTGCTGCTGAACAACAATAAATCCACGGAGCCCGCTCCCCCCTCCGGCGCGGCCTCCAGCAGCGTTTCCAGCCAAGCGTCTGACGGCGCTTCCTCCGCTCCTTCCGGCGAGACAGTTACCCTTACCATTGGCAGCGCTTCCTTTACTGTTCCTTCCGAATGGGAAAGGGACGTTGATGAGGATAGTATTATCTTGTATCCATCTGCTGACGAAGTCATCGTCATTTACTGCTTCGCTGGCGAAGCACAGTATTATTCCGAAAACGATTATCTTGAAACCTACGCTCAGGGCTACGATGATTACCAATACATCAGCCTGGAGGAAACCTCTGTCGGCGGGATCTCCGGCAAGCTCCATACCTATTACGCTTATGTATCCGATATTGACTACGAGATTAACAGCTTCTATTACACCATCGGCGACGATCTCATGTCGGTGGATTATTTCCGGCCGCTGCTTTCCTCTTCTGATGGGATTCAGCCCTTGGAGGATGTCCTGGCGACCTTGCAGATTGCCGAAGGCGCCGGTTCCGCAAGCTCCTCTGCTTCCTCTAACGGCGGTTCTGCTGCTATTCAGGATGCTTACGGAGAGGGAATGTATAAAATCGGCGCCGATCTTCCTGCGGGGGAATATGTCCTGCTGCCGGCTTCTGAGTTCTCCGCCTATTACGAGGTGAACTCCTCTTCCACCGGGGAACTGGAGGACATTATCGACAACGATAATTTTGACGGCCGCCGCTATCTCACCGTGGAGGATGGACAGTATTTGACCATTCAGCGCTGCATGATGGTGCCTCTGGATAAAGCTCCCAAGGTGGATATCTCCTCCGGCGTAGTTCCGGAAGGAATGTACCGGGTAGGCGTTGATATCCCCGCCGGGGAATATAAGCTCCGCAATAACGCTGAATACGACGGTTATTATGAGGTGAGAAGCAGCAGTCTGGCCTCTGAGGGCTTTGACAGCATTATTACCAATGAGAATTTCAGCGGCGATGTTTATGTGACCGTTCAAGAGGGTCAATATCTAGTAGTCAACCGCGCCGAGCTTCAGCTTCCCCAATAAAGGACCTGTCCGAATCCAATCTAAAATCTAAAAATGCCCTGATTCTAAACGAAGCAGGGCATTTTTTAATGGTTATACAGTTTATTCCAGAGGGATGTTTGGGCAATTTATTTCATAATTTTAATTGTTTCCCTTCCATGGCCGCCAGTACTGATTCAGGAATCATCTCAAAATGCGCCACCAGGGATTTCGGCTTTTTATCATAATCATCCTGAGAGAAGGGGACAAAATAAATATTCTTTGTGTTGATCATGGCGCCTATATTTTTAGCGGTGGCGCCGAGTCCATCGTTGGTGGCTAAACACAAAAGCACCGGCCTCCCAATGCGCAAATGGCTTTTGCAGGCCATTGTCACCGAGGTATCTGTAATGGCGTTAGCCAATTTTGCAAGGGTATTGCCGGTACACGGGGCCACTACGATGATATCGCACATTTTTTTCGGGCCTATGGGCTCCGCCTCAACGATGGATTTGATAATTTTTCGGCCGCAAATATCCTCTATTTCCCAGACAATATCGCTGGCACGGCCAAAACGGGTATCAGTATTGCAAGCGTTTTCCGACATAATCGGCAGCACTGTGGCCCCTTGCTCCTTTAACGCCCGCATTTGGGCAATCGCTTTCTCAAAGGTGCAAAAGGAGCCGCACAGCGCGTAACCGACGGTTAAATCACTCAGTGTCATTCTGCTCCCTCCTCAATCATATGGTAAATGGTGGTTTTGATGATTTCTCCCGCCGCCTGCGGCGCTACCCTTCCGGGAAGGGACAGCGCTCTTTGGGCGTTGATGCCCAGGCGGCCGGCTGCCTCAAAGTCCACCCCCCCGGATCGGAGAATAGAACAAGAAACCAAACGCCTCATAAGCGCCGGGAACCTGCCCGCCACTTTACACTCCGCCTTATAAAGCATCGGCGGGAGAAGCTGATTGCTTGGTGATAGGGAGAGACGCCGCTTATGTCGGAGGTAAAATAGTTTCGCGCAGCGGCGCGTCGCTCAAAGCTGACGAAAAGCCGCCCGGAAAACCGCTCCAGCATTCTTGCGCTTTTGCAGGCTTTCCTGCCGTCTGATAAAAAATCCCGGCTCTTGAGAAAACAGCTCGTTCTCCTCAAAAGCCGGGATTTACATCATTCAGCAAAATCATCCCCTGAAGGCCGGTTCTCTAAACCACCCAAAAGCCCAACCCGCCCACGACTAGGCTGACTGCCGCTCCGGCCAGCACATCCCGGGGATAATGCAGCCCGGCGACGACTCGGGAAATTCCCACAAGCACAGCCAGCGCCGCGGCGGTGATTCCTAACGGCTGGCAGACATACCAAAAAGCCATGGCGATAATCACCGAGCTGGCGGTATGCCTGCTGGGGAACGAATTTCCGGGCTTGTGAGAAATTAAGGGATAATAATTCATCTGGTCATAGGGTCTGGGCGCGTGGAATACGTGCCGCAGTACCGTTACTAAAATCAGGGCTGCCAGCGGCACCAAAATGAATTTGAGAAGCCTGATCCAGGGAGGCCCTTGGACCAGCAGAACAACAATAGAGGGGGGATAAGCCGCCGCCAATAGATCCGGCAGATATTTGGTGATTCCGGCAGTAATCTTTTCTCTTGTTTTTGTTTTCCGGCAGAACGCCGTCATCTTTTGATACTGTGCTTCCTTCATACAATCTCTCCCTTGGAGATCATCATACCACTTATTTTTACTTCCCGCAACGAGAGACTTTTCAGGCATTCCAGCGCCCGGCGCGGCCAAGACGGCAAAAACTATTTGGGCGAGGACGGAAGCCGGACCCGTTTCCCCATCTTTCCCGAAATGGCCGC
>OGQS01000655.1_pt1 | contig 23791 bp, 18 predicted proteins | sample 1553331 | NCBI WGS metagenome assembly OGQS01 (sample SAMEA2580012, study PRJEB22360) | human gut metagenome | biome: human gut; feature: human-associated habitat; material: faeces | place: Denmark | collected 2008/2010
GCAACGCCGTCTGGCGGCGAACGAATTCGTCGGCCTCGCGGTCGCCGGTCGTCGCCATGCGCTTGCGCGCCACCTCCGAGATCAGGATGTTCTCGTCGATGTCCATGATCCGCGCGCACTCCTTGATGTAAACCGACCGCTGGATCGGATCGGGAATCTGCGCGATCGACTGCACCATATCGGCGATCAGCGCCGCCTTCCGGATCGGGTCGCCCTGGGCGGCCTCCAACAGCAATTTTGCTTTGAAGGCCAGGAAATCCTGTTCGTTGGCCCGGATATATTCCTGCACCTCGGCCGCAGTGTGCGCCCGGGCGAAGGAGTCGGGATCCTCGGGTTCGGGCAGCAACACCACGCGCACGTTCATCCCCTCCCGGAGGATCATGTCGATCCCGCGCAGCGAAGCGTGGATACCCGCCGAGTCTCCGTCGTAAATGACCGTGATGTTTTTCGTAAAACGGTTCAGCAGGCGTATCTGCTCGGTCGTGAGCGATGTCCCGGACGACGAAACGACGTTCTCGACACCCGCCTGGTGCATCGAAATCACATCGGTATAGCCTTCGACCATGATGGCGAAGTCGAGCTGCTGGATCGCCTTCTTGGCGAAATAGAGTCCGTACAGCTCACGTTTCTTGCTGTATATCTCGCTCTCGGGCGAATTCTGGTACTTGGCAACGGTCTTGTCGGTACGCAGCGTACGGCCGCCGAAAGCGACGATGCGCCCCGAAATGTTATGTACGGGGAAAATCACCCGGTCGCGGAAGCGGTCGTAGAGCGAACCGTCGCTCTCGCGTTCGAGCGAAAGGCCGGTAGAGACCAAGAACTCCTTTTTATATCCCGCCGCCAGCGCATCCTTCGACATCCGGTCGCCACGCGCGGGGCAGAACCCGAGGCCGAACTTCTTGATCGTGGCGTCGGTCATGCCGCGCTTCTGGCGGAAATAGGTCATACCCACGCTCATGCCCTCGGTCTCGTGGTGCAGGTAATTGGAGAAATAATCGGCCGCCCAGCCGTTGAGCGCGAACATCGATTCGCGGTCGTCGTTGCGGCGTACCTCTTCCTCGGACATCTCCTTCTCCTTGACCTCGATGCCGTATCGTTTGGCCACCATCTTCAGGGCTTCGGGATAGGTGATGTTCTCGTGCTCCATCAGGAACGTGACGGCATTGCCGCCTTTGCCGCAGCCGAAGCATTTATATACCCCCTTCGAGGGCGACACGACGAACGACGGGGTTTTCTCGTTGTGGAACGGGCAGCAGGCCTGATAGTTCACACCCTTGCGCTTGAGCGTGACGTACTCGCCGATAATATCCACGATATTGGCGGCTGCATAAATGCGGTCTACTGTTTCCCTGTCGATCATGTCTGCAAAGATAGCAATAATTCCCCAACCCTTAGCGGGGTGCAAAAAGTTTTTGCCGGGCGGAGAAGATCAGTACCCAACCGTCCTGATGTCTTCCAGCTCGGCGCGGATGGCCTCGTTCAATCCGCAGGCAGGCACCAAGCCTCGGGTGATGACCCCGGAACCGAGCGTGTCATCCATCTGGCAGCGGAAGCAGCACTCCTGATTTTCCCGTGCACGGAGAAAAACAAGCTCAGGGCGCAGCGGAGCGTATCTTCGTGCACCTTGTCCAACTCCCCGCGGCCGGATGCGGCGGCACATTGCCGCATGGCATACATCTCGGTCGTAAAATCGGCGATCACCCCTTCCGACATATCGAGGTGGCGCAGCACATCGGACTTGAACAGCCCGACAATCTCCCGGGCATCCTGCCGTTTCTGGCAGTTCGTAATAAGCCGCCCGCCCCCGAACGTAATGACGACACCCAGGATCACGGCCAGGGAATTGAGCCGGAACGACTTCCAGCCTTCGCTTTCGAACAGCTTCATATGGCGTGGCGGGACAATTTTAACTGTCCCCGGTACGTTTCAAAACAGACGCTCCGCCTTGGCCAAACCGGGGCGACATTTCACCATACCGTTTTTTTTATCTACTTTTGCACCATGGATTTCAAGTTGGTATCGGATTACGCCCCGATGGGCGACCAGCCGGAAGCGATCGCACAGCTCGTCGGCTCGATCCGGCACGGCTCCAAACATAACACCCTGCTGGGGGTGACAGGCTCGGGAAAGACCTTCACCGTGGCCAACGTCATCGCGCAGCTGAACCGCCCGACGCTCGTCCTGAGCCACAACAAGACGCTCGCGGCGCAGCTTTACGGCGAGTTCCGCAATTTCTTCCCGGAGAACGCCGTGGAGTATTTCGTCTCCTACTACGACTATTACCAGCCGGAGGCCTACCTCCCCTCGACGGACACCTTCATCGAAAAAGACCTTTCGATCAACGCCGAGATCGAGAAAATGCGCCTGCGCACCGTGGCCACGCTGCTGTCGGGGCGCCGCGACGTGGTCGTCGTATCGAGCGTATCGTGCCTCTACGGCGCCGGCAACCCGGCGGATTTCCATGCCACGGCCATCAACATCCGGGTCGGGCAGGTCGTCAGCTACAAGCATTTCCTCTACAAGCTGGTCGAAGCGCTCTACACGCGCACCGAACGCGACCTGGAACCGGCGACGTTCCGCGTCAACGGCGACACGGTGGACATCATGGCGGGCTTCGGCGAATTCGGCAGCCAGTGCTTCCGCGTAATGTTCTACGACAACGAGGTCGAGGCCATCCAGACCATCGACCCCGCGACGGGGCAGCGTATCCACTCGCTCGACAACCTGACGCTCTACCCCACGAGCCTCTTCGTAACCACCAAGGAGCGCATCAACTGCGCCGTACAACAGATATACCTGGATCTGGGCAGGCAGATCGAATTCTTCGAGCGTGCCGGACGCACGACGGAGGCGCAGCGCATCAAGCAGCGCGTGGAATACGACGTCGAGATGATCAAGGAGTTGGGGTACTGCCCCGGCATCGAGAACTACTCGCGTTATTTCGACGGCCGCGCCGAGGGCACGCGCCCTTTCTGCCTGATTGACTATTTCCCGAAGGATTACATGCTCGTCGTAGACGAAAGCCACGTCACGCTGCCGCAGGTACACGCCATGTACGGCGGCGACCGCGCCCGCAAGGAAAACCTCGTGGAGTACGGATTCCGACTCCCGGCGGCCAAGGACAACCGTCCGGTGACCTTCGCCGAGTTCGAGCAGTTGCAGGGCACGTCGATCTACGTGAGCGCCACGCCGGCCGACTACGAGCGTTGCGACCTTGGCCCATTGCAGCCGGAGGCACGGTTCATCGGACTCGTGGACGAAGGCTCCGACATGGCCGGACTGATCTGGTCCACCGGAAGCGCGCCCGTACGCATCGACCAGCTGACCGGCAACACCCCCCTTCACCGCAAGTACGCGGAAGCGTTGATATTCAAAACCCTCATCGACGTGCTTCCCGCAAAAGCGTCCGTGAACATCACGGCCTGCACTCCGCAAAGCAAAGACAAGCCGATTTGGAGCATCCAATTCCAATTAGGCAACGGCGCGACCGTGGAAGACGCCCGCAAACAGTCCGCCAGAATCCAATCGTCGGTCGGGGCGAAACATATTTACTGGGAATGGCGGTCAGCCGACAGCGCGACCGTATGGCTGTGCGACGACCCGTGCCTGGATGTCAGGGACATCAGCCACTGGAATCGCAGATCAAAGCAAAAGCATCTCATCGAACTCGCCTTAAGCGACTCGTGGGGCGTGGCCGGAGTCAGCGATCCCAGCGGACGCACCCCCGATGTGGTCAGTCTCGGCGCATTGCCAAGCAACCATGACGTGTTGTTGGCACGATTCCAGATTCCGGCCGGATTGGATGTGGACAAGCCCTCACGGAACATCGGCAAATTCCTGACCAGCGCAGACTACGCCTACGGGCGCATCCTCCCGCGCGGCGAGGAGCACGGTTCGAACCTGTACGACATGGTGCTGGCGAAACGCAGCCCATTCCCCACCATGGTCAACGCGGACTGGGATTTCGCCCGCCAGTCGAAACCACGCATGTTCCCGTTGGGCGTGGACGATATGGGCAAACCGGTCTACTGGAGCATGAAGGACACGTTCCACCTGCTCATCAGCGGAAAATCCGGAACCGGTAAATCCTCCATCGCGCAGATCGTGGTCGCCGAAGCGCTGCTCAAAGGCCATGACATCATCCTCATCGACCCATCCAAAGGTTGCATCGACTTCACTCAATGGGCGAAACCATTAGCGTTGGCGTTCGTCGGCTTGGGCCAGATGCGCGAAACCGAAGCCGTCATCGCCTGGCTACGCAACGAGATGGCACAACGGGTGAAACTGTTCAGCCGGTATGGTGTCGGCAGCATCTACGACCTCGACAAAAGCCAGCTCAATGAGGAAGAGCTTGCCCACACGAAACCCATCGACATCGTGTTCGACGAATTCAACTCCTACCTTCAGGAGGCCGGCAAGACCACGCAGAACCCGAACAGGGACATCCAACTGGCCAACGACAATGCGGCCGTCAGCGCGACGAACAATTCGATACGACGCACCATGAGCGCTCTCGGCAAAATCGTCGTGCAGGGACGAACCGCAGGCATCAGCGTAATCCTCGGCGCCCAGCGTCTGACCATGGACGACATGAAGCCGTACAACGCGAACGCGTTCTTCCGTTCGCTCGGCCGAATCCTCCTGGGCATGGACTCCACGGCGGGCATCATCAGCGCGCAGAACCTGCGCGAGGCGAACCGGCTCCAACAGTCGCTGAAAGGCGAAGGCGGGAAAATCCCGCAAGGCCGTGGAATCTTCGAAACCGCGCAAGGCGAACTGCTGGCCGTCCAAACATGGTGGTCGGGAGGCCAAGAAAAGTTGGCGGAACTGTTCGCCGACCGCACTCCCCCGCAACCCATCGACTATTCGCGGTTCATGCCATCCGAAGCGGAAACCTACGGCGAAGTGTCCGAAGACGAACTTTCCAAGCTGCTCAGCCAAGGAACGGATCCACAGACAGCCGGCGAGGAAATCAACGACATGGACGAACTCCACGACATGCTCCACCACCCAGACAACAACGATGCCGATTCCGAAGACGGGGACGACATCGAAGAAGTCGACTGGTAGCCAAACACAAAAGGGGAAACAACATGCTCATCAACCTGGGAACAGACGTTCACGGGAAAAACCTTGGATGGGACACGTCCACGGGAACGCCACTCACCATCACCGGGCCCGACGGAAGCGGGAAAACCATGCTGCTTGACAGCATCATCCGACAGGCAGATTCGGACGGCACGCTCGTAACCTTCACCGACCAGTGGGACAGCATCCCACCCTCCCCCACCGTCATGTGCGGACGCTACCAGCAACCCTATGAGCTGCTGGAAATAGTGCAACGGGTCAGCATGGAACAGCGACGGCGCATCAAGGGCGAACCCGAGCCGATCAAGCCGATACTGCTCGCCTTCGATGACTATGACGTACACAACGGCTACCCGGACATGAATCTGCTGAACGTCAACAGTCAAATCTCCGACGAACTCAGCCGAATCATCGAAATGGCACCCGGAACGAACGTCAACGTGGTCATGGTCCGCAGCAGCATTCACCCATCCACAGTGGGTCAAAAGCTCTACGACCGTCTTATCGCCGGCAACCATGTGCTATTCCATCCGGCCGGACAGCTCGACCCGCACACGCAACCTCTTTTCCACGCCGAAAACACCCGTGAAGCCGAAACCCTCACCTATCTCAACCGGCATTTGGACTTCAAACAGGCCCGCAATTGCCTGTACGAAACATCAGACAGGCCACTCCAGGCCTTCCACACCCCCATCTACAAGAGAAAGGAAAACTGATGGCCGACCGTCGAAAGAAAATCCCTCTCGAAAAATTCTTCCCCAATGGTTTTGATAAAACCAATCCGGACGACATGATCAAACTCACCGTCCTCATCCAAGAGAAAGCCGCAAAGAACCCTGAGTTCGAAGGCTACAGCGTATTCAGCGTCGATTCCGACAACCGGTACGCGATCATCGCGCCGATGGATATGGATTCCGATGATATCAACAACGGAATCAAAGCCGTCAGACTCAGCAACAGCGAATGCGCGGACACGGCTTCCCAGAAGAAGACGGTGCAGAACCTGGAAAGCCAACCCCAGTACGAAGGCTATTCCGTCGTCGATTTCGTTCGAATCAGTTCCAGCGAATTCCTCGTGCTACTCCAACAGTTGGACGAGAAGGCCGCAGCCACCCGGCGTATATTCGCGAACGTTCTCAAGGTCAAGCCTTGGGAAATTCGTATCTCACGTACTCCTGAGAACGGTTGGAAAATCCGCATCAAGGAGAACACCGTCACCTATCAGGCCTCCGTATACGACAAGCGAATGCAGGAAGCCGTCGAAGTGGTCGGCAAAAAAGGCTGGTTCTTCAAGGCCGACCCCGAAAAGGGCGTCATCATGGTGTACCCCGGCGCTCCCCCGACTTTTCCTGCAATGATAGCCTGCCCGAAACAGCTGATCGGTAAAAACGACCTACGTCACGCCTATCTGGGCATGAAGCTGCCCGAACGAGGCCGCGAAACCGGCGACTGGCTGTCACTCGACTGGAAGTCCGGCCCGGGAATCATGGTTGCCGCCGCAGCCAACAGCGGCAAAAGCGTTGTCATCAACACGCTCATCGCAGCAGCACTGGAAGCCGGATTCCAGCTTGCCATCTGCGACGACGAGGACAAAAGCGTCGATTTCCAATGGTGCCGGCCGTGGATCATCCCCCACGGCTGGGGTTGCGATAGCCCTGAATCAGCCGCCGCGACATTGATCCATGTGCTTGAGATCTGCTCCTACCGGTCGAAACTCATCAAACAGTATGGGGTCGAAAACTGGTGGGGTCTGCCTAAGGACGAACAGGAAAAGAACCCCCTGCTTTTGCTCGTGTGCGATGAGGTCGCCCAATGGGCTGGGAGCGTCACCATACCGAAGGTCAGCAAGGACAATCCGATGCGCATCCGGGCCGAGTATGAGGCAAGCATCCATGCGGCGAACATCACCTATGCGATGAAGATCACGCAAAAAGCCCGGTTCTCCGGTGTCTGCTTCCTGTTCTGCGGGCAATCGACCCGCCTGCAGGACGGTTTCGACCCCGGTATGCGAGTCAATCTGACCACGGTCATCTCCCCCACCCTGCAACCCTCCACCGCTGTCGAAGAGCTGCTGGGAGGGGCGAAGGACTTCCCTGAGATACCGGAAAACATCATGCAACCGGGAATCTCCAGAGGAGCCGGCCTTATCAGGCTTCCCGGCATGAAACCCGTCATCTACAAGGGTTTCTACGAGGAGAACCAGAAGCAAAGAAAATCATACAGCGACCTGCTGCGCGAACGTCTGACCGCAATCCGACCGCCGGAAGGCGACATGAACTCGGGCCACTGGTCATGGGATGAAATCGTAAACGCCCTGCCGACCGCCGCAGAAAAACCCGATGACGGCATGATCGACTCCGGCGGGGACGAAGACGACGGGTTCCCCACAGACGGTTTCGGCGAGGACGGGCGTGATGTCGCAGACCGTGACAAGCCGTTGAAGGGTGCCGCCGCTGCGGCGCATGCGAGCAAACTGTATGCGGCAGGTGTCGACGTGCCTCACATGAGCGCCATCGATGCCGCCATGAATATCGGGCGCCTATCTGCCGAAAAAGGTCTTTGATATAGGATGTGATGATGTTGGCGAAGGATGATGATTGGCTGACGGCGGGGAATCAGTTGGATGATTCCCTGTTGATGGATGATTTGTGGGATGATGACGCAGATCCACAGAATGACAAAGGCGCAGCGTCACATTCCACTGGTTCCGCATTTCCACAGGACAATGCGGAAACGCTTCCACAGAAAGCCGGGGGTACAGGGAGTAGTTCCAATGTGCCCACAGTTTCGCAATCCAACAGGGAGTCCATTCCCGGTGAAAATGCGAACACGTTTCCACAGTATTTTGATGACTCATTTCCACAGTCTGACGAAAGCACAACCCATCAATCCGACAGCGACCCATTTCAACAGGAAGACGTAGACCCGTTCCAACAGGATGACAGGCAATTGCCTACACAGGAGAAAGAGGAATCGTTTTCACGTTCCAATGATTCCACTGTTTCACGTTCCAACAGCGCAACACTTTCACAGGAAGACGCGGAAACGATTCCTCATTCCACTGAACACACAGTTCCACAGTCCAACAAAACGACAGATTCGCAGGACAACAAAGGCACAGCTTCACGTCCCATCAGGACGACAGCCCCCCAGAACACTGTCGACCCAGTTCAACAGGACACTGCGGATACGACTCCACAGGAGAATGCGGAAAACCTCGATCAGATAGACCTACTCGCCAACGGCTACGACCCGTTCAAGGAATTCGCCGACTCAGCAGAAGACTGCAACGACAAGGAATCAGAAGAACAGTCTGCTGTTTCCGCATTTCCGCAGAACAATGAGGAAACAAGGGGACAAGGAAAAGGCCCGGAGGAATACGACCCGTTCGAGCAATTCGACCTGCAATCGGGCGATTCCAGCGAACCGCCAACGGAACAGAACGAACGTCGAGATGACAACATCATTCAAGACAGTTCCGCAGATTCAAAGAAAAACGTTGATATGCAGGAGCAGGGAGTCATTGAAACTGTTTTCCCCTCCAATGTTCCTATGCAAAATCAAAGGGACAGCGAAACAGAAGAACAGTATGACAGTTCGTCCTTCCAACAGGAAGACAGTTCCCCAGTAAAACAGGACACTGGCGAAAAATACCCGAAGGACACGGACTCTGCGGATCCGTTCGACCTTTGGGATGACCCATCCGAACCTCCGGAGGGGGAACCACAAACATCGTCCCCATCCGCCGGAAGCCCTAGCGCGGATGATTACCCAACGCAAACATTCCAGACGGGAGATGACTTCTGGAGCCAGACGGACGACGAATCGAACGGTCAGTGGAATGCAGGCCAGCAAACGAATGGCATGCCCCCGCAGCAATTCGACAATCCGCCATTCCCACAGGAAAATGTCTTCCCAGTTGAACACCAGTATGATTCCCCATTCCCACAGGAAAGCACTGATACAGAAAATAGGGAAAATGGTGGAACGCTGATAAAGATTATCGCAGTCGCGGCCGCCATACTCATAGGCCTCGGAGCACTGATAGGCGGGGGAGCGTACACCTATCACGCATACACCACTCACGTCGCGGAACAGCAGGCCGAAGCCGACCGCAAACAGCGCCAACAATCCCTGGTGAAGGCACAGAACAAATGGGACGGGAGGAAACGGAAGGCCGATGACCTGGTCTCCACGATCAAAGCCAGTCCCGTCGCGGAAAACAGCGACGTGCAAAAAGCCGTGGAAGCCCTCCAGAAAACAACCACAGGGAATCCGATGACTGAAAAAGACATCACATCGGCCCTGGAAAAACTGGACGGCGAATATGAGAAAACCAACAGAACCTACACGGATGCAATGCAGGCAAAAGCCGAGGAGACCAGAACGACACTCGACGGTCTGGTACAGCAGGCAAATGGTCTTGCTGACGCTCCTGACGGCAACGACAAGAAGCAGATGCAAAGCCTCGCATCCCAGTGGAAAAGCACGGAAATAACGTCTGACAACCTATCCGACGCCATTACGGCTTCGACCGAGCTGAAGAACCTCATCAGCAAAGTGGATAAAGCCAAGAAGGATGCGGACGCGAAGAAGAAGGCCGAGGAAGAGGCCAAGGCAAAAGCGGAAGCGGAACGACAGGCCCAAGCCCAACAGGAGCAGCAGCAGGCGCAGCAGCCTCAGCAGAATCCATACGGGAACATGTACTACTGGGGCGGGGGATATGGTTCGACCGGTGGATCAACCGGTGGTCCGACCGGTGGATCCACCGGCAACAGTGGGGGAGGGGTATCCCCGCCACCGCAGCAGGAGACGCCACCCAAGGGCAACAGTGGCGGCAACGTCGGCTGAAAAAAACGGGAAAGCCGAGGCAGATTAACCTCGGCTTTCCCGCTAATCCCATACATCAGAACATGCCGGGATAATCCTCATCGTCCACATCATCATCTTCAACCTCGACAGGAGCCGGCTTACGACGGCCCCGCGAAGAGGTCTTCTTCGGACGACGGCGCGGAGCCTCCTCCTCATCCTCGTCCACGTCATCATCTTCAACCTCGACAGGCTTCGGACGACGACGGGAAACGGCAGCCTTGCGACGTGGCTTGACCGCGATTTCACCGGTATCCTCGTCCACCTCATCATCGGAATCAGCCTCATCGAAGTCAGTATCCGCAAGAAGAGCCGCCTCATCATCGGCCTTGGAAGGCTTTGCGTTCACATGCTTGTCTCGCCAAGCGATAAGAGCCTCGATATCCTCATCGGTGAAGTCCTCATCGTATTCGAAGCTTCCATCTCGCACGCCTCCGCCAACAATCGTGAGATTATCCAAACGATAGCTGACACCGCTACCGGTCTGAGTCTTCCACGCACGTGCCGTAACCGAAGCCTGCACGTTCTGACCGGGATACACCAGCTTATCCCATAAGACCTTGACTTCCTTGGCCTTGGCATCACGCTCCTGAGCCTCCTCAAGATTGCGCGTCGCCTCCAGAACGAGCGTCTTCGCCTCCTCCTGAGCGTCTTCATCAGCCGTAGCGTAAGCGGCCCGGGCATCATTAAGATTGGCTTGAGCGGCCTGAACGTCTTCCTTTGTCCCGAGAATCGGTTCGGGGAGCTCACGCAGGATTCCTTCATCGTCGATGTAGCGGATTCCGGGACGACCGGCCTTGGAGCTACGACTGAAGTTCACATAAAAATGGTTGGCTCGATTCGGATATTTATCGGTCATGAGGACGGTTTTATCACCGTCAAGGATTTCATCCTCGTCGGCATCCTTGAGACCGTCATTGGAAACGATACGATCCTTCTTGCCCCATTTCTTCAAGGCGATGGCGTTGTCTTCCGCATTCTTGCTCAGCTTCTGAAGGATTCGGACGGTTCGCATGTGATCGGGGTCATCCTTGTCGAGAAGCACAGGGAACCCGTATGCGGGCGTGCTTTCGTTTTTCTTCTTATCGTCCTTCTTGGCGGACTTGTCATCATCCTTGTTTCCCTTGAATGCGACTGCCTCGTAGAGCTTGGGCCATCCCATCTGGATGACTCCGGTTTTCGCGTGAGTTAGCAGTTCTGTTGCCATGATGGTTCCTCCTTGACGATTTGACGATCGCTCCACAGTGCATTGAGGATGGGAGTTTTCGTCTTCTCTTTTTCTATGTGGACATATTCAAATATACGCAGTTATCTGAACATGTATATTATTCGGCGTGTTGCCTTTATTTCCAAGGCGTTTTCCCTTGTTAGAGAATGCTGAAAAACTCAGTTTTCTGCATGTTGTACAATGGGAGCGTGAACACAACCAGAAGACTGGGCAACACCAGTCCGACCACTGCATCCAGGAGAGGCGAATGAACCAGCTATCGATCAGACGTCTGCGCCAGCTAGCAGGAAAAACCAAAAACGAGATAGCCGACCTGCTGGGCATGAGCGTCAACACGTACGGCAAGTACGAGGACAACCCCATGAGCCTGTCCTACGCCGCATACCATCAGCTCATCGAATATCTCGAAACAGCAATCCAAATCAGGAAAAAACTAGAAAAGGAGCAACCTATGAACACCCCCATCAAAGCGAAAGTCCGATTCGTCGCACCCGACGAAGACGACGAGGACCGTCTCAGCGACTACACAGTGCCGATCCCCGAAGGACTGACCGAGGAATTCCACCCCTCGCAACCCGTCACACCGAAGCAGCTCCTCGACTGGGAAACCAAGAACAAGGAACCATACCCGGGTTATTCGGAGGAATTCTTCAACTGGGAGAACGCTTGGGAAGAGGTCAACCGCGCCCAGCAGAAAGCCGATGGCGGATATCTCCACCTCTCCGACCCGGTGCCCGTCAGCCCGGAGTTCGACGAGACGACCGGAGAACCCATCACCTACGACGAGCCTCACGTCGTCGTGGACTCGGAAAGCGGCAACACCAGCGTGTACGTCGACGAGGCTGACATGTCAGCCCAGGAAATCGCCGAATCCGATCCAGTGAACAACAAGTAGCCTCCCCACATACCGTTCCGGCATGCTCCGTCCATAGGCATGCCCGGAACTTGAATCCAAGAAGGAAAGACACCAATGGCCTACGCGAAAATCATCGACATCGACGACCCCGGCTACTTCCGGTTGAAATCAATCGACCAAAGCCAATTGAAACAATTCCTGAAAAACCCGGCCGACTGGGCATATCACCGTCTCAACGACGACCACAAGCCCACCGACGCCATGAAGTTCGGTACGGCGTTCCACGCTTACCTGCTCGGCACCAGCGACGTTGTCAGCCTGCCTGAGGGAGAGAGCTTCAGGAGCAAAGACAACCAGAAGTGGCGCGACGAACAGCTGGAAGCCGGCAACATCATCGTCTCCTACAATGACATGCAACTGCTCAAACGCATGAAGGAAGGCATCGAACAGACCAGTCTCATGCCCGAATACCCCGATTACATGGAAATCATCGAACAGGGAACCAAGGAACAGTGCATCGAATGGAAGGATCGTCAAACCGGTCTGATGCTCAAGGCGAAGCCTGATCTGATTCCCGTCGGCACCGATTACCTGGTCGATTTGAAAACCGCCCAGAAGGCCGATGCGGAATCATTCGCCAAGGAAGTCATCAACTACGGTTATCACATTCAGACCGTTTTCTACCGTGCCGCGGTAGCCGCATGCAAGCCGGACGCCTTCGACCGTGGGTCCAAGGCTCCCAGCACCATGCAATTCTGGGTGTTCGAGAAATCCGATGCCTGCGACTGGCAGCCGTTCAGCATCAGCGATGACAATCCGATCACGAATCTTGCCGCGACCAGCATCCGTCAAGCGCTCTTGGGCATCGCCTTGATGGTCAAGAAAGCCAAGGAGGAAGGCTACGCAGAGAACACTCCAGACCCCGTGGATGCCGCCGCGAAGTATGCGCTCCGACATGGTTTCAACAAGAAGGTCAAGGAGGTTTCGTTCCAGAACTGGCAGCTGCTGACTGCGGAAAACATGCTCTGCGATCTCGCCAGCTGATTGCCTGAGGCACGACAGGAGAGGGCCATCCAGTACGATGGACCTCTCTTCTTTTTATCGTTTGCTCGTTATACTGAATATGTCCACATAACAGTAAAGACGACAGAACCAACGCCAATGCCATCAGCACCTCGAACACGCCGGACAACATCCAGCAACCCAAGAAGACCAGCCAACTACAAGCGCGGAGGCTACGCCCACGAGTTCACCATCCCAATCGAATGGTGGAGTACGACCGACACCATACAGACGGAACGCATGCGAGCCAGACGAAGGGCATGGGTGAGGGACTACGCGAAAAACGAATGGCGCAACCTCAAGAAAACAGGAAAAGCCTGGAAAGTGGAACGGTTCATCGCCCTTATAGGCGTAGCCTGTCCAAGCCAGAAAAACATTTTCCCGGCGAGAGCGGCCGAAACCATCAAACCCATCATCGACGGTGGCAGTGATGCCCGGCTCTGGGACGACGATGACAGCCAGCACCGGCACAGCACCGTATACATCCAACTGCCAACACCGGCGCCAGCCAACCATTACAGGCTGAGCGTGCTCATCATCCCGGTGCCGGAATCAATGCCGAAATACCAGATCACTTCACGTCTCGCATCGAACATCGACCAGCATTGGCGAAATAATCCCAATCCGCCGGCATGGCACGACGGATACTCGGTGTCATTCACGATCCCCGACAAACAGTGGATAACCAGCAACTATACGGATAGCGACCTCATCGCCAGACAGAACGGCGAACGGAAATCAGCCACATGGGGGAGGGGAGGCAGCTTCGGCATTCGGGAACGAGTACGCGCACAACTCATCGAACTGGCCTTCCAACAGTGGAAAAGACAAGCCTACCGTCCGTATGAAAGATTCGCCATCATCGCCGGAATCGCATACCCGTACGGGGTGAAAACCGCCGACCCTGACAATGCGGCGGAAACGGTGAACACCATACTGCATTCGGGAACCCGCATCGGAGCCTGGCCGGATGTGAACAGCCAGCATTGCAGGGGAGTGGCTTTCGTACGTCTGCCGAATCTCATGACGGGAAACCACATGGTCAGACTTTTTGTTTTCCCGGTGCCCGAGAATTTTCAGATGGCGCAGAGCATAGCCGAAAGCTCCATCGACGCTTGGGGCGAACATGATCGGAGAATGCGTTGAACCTGAGACAAGTGCTAGTCCAGACCGCGATAGGACTCATCGCTATCCTCATAGCCGTCCTATATGCGATGTTCATCGTCCCGCAGGACTGGTTCATCGACTCCAGGGAATCAGTCATCACCATATCGGTCATAATCTGCGCGACCGGATACATCTTCACGGTCTGGGCCCGTTATATCCGCCATCTCATCTTTCACCAGCTTGACGTTCGAACCATCCGTGAAGCTGAATCCGCCGGGGAAACAGAGCCTAGGCAAAATCCGAAAATCCTGCGGAAGGAACCAAGCCCGACCATACGATTGAGCAGGAAGCACATCCATCAATCTCAGAGAAAGAGCCGATAATGGTATGGACACCAGCGACACAGCCGCGTGACCCCCTTGGTAGATTCCGTAAAACCAATCTCGTCCCCGGCGAATACACGTACACCACGCGCAGCGGCATCGTCAAGAAATACTATGTCAACGATATGAACCAGCTGGCAGACGGGTCCACCATCCTGCACATGAGCGCCCAAGGCAAGGTGTTCAGCAGTTTCAAGACCCAGAACCCCATCGAACGCATCCACATCATCGGCAACAGCGATATGGAACAGATGGCCGTCGCGGCATCCGGGGAAACCACATTCGGCGTGATCAACCACAGCAAAGCCGCCCCACCGGATGTGTTCAGCCTCAACCGTGGACACGATTTCGAGCCGGTCAGTTCCAATCTCCCCGACGGCGAGACCGCCTTCGGAGGACATGCCGCACAGATCAGCGGCCGTCCGGACAGGAAAACCTATGACACGTTGAACGCCCAGAAGGCAGAACAAGCCAACCTCGCGGCGTTCGCAGACCTTGACAACCGCGTCTATTCCGCTGACCCCGGCGACTTCGCCGAAGCTGCGGTCCAGGCACGTCATTACTACGAGAAGGAATTCGGGCTCAGCGAATCCCAAGCCCGGGAAATGCCGGTCTACGTGTATGCGGACAAGAATGGCGACGTCACCGTGAAACCCGCATACAAGCCTGAAAGCGTTCCCATGAGCGAACTGGGAATGAAACCAGGAGACCCGGTGCCGGAAGGCTTCCATGTGAACGGGGACAATCTCGTCGCCATGGTGCCCCGGCGAAGCCCCAACACGCATGGAGGCAGCGGCAGCGTCCGTCTCCGCGGCCGGGATCTCACTCGCATGACCAGGGCCATGCAGAAGGATGGTCTCAAGAGCGTCGACTTCACCGTGAGCGGAGGCACCAAGGTATCCGCAAAAAGCGGCAAACCGTTGCAGAACGCCTTGCATTTCCGCGCCGACTACATGAACCCCCACAGTGGAGACGACATCACCGTATGGGGTTCCATCGAAGCGAAACAGTACGGGACGCAGCCGGTCAAGGCACGCAGGGAGTTCACCACCAACGAGGAATTCCAAGACTATACGCGCAAGGTGCAAGCAGTCCGCGAACGGGCGGCCGCACCATACGTGGATCCGCAATCCCCACAGGCAGCCGCGAAACTGCTGCGAGCCAAGTATGGGACGAATCGGTTCTACAGCAGCGACATCCAGATGCGCGACGGCAAAGAGGGAGTGGCCTTTGCCATCAACACTCCCGGCGGACACGCCCGCATGCTGTCCAACGGGAACGGTGTCTGCATCGGCAAGGAGCCGGCCGATGCGGAGGGCTTCGCATCCATGTTCAATAACGGCAAGAGTCCGGCCAATCGTATCACCGCCGACAACGTGAAGGTCTTGTCGGATGGTAATTTCCGCGTCCGGAAGAACGGCCGTGAGTCGTTCTACACGCCATCCATGTCCACTACCCGCGGGACTCGTAGCCGCAACGGAAAACTTTACGGCTACAACGAGGCCGGAGATTTCATGGAATTGCCGAATCGCTGACCCTAGGAAAATGCCGGGTGGTTTTTTACTTCCCGGCATTTTACCTGTTATACTGAATCTGTCCACATAGAAAAAGTGAAGTCAGGAGACCCAAATCCACCATGCCCATCATCGAATTCGACACGAAGATGCGAGGCTACGATCCTCAACAAGTCAATGACGCCGTAACCAATTTCCAGGACACCATCAACAAGTATGCGCAAGCAAACACTGATCTGAAGAGGACCCTGGATACGGTCAACAACCAGTTCACCCAGGCAAACCAAGACATCGATCAGCTGCAAGCCGAAAACAAGAAGCTCTCCGAACGGATCGAAGAACTCGAAAAGCAGAACGACGATCTGGAAGCAAAAATCAAGAACAAGTACACGAGCGTGGGCGACGATGTGAGGAAACTCCTCGAAGACACCCAGACCGTTTATCATGCTGCGGAAAAGAACGCAGCCGACATCAAGAACAAGGCGCTGCAGGAGGCTGACAGCATTCGCAAGCAGAGCCAGTCCGCCGCGGAGAAGACTATGGTGGACGCGCGGCAGGTCGCCGAAAAGAACGTGAAGGAATCCCAAGCGAAGTCGAAGCAGATCATCGAATCCGCACAGCAGTCCGCCGCACAGTTGCGTAAGGAAGCCGACTCGTATGCCACTGGACGGCAAAACATCGCGGAGCAGGCCGATGCAAGGGTTCGTGCGATTCTCGGCCGGCTCCAGGAAGCAAGCAAAGTGCTTGACAACGCCTACCAGTCCGGACGCAAGCCTAACGCCACTACAGTCCAGTCAGCTCCGAAGGATGCGCCAACACCGGTCATCGCCGGCCAGGCCACTAATCCGAACGAGGCGGATCTTGAAGACGATAGGACCATCGCCTTCGCTCAAATCCATGCGAAGAACACCGCATCCGCACCCGCGACCCCTGTTGACGCCCAATAAGACCATTCCCGGAACGTGAGAATCTTGATCCTCCAATACGTAATGGTTATGACCGGAGGATATGCCAGTTCATGGCTTATCCTCCATGTCGGCATGCTGTTCGGGCAAGGCGCGAAGAACGCCGCTTCTCTGGACCGAATCAAGGAAGCCCGCTGTTGGAACATCGCATATTATCTGTGCGTCATCCTGACGTTCCTGTGCGTCATTGCCGGATCATTGGGTCTCATGCTCCTGACCAAGGAGCTGATCATTGACTGAAAAAACATCCCTCAAGCAGTCCCGTAATCCTTTCCTGACCATCGGACGCTATGTCCGGCAGGTAATCGATGAAACCCGTAAGACGGTGACTCCAACCGCCCGCGAATGGCTGGCCTGGAGTATTGCCGCATTCGTGTTCGTCATCCTGCTCATGATATTGGTCACGGGCATGGATTTCGGGCTCGGCAAACTCACTCTCATGGTGTTCGGGTGACGGTCACACATCCCGTGACCCTTGCCATGCTGCTATGGATGGGTATCGCCCTGCTCACGTTTCTTCTCATGAGCGTATGGACGGATAATCCACAGCATCGCAGCACCTATCGCCATTGGGCTGTCGCATACCTGGCAGCCCTGATCGTCTTCATCGCCATCTTCTATTCCGAAGGAACCCTATGGCCGTTCTCATCATCGTTTTGAAAACCATCGTCGCCGTCCTGAGCGTCCTGCTGTCCCTGCTGATTCTTCTGCACAAAGGCAAGGGCGGGGGATTGTCCGACATGTTCGGCGGCGGCTTGACCGCAAACGCAGGCACATCCGGGGTCGCGGAGAAGAACCTCAACCGTTGGACGGTCGGCATCGCGATCCTATGGGTTTTGCTGATCGTCTCGATCAGCCTCATCGCAAAAACCATCTGACGAAACAGGAGACCTCATGCTAATTGCCATCATCTGCCTATTTACGGGCTTCACCCTTGGCTTCTTCACCGCAGCCCTATGCCAAGCAGCATCACACTCAGATTCTGACAGAAAGGACAACCAATGAAAAACAACTGGTTCTGCCCCAACTGCGGGCAGCCGATGGAAGCGCAACGCCACGTGGACAATCCCACCGGCCGTATCACATGGACAATCGGCTGCCTCAACCCGAAACACTTCCACACGCGCGGCTACATGAACGCCGCCATCGCCGAAATCCAACTCGAAAAACTCCTCCACCAGTGAAATACGTCAGCATCTTCAGCGGCATTGAAGCCGCCACCGTCGCATGGCATCCACTGGGATGGGAGCCGCTGGCCTTCAGCGAAATCGACCCATTCCCCTCAACCGTCCTGCAACACCATTACCCGGATATCCCGAATCTTGGAGATATCACGAAAATCGATTGGAGCCCGTATGTGGGAGCAGCAGACATTGTTGTCGGAGGTAGCCCCTGTCAAAGCTTCTCTGTCGCAGGCAAGAGGGAAGGACTCGCAGGAGCTTCCGGACTCATGTTCGAATACATTCGAGCGGTACGTGAACTCCGTCCACGTTGGTTTGTCTGGGAGAACGTCCCAGGAGCGTTCACAAGCGAGCGGGGGGAGGCTTACCGCCAGCTCCTGTCAGAGATGGATGCGCTCGGGTATGGTCTGGCATGGCGAGTGTTGGATGCGCAGTTTTTCGGTGTGGCCCAAAGACGCGAGCGTGTGTTCCTTGTTGGAAGTCTTGGAACCATGCGTTGCGCGGAAGTACTTTTTGAGCGCGAAAGCCTGTCGTGGGATCATCAGTCGAGCCGACAGAAGAGGCAAGCCCTTACCGAAGAGGCTCAGGAACGCGTTGGAGAAGCAGATCATGATTCTGGATGCCTGAATCCCGGCGAAACCCAGAGTCGGAGGGTTTATCCGGCTTCCGGCGTATATCCGACGTTGTCCACGAGAGAAAACTCAGGGCAAAGTCAGGAAAGCGTTTTTCTATGCCAGACGGCGCAAACCGGCAGCAACGGGAAACTCGTCAAACAGGACGATGTGATGAACACGTTGGATCGGACGAACAGCACCGCAGTGGCTGCATTGGATTTCAATCCGACCGACGCCAGACTTCGGTACGCGCATGATGATGTCAGCCAGACATTGACCGCACGGGCCGGAACCGGAGGCAACCAAGTCCCATTGGTGCAGGTGCAGCCGCTCGCGTTCCTGTATAACCAAGGTGCGAAGGCCCGGAGTCTAGGGATAAGTGAAATAAGCCCTACGTTAAAAACCGACCATAATCCGGTTGTAGCATTCGCTTCAAATCAGCGTGACGAGGTTCGTGAACTGGAAGTCGCAGGCGCATTGGCCGCGCAGCCTGGCATCAAACAGCAGACGTACATCTGCCGGGCCGACGGACAGACGAACGCGATGGAAGGCGAAAATCTCGCTCCCACGTTGACCTCGCACGCTAAGAAGGATCCGCCGCTCATATACCCAGTCGATGAGTCCGAGGAAATGAAACCGGTCACGTTGCAGATTCGCGGTGGGAAACCCGGTGGCGGGAAAGGCGCGCTGATTCAGCACGATATGAGCGTCACATTGTCCACTCATAACACCCAGACGCTGATAACAGGCGACCATGAGAAGAGAGGTCTCACCGTCCGTCGGCTGACACCACGAGAATGCGAACGCTTGCAAGGCTTCCCCGACGATTACACCGATATCCCATATCGGAACAAGGAACACGCTCCGGACGGTCCCCGTTACAAGGCGTTGGGCAACAGCATGGCCGTACCGGTCATGCGATGGATCGGAGAACGCATTCGGACGGTCGAAGAAGCCGCCGAAACAACCGGTTAGACAACAGAAACAGGTGGATCGTCGCAGAAGAGGGAGCGACGTTCCTCAAAAAAACAATACAGCGATAGGTCACGATCTTGTTCAGGATTTCCTTTTGTCCGGCGAAATCACCAGAAGCAAGAAGAATCATGGCCGTCGCTCGACTCCGCAAGGAAAATCAAGTGGACAACACCCTCCTAGGAGATCAAGATAGTGGCCTATCGGTGTAAATGTATTCACCGATAGGCTACTATCGTTCGTTCTCGTTCTTCCTGCTATAAAAGAGTATGTCCAGTATGTAGTATGACTATAAGCACTGCCCGTCAGCCCTTATAGGAGAAGCGGTTTGAGCAGGTTCGGTACACCGATAGTCCACGGATTCGGCAGTGATATTCCACGGAAACGACACTGATAGGTCACTAAAACAGCAGCGATAGTCCACTATCAGTGCAGGGATACTCCACGTTGCAAGACCATCGTCAAAGGCGATTGCACCGATAGTCCATCATTGGATGCACCGATAGGCCACTATCCGCGAAAAGTGCCGGATAGTGGCAGTATACAAGGCATGGAACCGTCGGATAAGCAACGCAGTAATACTGCGGAAGAAAGGTTTTTGCATCGATAGGCCATCAACAGAGACAAGAAAACAGCATCGATAGGCCATCAACGAATCGGCGGGATTACACCGATATGCCACTATCCGATGCAACGGGTTCTGCACCGATAGGCCACTACCTCAGAAAAAGATAGAACGTCAGCCCGTTCTCGAAGCCGAAAAGCTCCCATATACAACCAAACTGCACCGATAGGCCACTACGTGTGGGACGAAATCCACGAATCAGCTTCAAAAAAATTGGGAAACTGCACCGATAGGCCACGTGTCGATACAGCGATATGCCATCAGCTTCAAAACCGACTGCATTAAGCACTGATCTGCATCAGCGAATAAGGTGGGACGATTGGTGGCCTATCACTGCCAATCGCCCCGCCCCTCGTCCAACGCACGCCGTTCCGCCTTGGGTGGGACGGACGTTGGCGACGGGTGCAGGATGATGCCGTCCCGGGTGGTTTCCACGTTGGCTGCGGGATATACGTCGTGGATTTTCTTCAATGCTTCACGGAACTTGGCTTTGAACACGCGGCGTTCCTTGATGCTGTCGCCGAAACGTCCGTGCAGCCAATCCCAATCCAATGTGAGGTCGTGATGCAGGTTGCGGAATGTTCCGGTCAGCCACACGTACACGTCGTAGGGGAGCACTGATTTGCCTGACAGCAGGTAGTTGGTGGCACGAGTGTCAAATGGTGCCGACTCCTGGGCGAGCCTGTCCCACACTTCATCGGTGAGAATAAACTTGGCGCCGCTGAAATCCTGATTATTGTTATCGTTCAGGAAGCTGACGGCCTTCACCATCTGCATGTTCACGGAGTCGAACCGATCCCGGTTGCCCGCAAACCCGGTTTTCTGCCTGATGCTGATATGACAGTACAGGAGACGGCGCAACTGTTCCTGCAAACGTTTCGATGACTGTCCTCCACGGGGTATGCCGAGCTCTTCGGACAACTGGTACATGCTGGGAATCGTGATGGTGCGCTGCGACGGGTCAACGGTCGGGGTTTTCCTCGTTCCCGCAGAGCGAATCTGCTTTGCCATCCACGCCATCAACAGTCGAGGGTATTTCCCATAGGGGAAGTCCCTTGACCTGGTGAGACTATCGATACCGGCTTCAAGGATGTATTCGACGGTACTGTTGTCCTTGCTCACGAAGTCGGTGCCTTCCGCCGGGGGAGTGGCGGGGAAAAGGGTGCTGGTGAGGATGCTGTGCCCGTACCAGATTTCCTTACTGTCCGGCAAACGGTTTTCGATGTCTGAGATCGTGGCTACCCGGTCGAGCACGAGGTCGGTTGAATGGGTAGCTGGTTTCGTGTTGTCCGGACTGTTGTTGGTCATGGTTCTCTATGGTACCGGCATTCAGTGGAATACGAAAAACGATGTTTGGTGGTGCTTGTCCGGGTTTTTTTCCGGTGCGACACGCCGTATATTAAACATATTTTGTTGTTATTAACCGTTGATATTTCAACATCTTGGCTTGTTTATAGGGTTTCTCTTTTTGACAGCATCAAAATACTTGTTATACTGAATGTGTCCACATAGAAATGAAAGAGGTTCAAGGATCCATCAAATCGGATCATTTCTTCAACTTCTCTCAAGACTGCAATCCGACAAAAGCGGATCATCCCGGAGCAAGACCGGGGCAGTCGCGAAGCATCCTGCGTAGGAAGCCAACCACTACACCACGCACGTGATGCGGACGCTTGAAAACCGAAGAGAGACACCAAAAAACATTCTTGTCCAAGGCAACTCTAGCCCGCATGGGCGTGAGGATAAGGCCTTGGACCATACGCCACCCTTGCAAGGTGGCAGCAGTAAAGACATGGGTTGAACGGCTGAAGTTCACGCCGTTCAACCCATATCACCTGTTCAGTTCGGCCGGTTCTGGTTTCGGATGTACCGCGACTACAATGCGGCCCTGAACATTCTCGACGCGGCAGGGCTTGCCGAGTCGTTAAACGCGCATGGAGACGGTATAAGACTGCGCTTGGCTTCGGCCAAGCGCAGCAGCCGTCAGGGAAGTGCGAACCCTACAGGCGGAACGCTTGCGCGTTCCGCGCTGGGAATCCCGGTGCTAAAGCACCGGGAGGAAGTCAATGGGGCTGACAGGCTTTCGATAGCCTGCCGGAAACCATTTGCTACGTGCCGGAGGCCGGTAAGGACAACCGTCATCAACCTTGCCACAAGAATAGATGCCAACACCGTTTCTTCTTCCCGTTTCACCCTTGTAGCGTGAAACCCGACTTTGATCCCATTGCCGATTAACGGGTCAAAGCCGGAAAACTTTGAATCGGACTGGTCGGACAGTCGGACGATGGATTCGCCCGACCAGTACATGAACATCGTCTACAAGCCGTGCGGGTTCGCCGAACGCACCCGTCCACGGATGATCTTCCCCACGCAAGTGGGGATAAACCTACGCACGTGACAGCAAGCAAAGGTTGACAGCAGGCCAGATCCGAGTTCGATTCTCGGCAGCTCCACGACCCTGATCCATCTCCCATGAGCTTGTGCAGACTCACGGTCTGCGGGGACAGATGAATCGGGCACGGTACGCATCGCACCGTGACGGACGACAGAAGCGATGCACCGGTGGCGTGGCCCAGCGGCGACGGCAGCAGACTGTAAATCTGCGACAAGGAAACACCGGAGGTTCGAGTCCTCCCGCCACCACTATCCGCCTGGTTGCAAACAGGCGGATTAACAGGTAGCGGCGCCTTCAAGGCCGTGCTGTGGTTTTCGTTTGTACACAGTATCTAAACAACAAACGGATTTTATCCGCTGTCAGGCCAGTCTCATTAGACTGACAGCGAACGGTAAAAGCCGGAATGATACGCAGTCATGAGACGACGCGTTCCGGTCGGCTTCGTAGCTCAAACGGCGGAGCATGCATGGTTGGTGGTTCGAATCCACCCGGAGCCACGTTTTTGACAGGTCTTACAACCGGAGAGTCGAGGACTGTGAAGAAAAACTGGAAGAGCGTGCAAATCCTAGGTCGCACGCTTGGAAGGGGAGGTTTCGCAGGAGGTTAGGAAAACCGGTGGAGACAGTCTAAACACGCGAAAGAATCAAGATGAAAGCATCGTGGTACTGCTTAAGACGGTGCCAGAATCTGAGGAAATCGCGTTTAATAGGGCACGTACGTAGCTGGTAAGCCACGGAGTCCTGTCAAAAATATCGGATTGTGGCGCAGTTTGGTAGCGCACGTGCTTTGGGAGCATGGGGTCGCAGGTTCGAATCCTGTCAATCCGACTCGCATGGGAATATCGCTTCCCATGGATCTCACCCGGGCGGGAGGATGCCCGGGCAGTACGACCGGCAGGGGCGGCCGGGGGGATGAACCAAACTGTTGGATCA
>OGQS01000684.1_pt1 | contig 23218 bp, 18 predicted proteins | sample 1553331 | NCBI WGS metagenome assembly OGQS01 (sample SAMEA2580012, study PRJEB22360) | human gut metagenome | biome: human gut; feature: human-associated habitat; material: faeces | place: Denmark | collected 2008/2010
AAACAGAACTGCCGCATAGATTCAAAAAAAGAATTTCTATGGGGTAGGGGAAGTGCGCTTTCTTTGCGCATGATTTCAGTCATTTATACACAACAGGCACAAAAAGGGAGATGTAAAAAAACTCAATCGAGTTTTTTCACATCCCCATTTTTATGGTAAATTATCAAATTGTGATAATGGTTGGTTATGTATTACAGTAAGTACACTCCGCGGGATGCGGCTTCTTCGAGGACGTCGTCCGGCCAGATGGAGGACTGGACTTCTCCGATGTGGGCTTTGCGGAGATAGAACATACAGATTCGGGACTGTCCGATTCCGCCTCCGACTGTGTACGGAAGTTTTCCGTTCAGTAATGCTTTCTGGAAATCCATCTCGGCGCGTTCTTCGCAGCCGGCTTCCTTTAACTGACGGCGGAGTGCATCTTCATCGACACGGATACCCATGGAAGAAAGCTCCAGTGCGATATCGAGTACCGGATAGTAGACGATGATATCACCGTTCAGTTCCCAGTCATCGTAGTCCGGTGCACGTCCGTCATGACGTTCTCCGTTGGTTAAGGTTTTGCCGACCTGCATGAGGAATACGGCACCTTTTTCCTTGACAATCTTGTATTCACGTTCCTTTGGAGTGAGATCAGGATACATGTCGACCAGTTCCTGGGTGCTGACAAATGCAATCTCTCTCGGAAGGATTTCTTCGATGTAATCGTACTGAACAGCCATGTATTTTTCGGTTTTGCGGAGAACGCTGTAGATAGCACGTACTGTGGAAACAAGTGTGTCCATGTTGCGTTCTTCCTTGCTGATGATCTTTTCCCAGTCCCACTGATCTACGTATACGGAATGGATATTGTCCAGATCCTCGTCTCTTCTGATCGCGATCATGTCTGTGTAAAGTCCTTCACCATGAGCAAAGCCATATTTCTGTAATGCATATCTCTTCCATTTGGCGAGAGAGTGTACGATCTCGGCAGGTGCGTCCTCCTGTTCTTTGATACCAAAAGAAACAGGGCGTTCCACACCATTTAAGTTGTCGTTGAGACCGGACTTCGGGGTGACAAATAATGGAGCGGAAACACGCAGCAGATTCAGTTTTTGAGCCAGTGTCTGCTGAAAGAAATCTTTCACAGTTTTAATGGCAATCTGGGTATCGTGAAGATTTAAAGATGACTGATACCCGTCAGGAATTTTAATCTGTTCCATGAGTGGATTCCTCCTGTAATTTCTGTATTTGCATATTTTATGGCAAACTGATAAAAAATATTGTTGTTTACTGAATATCCATTATCTTTTCCCACGCTATTATAACAGGAAAATGGTAGTTTGACAATTATTACTGTTCATTTGGAAGTATCTCGCGGGATATTATGGTTACGGAGAACAGAACGAACAGTAACACAATTTCAGCTTTGCAAGATTGGGGCGAAATGTTAAAATAAATGTGTAAATGAATGAAGCGTTAAATTTATATAAAACTTAGGGGGAAGATATATGGGAAAAAGGTGTCAGGTCTGTGATGGACCAATTGTAAACGGCAGGTGTAAATATTGTGGAATGCCATATAGAAATGATATGGAACTGTATCATCTGAACGAAGACCGTTCAGAGCACTATCGTCATGCTTCGGCAAAGGTGAAAAAAGCAATGGCAGAGAACGAGATCCCTTTGTCTGACAGAAATAAAACAGTTCCCAAAGCTGCAAAAACTTCGTCTGCCAGAACACAGACTATTAGAACGCAAAATACAAAAGTACAAACTTCAAGAATACAAACATCAGGGACAAAGAAAACATCAGGTCAGTCGTACAGCGCACAGACTGCCCGTACATACAGCACCGGAAAAAAGACAGCAAAAAGTGAGAAGAAAAAGAGCGGCAAGGCAGGCAAAATTTTCTGGATCATTGTGCTGATTCTGATGGTAATAATAGGTCAGATGGCAGAGAATTGGGATACGATTGGATACAGGATAGAAGAATTTATCTATGATGAGTTTGACATAGATCTCAACAGTATTTTTGATGACAGCAGTTCTGATGAAGTAAATGAGAATAATAAGAATAATGAAAGTAATGAAAATAATGAAAGTAATGAGAATAACTGGACAGATGACTGGTCTGAGACTATCAGTGCAGTAAAGAACGGACAGGATGAACAGAGGGGCAATCCGGACTGGTATATGTTCACCGGAGAGAATTATATTGTCAGAACGGATGATACTGCATCAGAGATTGGCGATATAGATGCCAGTGACCAGGGGTATGATTTTACAATAGATCCGGGAGAATACAGGATAGTGTCCGGCTGGGAGAAGGTTGCTCTGGAAATCAGAAGTTCTTCAGGAAAAGATGAAACTGTAAAATTTGACGAAGCAGACCACGAGGAGAAAATAGAATTACATGCCGGGGATGAGGTATCTGTGGTATCTCTGGATGGTCAAGATAATTATCTTGCCATGTATCAAATTCAGCAATATGACGAATAATTTTTTGCCCCTTTCTTTTTGTCAGAGACTGTGCTATACTTGTTAAACGTACCACATATAGAGAGAATTGTGGTGAATGAAGGATGCACCGGAATTTCTGGAAGTGCGCGGTGAGGTATATATGCCGCATGGCTATATATATTGTATATGGGAGCAAAAGGTATGATATATGTTATAAAGAAAGATGGTACGAGAGAAGAGTTTAATTCACAGAAGATCGTAGCAGCAGTAAATAAGTCGGCAGCCAGAATTTTATACACATTTTCGGATAAAGAGAAGGAATTTATCTGCCAGTTTGCGGAAGAACATGCGGAGGCACTGGGAAAGAATGAGATAGAGATCCAGGAGATGCACAACATCGTAGAGGGAGCACTTGAGAGAGTGAACCCGGCAGTGGCTAAGAGCTACCGCGATTACAGAAATTACAAACTTGACTTTATCCATATGATGGATGATGTCTATACCAAGAGTCAGGCGATCCGTTATATCGGTGATAAAAGTAATGCCAATACAGACAGCGCCCTTGTTGCCACGAAACGAAGCCTGATCTTTAATGAGCTGAACAAGGAACTCTATCGGAAGTTTTTTATGAACCGTAATGAGCTTCAGGCATGTAAGGACGGCTACATTTATATTCATGACCAGTCTGCACGTCTGGATACCATGAATTGCTGTCTGTTCGATGTGGCAGCTGTTTTAAGTGGCGGTTTTGAGATGGGTAATGTCTGGTATAACGAGCCGAAGACTCTGGATACAGCCTTTGATGTTATGGGGGATATCATTCTCAGTACAGCAGCACAGCAGTATGGTGGCTTTACAGTGCCGGAGGTTGATAAGATCCTGGCACCGTATGCAAAGAAGAGCTATGATAAATATATTTCCGAATTTATGAAATACTCGGACGAGAGCTGGAGTGGCCGTGAGGAGAGAGCTATTGAGTATGCTCTTGATAAGGTCCGCAGGGATTATGACCAGGGCTGGCAGGGAATTGAGTACAAGCTGAATACCGTCGGTTCTTCCAGAGGTGATTATCCGTTTGTTACGGTGACACTTGGTCTCGGAACCGAGCAGTTTGAGAAGATGTGTACGATTTCCCTTCTTGAGGTCCATCAGGGAGGACAGGGTAAGGCCGGACACAAGAAACCGGTACTTTTCCCGAAGATCGTATTCCTTTATGACAAAGAGATCCATGGTCCCGGAAAGTGCTGTGAGGATATTTTTGAGGCCGGTGTGGAGTGTTCCTCCAAAACCATGTATCCGGACTGGCTGTCTATGTCCGGCGCAGGCTATATTTCCAGTATGTACAGGAAATACAAGAAGGTCATCAGCCCGATGGGATGCCGTGCTTTCTTAAGTCCGTGGTATGAGCGTGGCGGTATGGAGCCGGCGGATGAGAATGATACGCCTGTTTTTGTGGGACGTTTTAACATTGGTGCGGTAAGCCTTCATCTTCCGATGATCCTTGCAAAGGCCAGAGCGGAGAGCAGAGATTTTTATGAGGTTCTGGATTTCTATCTGGAAATGATCCGTAACCTGCACATTCGCACTTACGAATATCTGGGACAGATGCGTGCATCCACCAACCCGCTTGCATACTGTGAAGGTGGTTTCTACGGCGGACATCTGAAACCGAATGAAAAGATTGGCAAGATCCTGAAGCCTATGACAGCTTCCTTCGGTATCACAGCGTTAAATGAGCTTCAGGAACTTTACAATGGCAAATCCATTGCCGAGGATGGGGCGTTTGCTCTGGAGGTCCTGAAATATATCAATGATAAGGTAAATCAGTACAAGAAGGAAGATGGTTATCTTTATGCGATCTACGGAACACCGGCAGAGAGTCTTTGTGGCCTGCAGGTAGAGCAGTTCCGTAAGATGTATGGAATCATTGAGGGCGTTTCTGACAGACCATATGTGAGCAACAGCTTCCACTGCCATGTAACAGAGGATGTGACTCCGATCGAGAAACAGGATCTGGAGGGACGTTTCTGGGAACTCTGCAATGGAGGTAAGATTCAGTATGTACGTTATCCGATCGGCTACAATAAGGAAGCTATCCGTACACTGATCCGCAGAGCCATGGATCTGGGATATTATGAGGGAGTGAACCTTTCTCTTGCATACTGTGACGATTGTGGTCATGAGGAACTGGAGATGGATGTATGCCCTGTCTGCGGTTCCAGAAATCTGACCAAGATCGACCGTATGAACGGATATCTTTCCTACAGCCGTGTCCATGGAGATACCCGCCTGAATGAGGCGAAGATGGCTGAGATCGCTGAGCGAAAATCTATGTAAATGTTGGCTGTCCGATCAACTGTGGAACAGTGATCGGATGTGGAGCCAGACAGTATAAAAATATCCCGCAGAGCTGCCGGTAAGACCAGCAGCCGTCTGCGGGATATTTTTATGTAAAGTGAAGTTTTATAGTTCACTTTGTATTCTGAGTCCGTAAAATGATCATTTAATGATAGTTCCGGTCTTCTCACGGTAGCCGTCTTTTGCATGGGCCATGTCTGTGATGATGGTACGGCGTCCGGTTCCCTTCTCCACGAAGGAAACACCTGCTTCGATCTTAGGAAGCATGGAGCCTGCCGCAAACTGTTTGCCGGCAATATATTTCTTGGCATCTTCTGTGGAAATAGTATCCAGATAAGATTCGTGATCCGTATTATGGTCAAGGCTTACTTTCTCGACGCTTGTAAGGATCATCAGAGTGTCAGCGTTCAGTTCTTCTGCAAGAAGTCCTGCTGCCAGGTCTTTCTCGATGATGGCGCTGGCACCATTCAGCTGAGTTCCCTGCTCAAGAACCGGGATTCCGCCGCCGCCTGCGGCAATGACGATCTGCTCTGCTGCAGAGAGGACCTTTACGGTTTCAATCTCTACGATCTTCTGTGGCTTCGGTGCTGCAAGGATACGTCTGTATTGGCCCTCGCCCACCTTTGTGACAAAGTTTCCTTTTTCTTCTTCAGCCTCGGCCTCTTCTGCGTTAAGAACACGTCCAATGATCTTCTCCGGCTCTGCAAATGCTTCATCGTATGGATCGATGACAACCTGTGTCAGAACTGTGCTGACCGGTTTGTAGATCCCTCTGGAGATAAGCTCAGCACGGATGGCGTTCTGAAGGTCATAGCCGATATAACCCTGGCTCATGGCGGAACATACGGACATTGGTGCAAATGTATAATCAGGATGGGCCTTACCGAATTCATTCATTGCGGTGTGGATCATCCCTACCTGCGGACCGTTGCTGTGGGAGATCACTACGCGGGTTCCCTCCTCTACCAGATCTGCGACTACCTTCGCTGCGAGTTTTGTAGCTGTTTTTTGCTCTGGAAGTGTGGTGCCAAGTGCCCGGTGGCCTAATGCAACTACTACGGTTTTTTCGCTCATAGGAAATACCTCGTTTCTCTTAAAAATTGGAATGAAATCAGTTACTGTATTCAGTAACGAGTACATCGAAAACGATGCACGAGTATTATATTTTATTATAAAAGACCTATGTGGGAAATGCAATAGAAAATCGAGTGTTTTCCGAGACAGGAAAAACCGCCTGATCCAGTCAGACGGTTTGATTCCTACTATTTTTTGAGGGGGGAGATAGAGAGTGGTTTTTCATCTATCCAACACCTATTATATAGAGAAAATATGTTTAAAATATGTCGTTAATCTAAAAGAAATGGAAAATTTATAAAGAAAGTTTAAACAAACTTTATAATTTTTATATCCGGTTGCGCATGGTCTGAAAATGTGATACATTGAAAAAGTCTTGATCCTGCATTCTGCGGGATCTGTTCACGCATCGTTTCGATGCAGAAATCCATTTTATTTTATCGAAAAAACATTGATCATGCATCATTTGCCGGGGAGGGATGCCTTTGTCTGTGGAAAAGTAAGCTTCTGTAAAAAAAAACATGTGTATAAGAAATGCCAGATCAGGCAGAAATGAGGAAGAGCCATGAAAAACAGAATATGGAAACAGATGAAGAAAGCCGGAATTGTGACAGTGCTGGCAGGAGCCATGCTGGGAGGAACAATAGAACCGGAGCTGACTCTGGGAGCAGATTTTTTGCCGGGACAGGCACCGTTTATCGATCAGAGTGTGTTCTGGAAAGACATAAAATCCGGACAGGCGGAGCTTGGGATCCGGATTCGCGGCCTGAATGAATGGCTGTCCGGGAGAAGGTTTTCGGAGGATAAGGAGAAAAATGAGAAGTGGGACGATGAACTTCATAAGATTGAAGATCCATCGGTGGAGCAGGAAGAAGAGATAGAACAGGAGCTGCCAGAGAATGACTTGCAGCAGGAAGAAGAGCCGGAGCAGGAGCTGCCGGAGGATGACTTGCAGCAGGAAGAAGAGCCAGAGCAGGAGCTGCCAGAGGATGACTTGCAGCAGGAAGAGAAGGCAGAACAGGAATTGCCGGTGGATAAGGTTGTGGAAGGAATCGGAATAGAAATGGAGGAAGGATATGAGCACGTGGAGCAGCTGGCATCCGGGGAAACAGTACAGCCGGAGGATGAAGAGCAGGAGAAAACGGGTCCGCTCACACCGGAAGGAACGTCGACCGGAGGGGAAAATGTAGGGAATGAAGAGGAAGGTGAGTTTGAGGAGACGCAAAAGCTGACGCTGGTCACGTATATTTCGGAGTATTTTGTTCCGGAAACGGATTCTGTCCCGAAAAATATGGCTGCACAGCAGATTTCTGTAAGGAGCCAGAGCGGTGAAGCTACAGAGATCACAAAGCTGGAAAGCGTGCTGAACGTGGAGCAGAACGGGCAGGATGAGATCTTTTTCCGTATCCCGCTGATTCTGCGGCAGGAATACCGTTTTCCGGCAGAGAAAAGCAGTTATCCTGTGACTCAGGAGGAACCGCTTCAGAAGGACTGTACCGGTGCGGGAACCTTTCTCATGACAGAAGAAAACGGGGAAGAGCTGGTGATCGCAGAGGGAATCTCTCCTATGCTGGACGTGGAGGCTGCTGAGGCTGATATGGAATTGTCGGTAATTGCACAGAATAAAAAAATGAAAGCAGGGCAGACCATCCGTTATCAGGTAGAGATAGCCAATACCGGAAAGCTGGATCTTGCAGATATCCGTCTGACCAGCAGCCTTTCCTGCCCTAAGATCCGGCAGCTGTGGGAAGATGCAGAAGGTCTTCTAACAGAAGGGGCTGTGGCGGAATTTGCAGAATTAAAAGCCGGAGAGAGCAGGAGCTTTTATGTACAGGCGCCGCTTCTGGATGAACAGGAAAAAGATCTGGAGCACCAGGTGGAAGCAGAGGCCAGGGTGAAGGACAGAGCGGATGAAGTGATCCGGAAGAACGCCTCCACTATAAATGGTCTGGAGGCACTGAAGGCGGATCTTTCTGTAAAGAAAACTGCAGACAAAGAAACCGCTGCACCGGGTGAGACTGTGACCTATCAGATCTGTATCGTGAATACCGGTGAAAAAACGCTTCATTCGGTTGTGGGAACGGAGCGCTTTCAGACAGCAGGGATCCATGCACAGTTTCTGGAGCAGGAAGGTGTAACGCTCAACAGCAGCCGTACAAAGGCAATGATCCAACAGATCCCGCCGGGAGAGGCAGTTTCTCTTCAGGCTGTGGTGAAGATCCCGGGAAAAACAGCGGATCAGAAGCTTTTTAACCAGGTGACGGTCACAAGCCAGGAAACCGGAGAGCGATTGATGGAGGCCTCCGCTTCTGTCATGGTAAAAGGAGAGGTGGCTATTACGCCGGAAGAAGGGCTGCCTTTGCAGGGAGATGACCAGGGTCCGGCTTCCGGTCAGATACAGATGGCAAGAACTGCGTCCACACATCCGAAGACCGGAGATGATACCAGGAGGGATTTGTGGACGCTTCTGGCAGTGACAGCTTTGGTGACTGTGCTGGGCGGCATCTGGCTCCGGAAAAAATATGCGGATATTTATGGAAAAAGCTGATGTTACTGAGAACGGAGTGAACAGTAACAAGCTGATATTTTACAAGGCGGCCGTACCTCAAAGAAACGTTGAAAACAGGGGGGAGGTGTGCTATTCTATATGGTATGTACAGAAAATAAGAACAGTATATTTCCCGCCTCCGGTGTGCTGCCCGTCAGACCGGAAAAAGGGAAGATGGAGGAGAAAAATGAATCTTTTATCCTTATTGGAGCATCTTGAATACAAATGCCTTCAGGGAAGTACAGAGCAGGAGGTTTCTTCTGTTGTATATGATTCCCGTAAAGTAGAAGAAGGGAGCCTTTTTATCTGCATCAGAGGTGCGGTCGTGGATGGACATAAATTTATACCTGATGTTGTGGCAAAGGGTGCGAAGACACTCATCGTGGAAGAAGCGGTGGAGGCACCAGAGGATGTGACAGTGATCCAGGTAGAGGATACCCGTTACGCCATGGCCTTTATTTCAGCAGCATGGTTCGGACATCCGGCAGAAAAGCTCAAAACCATCGGTATCACCGGAACCAAAGGAAAAACAACTACAACCTATATGGTGAAATCAATCCTTGAGAATGCCGGATATAAGGTTGGCCTGATCGGAACCATCGAGGCTGTTATCGGGGAGAAGCATATCCCGGCAGCCAACACGACACCGGAATCCTATATGGTACAGAAATATTTTCATGATATGGTAGAAGCAGGCTGCGATGCGGTCGTTATGGAGGTTTCCTCACAGGGACTGATGCTTCACAGAACCCAGGGATTTGTGTTTGATTTTGGAATTTTCACAAATATTGAACCAGATCATATCGGACCGAATGAGCATAAGGACTTTGATGATTATCTGCATTGCAAATCCATGCTTCTCAGACAGTGTAAGGTTGGTATCGTAAATCGTGACGATGAACACTTTGACCGCATTATCGAAGGCCACACCTGTAAACTTGAAACCTATGGATTTTCCGAAAAAGCAGATCTCCGTGCAGAGGACGCCAGACTCGTTGGAAGAAAGGGCTATCTGGGAATTTCCTATCATGTTAAGGGACTTATGGATTTTCCTGTGGAGATCGATATTCCAGGTAAGTTCAGCATTTACAATTCTCTGACTGCCATTGCCATCTGCCGCCATTTTAAGGTATCCGAGGAGAATATCATCAAAGCTCTGAAGGTGGCCAGGGTCAAAGGCCGTATTGAGATGATCAAGGTATCTGACGAATTCACATTGATGATCGATTACGCACATAATGCCATGGCGCTGGAGAGCCTTCTCGGAACACTGAAGGAATATGATCCGCACAGACTGGTATGCCTGTTTGGCTGTGGCGGAAACCGTTCCAAGCTGCGCCGTTATGAGATGGGTGAGGTTTCAGGAAAGATGGCAGATCTGACCATCATTACTTCAGATAATCCGCGAGATGAGGATCCACAGGCCATCATCGATGATATCAAGATCGGAATGGCAAAAACAGATGGAAAATATGTAGAGATCCCGGATCGTAAAGAGGCGATCGCCTACGCGATCCATCACGGTGAGCCGGGAGATATCATCGTCCTTGCCGGAAAGGGCCATGAGGATTATCAGGAGATCAAGGGTAAGAAATATCCCATGGATGAGCGTGTACTGATCCGGGAGATCCTGGAAGAAGATCAGAAAGCGTAAATGGATGATCTATGCAGATGTGATCATTGATATTTCTCATGAAAAGCTGGACCGGGATTTTCAGTATCGTGTACCTGAGGAGCTGGTGCAGGCAATAAAACCCGGAGTTGTGGTCACAGTGCCCTTCGGAAAGGGAAATACCCTTCGGAAAGGCTATGTGACCGGGATCTCCGGAACGGCAAAATATGATGCGTCAAAGCTCAAGGAGATCCGGGGAGTGTCCACAGACAGTGAGACAACGGAATCCCGGCTGATCGCACTTGCGGCCTGGATGAAGGAGACCTATGGCTCCACCATGATCCAGGCACTGAAAACAGTTCTGCCTGTAAAAGACAAGGTCCGTGCAAAAGAGAAAAGACTGATCCTTTTTACAGGGAAAAAGGAAGAGGGGCAGGCACTTCTTGGCAAGCTGGAAGGCAGCCGCTTTAAAGCACGTGAGCGGTTCCTTCGGGCAATCCTGGAGGCCGGGAGCCTGGATTATACCTATGCCTCCAAAGAGCTTGGAGCCGGCATTTCCGTTCTTGATTTTTTTGAGAAAAAAGGTCTGATAACTATTGAAAGTCAGGAAATGTATCGCATTCCCGAGGGGCTCGGCCTGGTGAAGGAGAACATGGAACTGAGTCTGAACCAGGAACAGCTTTTGGCGGCAGAGCAGATCTTTCGGGAATGGCAGGAGCCGGACCCAAGGCCTGCACTTCTTTTCGGAGTGACCGGAAGCGGAAAGACCCAGGTTTATATGCGCCTGATCCAGAAGGTACTGGAGGAGGGAAAACAGGCGATCGTGCTGATCCCTGAGATTGCGCTTACTTATCAGACAGTCAGGCGCTTTTATGCCATGTTCGGAGATAAGGTTTCGGTTCTGAACTCCAGACTTTCCCAGGGAGAACGTTATGATCAGTTCAAAAGAGCAAAACGTGGTGAGATCCAGGTGATGGTAGGACCCAGATCCGCACTGTTCACACCGTTTTCAGATCTGGGACTGATCGTTATCGACGAAGAGCATGAACCCACCTACAAAAGTGAGAATACGCCAAGGTACCATGCACGTGAGACTGCCATTGAGAGGGCACGAATGGAACATGCCCGTGTGGTCATGGGATCAGCCACTCCGTCATTGGAAGCCTACAGTCATGCCTGTGACGGAGAATATCTTCTGGTAAAGTTAAACGCACGTTATGAGGAAAGGCCTCTTCCACAGGTATCAATCGTGGATCTTCGGGAAGAATTAAAGAAAGGAAACCGCTCGGTACTGAGTCTGGAGCTGAAGAGGGATCTGGAGCAGGTCCTTGAAAGAAGAGAACAGGCCATGCTGTTTCTGAACCGGAGAGGATATGCGGGCTTTGTTTCCTGCAGAGCCTGCGGTCACGTTATGAAATGTCCCCACTGTGATGTATCTCTAAGTGAACACAATGGCAATCGTCTGATCTGTCATTATTGCGGCTATGAGACTGTGAAACCGGAAATCTGTCCGTCTTGTGGTTCACCGCACATTGGTGGATTTAAGGCAGGAACCCAGCAGATCGAGAAGGTCATTGAAAAAGAATTCCCGAAAGCCAGGGTACTTCGAATGGATTTTGATACCACAAGGACCAAGGACAGCTATGAGAAGATCCTGGCTTCTTTTGCAAAGCATGAGGCAGATATTCTGGTGGGGACCCAGATGATCGTCAAGGGACATGATTTTCCGAATGTGACTCTGGTAGGAGTGATTGCAGCAGATCTTTCGCTGAATATGGATGACTATCACTGCGGGGAGCGTACATTCCAGCTTCTGACTCAGGCAGTTGGACGTTCCGGCAGAGGGAATCGGCCGGGGCAGGCGGTGATCCAGACATATCAGCCGGAGCATTACAGTATCCAGGCTGCGGCTATTCAGGATTATAAGAAATTTTATAAAGAAGAAATGGGGTATCGGATGCTTTTGGACTATCCGCCGGCAGCCCATATGATGACTGTTTTTGGTGCCTGCCAGGATGAAGAACTTCTGAAAAATGCCATGTATTATATAGAAGTTTTTATCCGCAGGGTAAGTCCGAAGGAAGAGCTTCACATGATCGGACCTGCAGCTGCATCGGTAGGTAAGGTAAAGGATGTTTATCGTCAGGTGATCCATCTGAAGCACAGGGATATCTGCTTTCTCACAGCAGTCAGAGAGAAGCTGGAGAAATATATAGAGATAAATTCTGGATTCCGGAAAATATACATTCAATTTGATATGAATTAAAGGAGAAGAAAAATGGCACTTAGAACAATCCGTGTACAGGGGGATTCTGTACTGACAAAAAAATCCCGGACAGTAGACAAAATGACACCGAGGATCGGGGAACTGATCACAGATATGCTGGATACCATGTATGATGCAATGGGAGTTGGCCTCGCTGCACCACAGGTAGGAATACTGAAACGTATCGTTGTCATCGATGTAGGTGAGGGCCCGATCGTGCTGATCAATCCGGAGATCCTTGAGACAAGCGGCGAGCAGACCGGTGACGAGGGATGCCTGAGCGTTCCGGGAATGGCAGGACAGGTAACACGTCCGAACTATGTGAAGGTAAAAGCACTTGATGTAAATATGAACGAACAGATCTACGAGGGAGAGGGCCTTCTGGCAAGAGCGTTCTGTCATGAGATTGACCATCTGGATGGAAAAATGTATACAGAACTTGTGGAGGGAGAACTTCACAAGGTAACTTATGATGAAGAAGACTAAAGGCGGGATACTATGAAGATTATTTATATGGGAACTCCGGACTTTGCGGTGGCGCCTCTTGCAGCACTGGCAGAGAACGGATATGAAGTGGAGGCTGTGATTACACAGCCGGACAAACCGAAGGGCAGAGGCAAAACTATGATGCCTACTCCTGTAAAAGAAGAAGCACTGAAACACGGGATCCCGGTACTGCAGCCGGTGAAGGTAAGAGATCCTGAATTTGTGGAAGAACTGAAAAATCTTGCACCGGACATCATCATTGTTGCGGCATTCGGGCAGATCATTCCAAAGAGCATCCTGGATATGCCGAGATTCGGATGTATCAATATCCATGCGTCTCTGCTTCCTAAATATCGTGGAGCTGCACCGATCCAGCAGGCGGTGATCGACGGTGAAAAAGAATCCGGCGTTACCATTATGCAGATGGGAACCGGTCTGGATACCGGTGATATGATTTCCAGGATCGTGGTTCCGCTTGCCAAAGATGAGACAGGTGGAAGCTTGTTTGATAAGCTCGCACAGGCAGGTGCAGAGCTTCTGGTACAGACTTTACCGTCCATTTTTGACGGAACTGCAATCCGCGAGAAACAGCCGGAGGAGAGTCCAACACCATATGCTGCCATGATCTCCAAAAAAATGGGGCTTCTGGATTTCAGCAAAAATGCGGAAGAACTGGAGCGTCTGGTAAGAGGCCTTGATCCATGGCCAAGCGCTTTTACCTTTATCAATGGAAAAACATTGAAGGTCTGGAAGAGCTCTGTTCTGGAAAAACAGGCACAGGAAGCACCGGGAACTGTGATAGCCGCTGACAAAGGAGGAATCCAGGTAGCATGCGGCCAGAAGGTACTCGTGCTCCATGAAGTGCAGCTGGAAGGCAAAAAACGCATGGAAGTGGATGCGTTCCTTCGGGGATATCAGTTGAAACCAGGAGACATGTTCAGAGATTCCAGGGAGTGATGAGTTATGTACGGATATGGTTATTACGGATGGGGAATGGACCCCACGATTCTTTTGCTCGTGATCGGAATGCTTCTTTCTCTTGCGGCATCCGCGAAGCTGCGCAGTACCTTTGCAGTCTATAAAAAGGTCCGGAGTCATTCAGGTATCACCGGTGCGGAAGCTGCACAGAGGATCCTGAGAGCGGCTGGGATCACAGACGTACAGGTGGTTCCGATCCGCGGAAGTCTTACGGATCACTATGATCCGAGAACGAAAACGGTTTCCCTTTCAGAAGATATTTATGGAAGAAATTCTCTGGCGGCTGTGGGGGTGGCAGCACATGAATGTGGCCATGCGATCCAGGATGCGATCAATTATGCACCACTGAATATCCGTTCAGCCATTGTACCTGCTGCAAATATTGGTTCCCAGCTTTCATGGCCGCTGTTTATCGCAGGACTGATCTTTTCCATTGATCCGCTGGTAACTCTGGGAATTGTTTTGTTTTCACTGGCAGTACTGTTTCAGCTGGTGACACTTCCGGTTGAGATCAATGCGTCTTCCAGAGCGCTTAAAATGCTGGAAAGTACAGGTATCTTAGGTGCAGATGAAAAAAAGGGTGCAAGAAAAGTACTTACAGCGGCAGCGCTTACCTATGTAGCAGCTCTGGCGGCATCTATTCTGCAGCTTCTGAGACTGATTATCCTTGCAGGAGGTAGAGATCGTGATTAGCAGCGGAGTAAATACCAGAGAACTGATCCTTGAGATCCTGTTACAGATCGAGGAGGAGGGTGAGCACAGCCATATTGCGATCCGGAATGCGCTTTCCAAATATCAGTTTCTTCCGAAACAGGAACGTAGCTTTATTACAAGAGTATGTGAGGGAACCCTGGAATACAGGATCTATATTGATTATGTCATCGATTCTTTTTCCAAGGTTTCTGTAAACAAGATGAAACCGCAGATCCGTGAGATCCTGAGAAGTGCGGTATATCAGCTGAAATTTATGGACAGTGTTCCGGACAGTGCAGTATGCAATGAAGCGGTAAAGCTGGCACAGCGAAAAGGCTTTTATAATCTAAAGCCCTTTGTCAACGGGGTGCTCCGTACGATCGCAAGAGAGATCGGTGATCTGGAGCTTCCTTCCAGGGAAGAAAACGAAGTCCGTTATCTTTCTGTGAAATATTCCATGCCGGAATATCTGGTAGAAAAATGGAAAGCAGCCTACGGAGTGAAGACTACGGAGAAGATCCTGGAGGATTTTCTGACAGAAAGACCGATCACAGTACGGTGCCGTACTCATAAGGCGTCTCTGAGAGAGATCGTCACCAGTTTGAAGTCTCAGGGAGTGACAGTAGAACAGGCTCCTTATCTTCCCTATGCACTGAAGATTTCCGATTACAATCATATTTTGACACTTGAGACCTTCCTTCAGGGAAAGATCCTGGTGCAGGATGTAAGCTCTATGCTTGTAGCGGAAGCTGCAAGTCCGAAAAAAGGTGACCATATCATCGACATGTGCGCTGCACCAGGTGGAAAAAGCATCCATGCGGCAGACAAAATGGGGGATTACGGAAATGTGGATGCCAGAGATGTAAGTCAGTATAAGGCAGATCTTATCAAAGAAAACATCCACAGGACCGGAGTGATCAATGTGGAAGCCAGAGTTCAGGATGCAACGGTATATGATCCGGATTCCGAACAGGCTGCGGATATTGTGATCGCGGATGTACCGTGCTCCGGTTATGGAGTTATCGGCAAGAAACCGGAAATCAAATACCGGGCAACTCCGCAGAAACAGGAAGAGATCGTAATGCTCCAGAGAATGATCCTGGATAAGGCTGCAAAGTATGTGAAACCGGATGGAACGCTGATCTTCAGCACATGTACCATTGCCCGGGAAGAAAACGAAGAAAATGTATTATGGTTTTTAAAGAATTATCCGTACCGGCTGGAAAGCCTGGATCCGTATATTCCGGAGGAACTGCACTGTAAATCCACGAAGCTTGGCTATCTGCAGCTTCTGCCGGGAATACATAAGACAGATGGATTCTTTATTGCCAGATTCAGAAGGAAATAACAGAAAATGACAGATGTAAAATCCATGACCATGGAGGAATTGAAGGAATTCATGACAAAGATCGGTGAAAAGCCTTTCCGGGCGAAACAGATCTATGCATGGCTCCACCAGCAGCTGGTTACCTCCTGGGATGAAATGACAAATCTTTCCAAAAGCCTCAGGGAAAAGCTTTCGGCTTATCCGATCACAGCACTGACCCAGGCAGATGTAAGGATCTCAAAAATTGACGGAACCAGAAAATATCTGTTCCAGCTGGAAGATGGAAATGTGATCGAGAGTGTTCTCATGCGGTATCACCACGGAAATTCTGTGTGCATTTCTTCTCAGGTGGGCTGCCGTATGGGATGCAGATTCTGTGCATCTACCATCGGAGGACTGACCAGATGCCTGAAACCGTCCGAGATGCTGGATCAGATTTACCGTATCCAGGCAGATACCGGCGAACGTGTGGCCAATGTAGTTGTGATGGGAACCGGTGAGCCGATGGATAATTATGACAATCTTGTCCGTTTTGTCCGGATCCTTACCGACGAAAACGGTCTTGGGATCAGTCAGAGAAATGTGACGGTTTCTACCTGTGGGATCGTGCCGAAGATGTATGATCTGGCTGAAGAAAAGCTTCAGATCACTCTGGCACTTTCCCTTCATGCTCCAAATGATGAAAAACGACAGGAACTGATGCCGATCGCGAATAAGTATTCCATGGATGAGGTTCTGGATGCCTGCAGAAATTATTTTGACAAAACAGGCCGAAGGATCACCTTTGAGTACAGTCTTGTAGCTGGCGTCAACGACAGTGAAGAAGATGCGAGACAGCTGGCAGGCCGTATAAAAGGCATCAATTGCCATGTAAATCTGATTCCGGTCAATCCCATCAAGGAACGCTCCTATGTGAGGTCTACTCGACAGGCTGTGGAGAATTTCAAAATAAAACTTGAAAAATACGGAATTAATGTTACTATTAGAAGGGAAATGGGCAGCGATATCGACGGTGCCTGTGGACAGCTAAGAAAAAGTTACATGGAAAAAACAGAAAGCGAGAAGTGACATGAGGATATACTCAGCTACTGATGTAGGGCAGAAGCGGAAGATGAATCAGGATTACGTGTTTGCATCTGAAGGTCCGGTTGGAAATCTGCCTAATCTTTTCACAGTCGCGGACGGAATGGGCGGACATAACGCCGGTGACTATGCATCCTCACATGCAGTACGGATCCTTGTGGATGAAATCCGTGAAGATGCGGATTACAATCCTGTGAAGGTTATTCGTCATGCGATCGAAGCTGCGAACACGGAGATCAGAAACCGTGCGCAGGAAGACGAAAACCTCCGGGGCATGGGAACCACTATGGTGGTGGCGACTATTGTAGATCAGTATGCCTATGTAGCCAATGTGGGTGACAGCCGTTTATATGTGATCCAGGACGGAATCCGCCAGGTCACCAGAGATCATTCCCTGGTACAGGAAATGGTGAGAATGGGCGAGATCAGCGAAGCGGAAGCACGGAATCATCCAGATAAGAACATCATTACAAGGGCACTTGGCGCGGAGAAAACGGTGGATGTGGATTTCTTTGATCTGAAACTTGAAAAAGGATGTACGATCCTGATGTGTTCAGACGGTCTCAGCAATATGGTTGAAGATGAGAAGATCCAGGAGATCATATCCGATCCGGAAGCAGATATTGATCAGAAGGGCAGTGCGCTCCTTCGGGAAGCAAATCAGAATGGTGGTAAGGATAATATTGCAGTCGTACTGGTAGAGCCATTCACGAATGAGGTGGAAGCATGTTGAAGACGGGAATGATCATAGCCGAGCGCTATGAGATCGTAGGAAAAATCGGAACTGGCGGAATGGCAGATGTCTATAAGGCTATGGACCATAAGCTGAACCGTTTTGTTGCCGTGAAGGTCCTGAAACCGGAGTTTCGGGAAGACACCACGTTTATAAAGAAATTCAGAAGTGAGGCCCAGGCGGCAGCTGGTCTTACACATCCGAATATCGTCAATGTATTTGACGTAGGAGATGACGGCGGTGTTTATTACATTGTTATGGAACTGATCGAGGGTATCACTCTGAAGGAATACATCTCCAAGAAGGGAAAGCTTTCCATTAAAGAGGCTACAAGTATCGCAATCCAGGTTTCTATGGGTCTGGAGGCGGCACACAGCCATGGTATCGTTCACAGAGATGTGAAACCTCAGAATATCATTATTTCCACAGATGGTAAAGTAAAGGTGACAGACTTTGGAATTGCCAGAGCTGCATCTTCCAATACGATCAGCTCCAATGTAATGGGATCTGTACATTACAGCTCACCTGAGCAGGTGAGAGGCGGATACAGCGATGAGAAGAGCGATATCTATTCTCTTGGAATCACACTGTATGAGATGGTCACAGGAAGAGTTCCTTTTGACGGAGATACCACTGTGGCGATCGCTATCAAGCATCTGCAGGAAGAGATGGTTCCGCCAAGTGTTTATACACCGGACCTTCCGTACAGTCTGGAGCAGATCATTCTGAAATGTACACAGAAAAGTGTGGATCGCCGTTATCAGAATATGGAGGATGTGATCGCAGATCTGAAGCATTCTCTGATCGATCCACAGGGAGATTTCGTAACGCTGACGTCTGTGGATAACGAAGCAAAAACAGTTGTGATCTCAGATAAGGAGCTTGGCGAGATCAAACATATGCCGAAGCAGATCGCAAAGTCAGAACCTGAGGCTCTGGAAGAAGAAATCAATGAAACAGATTATGATGATGAGCCGGAAGTGAAAAAGCACAGGAAGAAATCAGATAAGCCTGAGAAAAAGAAAAAAAGAGGCGGGCATGGGCTGACTATTGTAATGCTTCTGATGGGGGTTGTAATCCTGATAGCAATCATTCTGGTCGCAGGAAAGGCGTCCGGACTTATTGGAAGTAACAATGATACAGACAAAAAAACTGAGGCCTCAGATACATCGGAATCAGATGATGACGGAATGGTAACTGTGCCGAATCTGGTAGGAAAAACAGAGGATGAAGCAAAGAATATCACAAAGGATATGAAACTGGGTATTCAGCCTATGGGCGAGGAGGCTTCAAATCAGGCAAAAGGAACCATTTCTTCACAGGATATTCCAAAGGGAAGTAAAGTAGAGCAGTATACGACCATTAAGTATTATATCAGCAAGGGTGCGCAGCAGATCACAATTCCGGATGTGGATGGACAGACCGGAGTAGATGCACAGCAGACTCTGGAAGATATGGGATTAACTGTTGAGATACAGAAAGAATACAGTGAATTAAATGATGATGGTACTCCGGTTACAGATCCGGGATATGCAGTCTCCACAACTCCGACAGCCGGAAACTCTGTTTCAGCAGGAGACAGCGTAACACTGCTTGTCAGCCGAGGCGTAGACTATGGAGACAGTGTGGAGGTTCCAAGTGTTGTCGGAATGACAAAGAATGATGCAGTTACTACTTTTGGTAAGTTCCTCAATGTGGAAGTAAAAGAGGAAAAGAGTACAGAGGTGGCAGAAGGAGAAGTAATTTCACAGGAACCGGAAGCCGGAAACTGGGAAGATCCGGATAATGTAAATGTTGTGATCACAGTAAGTACCGGAGATCAGGAACCTTCGGCTCAGAGTGACAGCGCAGATACTGCTGCATCATCTGATGTCTCCGGACCTACCAGAAGCATCGGATCTGTAAATTTCGGAAGTTTGCCTACTACCTGTGCCAGAACCTTCGGTCCGGTTCGTCTGGAACTGATCCAGAATGTAAACGGAACACCGACAGCTTCAGTTGTTCTGGAAGATCAGGTAATCCAGTTCCCGTATGATCTGGATATCACAGGTGCACCTGGTATCAGCGAGGGTACTTTGTATCTGTCTGAACAGATTAGTGGAACTTATCAGGAACTCGGAAATTATTCTATTACATTTGCTAAGGCTGAATGATCCATGCAGGGAAAGATAATAAAAGGAATTGCAGGATTTTATTACATCTATGCAGAAAATGATGAGATTTATGAATGCAAAGCAAAGGGAATATTCAGAAAAGATAAACAGAAACCTCTTGTAGGAGATAATGTGGAGATAGAGGTTTTGGATGAACAGGAGAAGGAAGGCAGTGTGACTGCCATCCTTCCCAGAAAAAATTCATTGATCCGTCCGGCCGTTGCCAATGTGGATCAGGCTTTTGTGATTTTTGCAATGGAGAATCCTAAACCTAATTTTATGCTGCTTGACCGTTTTCTGATCATGATGGAGAAAGAGAATGTTCCGGCAGTCATATGTTTTAACAAGAAAGATCTTGCAAAACAGGAAGAACTGGAGCTTTTATATGAAACCTATAAGAGTTGTGGATATGATGTGATTTTTTCCAGTACTTTTAATGGAGAGGGGCTGGATGAAATACGTGAGATCCTGAAAGGAAAAACAACTGTAGTTGCAGGACCTTCCGGTGTGGGAAAATCTTCAATTACCAATGCACTGCAGGAAAATGTACAGATGGAAACCGGGGAGATTAGTAAGAAGCTGAAACGTGGAAAGCATACCACGCGTCATTCTCAGGTGATACCGGTGGGACATGATACTTATCTGATGGATACACCGGGATTTTCTTCTTTATATCTGACAGATATAGAAGAACAGGAACTTAAGGCGTATTTTCCGGAGTTTCGCAGATATGAAGAACAGTGCAGGTTTCAGGGATGCAGACATATCCATGAACCGGACTGTGGCGTGAAAGCAGCATTGGCTGAGCATGAGATCAGCCAGCTTCGCTATGAAGATTATCTGGGACTTTATAATGAATTAAAAGAGAAAAGGAGATTCTAATTATGTATCAGTTGTGCCCTTCTATTTTATCGGCAGATTTTAACCGTTTGGGCGAACAGATCAAAACCCTGGAAAAAGAGGGGATTGAATGGCTTCATATTGATGTTATGGATGGTGATTTTGTACCGAGTATTTCTTTTGGAATGCCGGTGATAAAGTCTATCCGAAAGGAATCAAAATTGTTTTTTGATGTACATCTCATGGTTACAGAGCCTGAGAGATATATCAGAGATTTTGTGGAATGTGGGGCAGATTCCATTACAGTACATGCGGAGGCATGTGAAGATCTTGAGAGAACTATTGAACAGATCAGGGAAGCAGGTGTGAAGGTGGGAGTTTCCATCAAACCGGCTACACCTGTAAACGATATAAGTCATATGCTCAGCGATGTGGATATGGTTCTGATCATGACTGTACAGCCGGGATTTGGCGGTCAGAAGTATATGGAAGAATGTACGGAAAAGATCAGGGAAGTACGTGAACTGATCGAGGCCGAGGATCTGGATGTAGATGTTCAGGTTGATGGTGGCATCAATGATGAGACAATGGAGACAGTGCTCACAGCAGGTGCAAATCTGCTGGTAGCAGGTTCTTATGTTTTCAACGATGATCTGGCAAAAAATGTAAAACATGCCAGAGAACGAATGGACGAGATCATAAGAAGGATTGACTGAGGAAGAGCATGATAGATACGATAATTGTAAGCGGGGGCAATATCCACAGTGATTTTGCCCTCGATTTTTTAAAAAAGAATGAAGCCTGTCTGATCGCAGCTGATAAAGGGCTGGAATTCTTTCTGGAGCATCAGCTTTTGCCGGATGCAGTTATTGGAGATTTTGACAGTCTGTCTGAAGATGGAAAAAAATTTCTGGAAATTCAGGAAGAAAAAAGTATGGACAGTGAAATTCCCTATGGTGGAATGACTGAGTGGAAATTGCAAAAAGGCTTTGGAAATGAAAAAAAAGAAATAAAAGTTATCCGCCTGAGACCGGAAAAAGATGACTCAGATACACAGTCTGCCATGAATTATGCAATTCAAAACGGTGCAAAGCGGATTACAATCCTTGGAGCGACCGGAAACAGAGTGGATCATCTGATGGCAAATTTCGGAATTCTTGTTCTGGCAAAGAATCAGGGAGTGGAAGTAATACTGGCGGATCAGTATAATTATATGAAACTTGTTTCAGATGGAGAAATCATAAAAAAGTCAGAACAGTTTGGAAAGTATATATCATTTTTTCCATTAGGAGGAGATGTTACAGGACTGACGCTGGAGGGATTTAAATATTCACTTGACCATTATCGCCTGACAACAGCAGACAGTGGACTGACAGTGAGTAATGAGATTGTCAGTGAAAAGGCAAAAGTTACCTATCAGTCTGGAACATTGCTTATGATCATGTCGCGGGATTAAGCGTGTCGCGGTAATACCGCACTTGCACATAATAAGTGGTTATGCTAGAATAATGAAAGTACAGTAAAAACATCTGAAAATACCGTAAAATCAATACATTTAAAGGAGATATTTAGAGATATGAAATTAGGAATCGTCGGATTACCCAATGTTGGAAAAAGTACATTATTTAATTCATTGACAAAGGCAGGCGCAGAATCTGCAAATTATCCGTTCTGTACCATTGACCCTAATGTAGGTGTTGTTACAGTGCCGGATGAGAGACTGAAGCTTCTCGGAGACTTTTATCATTCTAAGAAAGTGACACCTGCTGTAATTGAATTCGTAGATATTGCAGGACTTGTAAAGGGAGCATCCAAAGGAGAAGGCCTTGGAAACCAGTTCCTTGCAAATATCCGTGAGGTAGATGCAATCGTTCATGTAGTCCGCTGCTTTGAAGATTCCAATGTTATCCATGTAGATGGAAGTATTGATCCTATCCGTGATATTGAAACTATTAATCTGGAGCTGATCTTCTCAGACCTTGAGATCCTTGAGAGAAGAATTGCAAAAGTTACAAAAACAGCACGCATGGACAAAGAGGCTGCCAAGGAGCTTGATTTCCTTCAGAAGGTAAAAACACATCTGGAAGATGGCAAGATGGCAATCACTATGGAAATGGAAAATGAAGATGAAGAAGCCTGGATGTCTACTTATAATCTGCTTACCTGGAAGCCTGTGATCTATGCAGCAAACGTAGCAGAAGGAGATCTGGCTGATGACGGTGAAAGCAACAGCCATGTACAGGCAGTGCGCAAATATGCGGCAGAGCAGAACAGTGAGATTTTCGTTATCTGTGCAGAAATCGAAGAAGAGATCTCTGAACTGGATGATGATGAGAAGAAAATGTTCCTGGAGGATCTGGGACTGACAGAATCAGGACTTGAGAAACTTGTAAAAGCAAGCTATCATCTCCTTGGACTGATGAGTTTCCTTACTTCAGGTGAGGATGAGACAAGAGCATGGACAATTAAAATCGGAACAAAGGCTCCTCAGGCAGCAGGTAAGATCCATACAGATTTTGAGCGAGGATTTATTAAAGCTGAGGTTGTAAATTATCAGGATCTTCTGGACTGTGGTTCCTATGCAGGTGCCAGAGAGAAAGGTCTTGTAAGAATGGAAGGGAAAGAA
>OGQS01000689.1_pt1 | contig 23101 bp, 14 predicted proteins | sample 1553331 | NCBI WGS metagenome assembly OGQS01 (sample SAMEA2580012, study PRJEB22360) | human gut metagenome | biome: human gut; feature: human-associated habitat; material: faeces | place: Denmark | collected 2008/2010
ATTTGAACCTCCGACCCCTCGCTTAGGAGGCGAGTGCTCTATCCAGCTGAGCTATATGGACATATATAGTTGTGAAACATTTCGAACACTTCCAAAAGTTTCACAACCATTATTTTACTATATTTATTTTGAAATTACAAGAATTAATTCTAAATTCGAAAACTTAATAGTGCAGCTGACCCTGCAGCCAGATTGTTCCTTTGAAGCGGCGTCCAACTGCCGGTTCACCGAGAAGATCTTTGCTGTTGATGCAGATATCAAACTGTATATCATTGCTCTCTATAGTCATCTGGCAGATTTCTTCACCTGTCAGGATATTCTTAAATTTCATGATATCCAGAATCTCACCAAGAACATTATACTGATCACATTCGATTCCATAAGGCATGAAATAAGAATCCACGATCGTGAGAACATCATCTGTAACAATTCTCTGGGAAATCATGGAGTAAGTATCCATATCCTCCATTGTAAGGCTCTCCATAGCTTCCTCATCACCATTACGCGCTGCTGCGATCAGATTAGTCCTGTTTTTGGAAAGCTCTCTCTCCACCTTTACCGCTTCCTTATCCTTCTGCAGCGGAAACAGGATCTTTCCCTCAGAAGCCAGACCGGAAACCGTCACCGGACGGTCCCCCGGGTCTTTCAGGCCTTTGTATTTCTCCTGCATATATTCTGCCAGATTCTGCAGATAAAAGATCATAGTCACGCCAATACGCAAATCATCACATGCTCCTGCATAAGATTCCTTATCTGTATGACGTTCAACAGTCACTTTTTCCTTGGATGTGATTCCTGTTCCCCTGAAAAATGGGAAATAATATTCCACGTGAAACTCACCGTTCTCATCGTACTGACCACAAACGCTGATTCCACAGTCACAGCCATAATTCTTGGAAAACTGTACAAATACGCCTTCCGGATGATTTTCCACGCAAACCTTTTCATCGTAGCTTGCGATCACATCACGGATGATCTCTTTTATTTCACTTCTTCTGGTAATCTGTGAAAAACCAACGGTCTTTAAATAACTGTGCACAAGAACACCTCCCTGAAAAAGCCTGCGTTTCTCTTACGCGCGTGTCTTTTTCTCAATCTTTGTCATACCGCCCATATATGGCTGCAGAGCTTTTGGAATGTTTACAGATCCATCTGCATTCAGGTTATTCTCCAGGAAAGCAATGAGCATTCTCGGAGGTGCTACTACTGTATTGTTTAATGTATGAGCAAGATATTTCTTGCCATCTTTGCCGTTTACACGGATTTTCAGACGACGTGCCTGTGCATCTCCAAGGTTGGAGCAGCTTCCTACCTCAAAGTATTTCTTCTGACGTGGAGACCATGCTTCAACATCGAGGGATTTTACCTTAAGATCAGCAAGGTCACCGGAGCAGCACTCAAGCGTACGAACCGGAATATCAAGAGAACGGAACAGATCTACTGTATTCTGCCACAGCTTGTCGAACCACATCTTACTCTCCTCTGGCTTGCAGACAACGATCATCTCCTGTTTCTCGAACTGATGGATACGGTAAACACCTCTCTCCTCAAGTCCATGAGCACCTTTCTCTTTACGGAAGCACGGAGAATAGCTTGTAAGTGTCTTCGGAAGCTCTTCCTCCGGGATGATCTGGTCAATGAATTTACCGATCATGGAATGCTCACTTGTTCCGATCAGGTAAAGATCCTCACCTTCGATCTTGTACATCATAGCATCCATCTCCGCAAAGCTCATAACGCCTGTAACAACGTTGCTTCTGATCATGAAAGGCGGTACGCAGTAAGTAAATCCCCGGTTGATCATGAAATCTCTTGCATAGGAAATTACTGCGGAATGAAGGCGTGCGATATCACCCATCAGATAATAGAATCCGTTACCGGCAACACGTCTTGCGCTGTCAAGATCGATTCCATCAAAATTCTCCATGATATCTGTATGATATGGAACTTCAAAATCAGGAACAACCGGCTCACCAAATTTCTCAATCTCTACGTTCTGGCTGTCGTCTTTACCGATCGGTACAGAAGGATCGATGATGTTCGGGATCACCATCATATCTTTCAGAAGCTCTTCCTCAACCTCTTTCTCTCTCTGAGAAAGTTCCTCAATACGAGTTCCGGATGCAGCAACCTGTTTTTTAACCTCTTCTGCCTCTTCTCTTTTTCCCTGGCCCATAAGAGCACCGATCTGTTTGGAGATCTTGTTTCTCTCAGCACGGAGAGCCTCAACCTCCTGCTTGATCTCTCTGTTTTCTTTATCAAGTTCGAGAACCTTGTCAACCAGCTCCAGTTTGCTGTCCTGGAACTTATTGCGGATATTCTGCTTTACAACCTCCGGATTCTCTCTCACAAACTTAATGTCTAACATGATATTCCTCCTGTATTAAAAATATTCTTACTCTTTGCAGTTTTTTATTCCTTCTCAATCTCACCAAGGCCAAAGTTTACTGCTTTTCTCAAAGCTTCCACTTCTTCCTGACTAAGTACAACATAGGACTCACCTTTTACGATCTCCTTTAAATAAAGGAAACAGTTATCGCGGCTGTGAACCGCATTCAAGATCAGACCCGTATTGTTTTTATCAAGAAGCGCCAGTGCAAAGCTGAGTTTTCCACCTACATCATCAAATGCATCATACTTTTCAACGCCATATTTGCTGAACATTACATTCATATTTTTTTTGATAAAGCTGATGTCATGATCATGATCTTCCTTTGCTTCATACAGCCGATCGATCTGTGCAAATTTTCTTACAAAAACTTTTTCCAGTGACTGTGCATCTCCGCCTCTCATAAACATCTTGTACTTCCGTTCCAAACGGCTGAGACGCATATTGCTACTCACCACATTGATCAGAAGAATGATGGTAAGGATCAGCAAAACAATGATCACAATCCCGGAATCAATTCCCATGCTTTCAAAAATCCCGCTCATTCTGCCTCCTATCTGATAGATTCGAACAGATCAATGATCCTCTCCAGTTCATCTCTGGAATAATATTCAATTTCAATTTTACCTTTGTTGTTTTTCTTTCGCTGAATGGATACCTTTGTTCCCATGATACCTTTCATTTTTTCTTCCAGGCTCTCATAAATGGCATCTTCTGCTGTGTTTTTCTCTGTTTTTACTTTTTTCGCAGGAGAAACCAGATTCTTTACAAGTTTTTCCGTCTCACGAACACTGAGTTTTTCATCAAAAACCTTCATGGCTGTTGTTTCCTGAAGAGCTTCATCAGAAATTCCCAGAAGTGCTCTCGCATGACCAGCTGAGATCATATCTGCAATTACCATTTCCTGAACTTTTGAAGAAAGCTTCAGAAGACGCATGGAATTAGTTACTGCAGTTCTGCTTTTGGCAACTCTGTCTGCGATTTCATCCTGTTTCAGGTGAAACTCTTCCATCAGACGTTTGTATGCCATCGCTTCCTCTATAGGATTCAGGTCTTCCCGCTGAATGTTCTCGATCAGGGAAATTTCTACGATTTCCTGGTCTGTAAACTCTTTTACAACAACAGGAACTTCCTTGAGCCCTGCCATCTTGGCAGCTCTCCAGCGGCGTTCGCCTGCAATGATCTCAAAATAATCCTTCTTATCGGATACCAACAACGGCTGAAGAACACCGTACTGTTTAATGGATTCCGAAAGTTCCAGCAGCGCATCCTCATCAAAATGTCTTCTGGGCTGATTCAGATTTGGTTCTACGCTGGAAATTTTCACAAGTCGTTCTGCGGCCGGATTATCTTTTTCAGTTGGTTTGTCTTTTTTTACAACTGCAGATCTTGTCTTTTTTGCAGGTTCCCTTGACGGACCGCCTGCTTTGTTCGGGATCAGTGCGTCAAGACCCTTTCCAAGGCCTCCTGTTCTTCTTCCAGCCATCACTCGCCCTCCCTGCCTATAACTTCTTCTGCCAGGAGGCGATAACTCTCTGCTCCTGTAGATCGTGAATCGTACAGATTGATCGGTTTTCCATAGCTTGGTGCCTCTGCAAGTCGTACATTTCTCGGTATGATCGTTTTGTATATATTCTGGTCCAGGTTTTCTTTTACATTTTCTACAACCTGAAGTGACAGATTTGTTCTGGCATCATACATAGTAAAGACCACGCCTTCGATCTTCAATCTCTTATTCAATCGGTCTCTTACCAGTTCGATGGTATGTATCAACTGTGACAAACCTTCCAATGCATAATACTCACACTGAATCGGCACCAGAACGGAGGTTGCGGCTGTCAAAGCATTAATTGTAAGCATACTCAGTGACGGCGGACAATCCATGATTATGTAATCATATTTCCGGCGAAGTTTATCCGTGATCTTTTTCAGAATAAATTCTTTATCCTCAAGATCAACCAGTTCAATTTCTGCACCGGAAAGATTCATATTCGATGGTATCAGGTCAACATTATCTACAACGTTCTTTATAATGGTATCCTTGGTCTCTGCTTCTCCAAGCAGCAGCTCATAAAGGGTGTTTTCTACTGAATTCTTGTCTGCGCCAAGTCCACTGGTCGTATTTCCCTGCGGATCAATGTCGATGGCAAGAACCTTTTTCCCTTTTTCAGCAAGGCAGGCCGATAGATTGATGGCCGTCGTTGATTTTCCAACCCCGCCTTTCTGATTGGCAACTGCAATGATTCGTCCCATTGTACCCCTCCTTTTTATTTTTTTAAGGGATTTTTACTCATTGGATATCATTATAACACTTTTATTTTTAAACTGCCACATAATGTTTCACGTGAAACAATAGAAAATAGGTTTTGAATTATTTTATTTATTGTGTAGTATACCCAAACTCATTCCGGACTAAACAGAAGTTTGACAGTAACAGTACATTGATTATAAAGTCCATCAACTCCGCATAAACTTCCAGTTTTATTTGTTACCAATCAGACTATATATTTTACGCCATAAAAACGTACCAGAAATGAAGTTCCCATTTATAGATATTTTGCTGAAATTGTTCTGATTTATCGTAATCTCGAAAATAATTCGATTTTCTCGGTATAGATATATTATCTTTTATGGAACCTTGCACACTGCTACATAGGCATCGAAATCCCTTTCTTTTACAGCATTTATAGCATTTTCAAATTTTATCTGAACACTAAAAACATTACTATTATTATCAAGCGAACAAAAGTATCTGTAAACGCATTCGCAGTTCTACACTGAATAACTGCTTCGCGATTTACCAAAAGGACTACAAGCTACTCTTCCCTGATAATAAGCAGTTCTTTAACCACTGCTTATTGTAGTTCACAATTGAAGCAGGTGAATTACTTGATTCGATTAAAATCTATATTAAACCTACCATAAAACACATAAGCACGAACTACAGCTTTTTTTTATTTCTGCAATTGTCAAAGATGGGGTTATGACTCTTTATTCTTAATCTTTATTCTTAATCTATCTTCGGATGTTTCACGTGAAACATCCGAAGATAGATTATCAAACCAATATTCATAATTGAATCAAGTGACTTCCTCGATCCGGTTAAAAATGCCATCAACGAAATCGATCTAGGACACGGTTTGACTTGTAACTGCAAGGGTACTGAACAGTTACGAACACATTATAAAATCAATGAGAAATATCAAAAAAATACTCCGATATATTCTCTCTGGCATTATCTGTATCACGAAAGCATGTAAAAAATACAAGAAACTCCATCCACAAAATAATGTGGCTGTTATCTTTATATTCCCCAAAAGCATCTATATATAGTAAATGGAAACTTCTTTTCCCGGAGTGTTTTTATAGCGTGAAATACATGTATCTCTCGTGAAAAAAATATAATATTATGAAACTGGAATTTTCGATTTTTGTTTATTTTATTATATTTACAAAAGATTTGCGTATTTATTTCATTTTTCTTCCAATCCTATTATATATTCGTTATGTACATGTTAACTAAAGGCTTTTTCAAGCATAGTTTCATTTTGTAATATCCAATATAAAATGTATCTGAATAAGGTTCCGGCATAGAACTGGCATAAAATAAATTTCACTTAATAGGCTTTTTCTTCTAAATCAAGCCGTAAAACACTTCCCTGTCTTCCCTTTATCCCAGTCATGAGGACAAAAATTTTTGCATTCGATCATAGTTTTACACAAAATAGCTGTTTTACAGTTTATCAGGAAGAGTACAAGTATTTTCCCACCCACAGTTTATTGTTTTTTTGTAATCGAAGCTGCTGCTTTCTTTTATTCGATCAATCAAAATTTTACATGTTTAAAGTAGGAACGGATCTATATTTTATCTTTTTGCCGCATGTGTGCAGGTGCACATTTTATATTTTAAGGCTTTTTTATATGTGTATGCGTGCAAAGTACGTTTTATCGTACTTTTTTATTTAAAGTACTATAATTTGTACTTTAATACTTTTTTATTCGTAAATATCCTATTATTTCTATTTATTTGCCAGTATTTTCTTTTATAAAGTCCTTTTTATCGTACTTAGTGTTTGTGTTATTATCATTATCATAGTGTTCTCTTCGCAGAAATAATCTCTTATTTTTCTTTATTTCACCCTTACTCTTATATCGTTCTATAAAATCCCCCCATATTTTTCCGCCTTACCCTCCGTTTTTTCATATAACTACACATTTTTACTACATTCACTTAACTTGTTAATTCCCCATCCAGTTCACAAAAGCATCTGACCGAAATCATGGGGAATACTGATGACAGTATCTGGCAACTCGCCTTCAAGTGTGCAAACATATCTATCCAATTTGGGATCAAACGAATAAAAATACCCGTATTCGCTACGCAGTTCTACGCCCAATAGCTACTTTGCAATTTATCAGGACCTGCTTACAATGTACCCATAACAGTGGCCACATGAATTAGTGCAGTACCTTGTTTTCAGACATACCCACTATTCCTTTCCCTGTTTCTAAACGCCGTCGCATTCTTCCTAATACACGCCACCCACTGCTTATTACTTATTACTTTTTACTTTTTCGTAATTGAAGCAGGAGACTTACTGTTAACTGGTAATATTATCCTCCGAGTTTTTTTGTGAGCAAAGACCACTGAAAGCCCTGGACATACCATGCAAATTTATGTGATTAGCATAATTTCTGTGCATCGCGAAGTGTATTACCAAGAACGAAGTGATCAGTAATCAGGAAACTTTTTGATTTAATTCAAGCAGATAAAAGCATCCGCTTCACTACTTGCTCATAACCGAATAAGTGCCTCGCAGTTTATCAGAAGGAGCCTGCACTTCTCCTGATGCAAGCAAGTTCCCCTGATTATTGCTTTTCGTAATTGAACCAGGGGACTTATTTGAGTCAGTTAAAAACACTTCTTCTCTTGCCTCATTTTCCCCTGAAATGCTATAATCCATAAAGAAAGCATTCGCAAACTCCTTGCAGTTTGCGGCTAATACATTGTTTCGTAAATAACTATACCAATCGCGTGGGATGTGGATTCGAGTGTGCAGGTATAAAAATGCAAGCGTAGCTGGCTATGCTGAGGCTTTTAGATCTGTGCAGTCGGATTCACCAACAAGTAATTAGTATAGTTATTTCGAAAACAATGTACTAGTCATTTATCATCTGATCGAAAGGAATATTTTATACATGAACACCACAAATAATCGCAACGATTTCTATAAAGAACAATTAGACAAGACTTTAAATGGCAATGAAAAGATCGAAACTGCCATTGCAGCACTCCAAAAAGAAGCAACCGAAGAAATGCTTGCTCATACTCTCACCGTGATCCGTCACAGAATGCAGGAGCAGGCACAGCTGATCATTGCTGTAGAACCTCCAAAAGGTGATGGAAAAATTTCTCTTCATGCGATCAAAACCAACGATGGAAAGCAATGGTGGGCTGCATTTACCAGCTTTGACGAAGAGTTAAAAGGTAGTGATAAGATCATGTCCACATTTACCGCAGATATTGATAAGATTTTTGCTTCTGCATTGCAAGAGCCGTCTGTTGAGGGAGTAATTCTCAATCCATGGAACCGCACACTGATGCTGAACAAAACCCTTATCAACATCATCTTCGGCAATCCTGTATAACATCAGCTCTGTCGGATAACAAGTCCAATGTTTCACGTGAAACACTTGGTATTTTACTGAAGTATAAAAGCATTCCAGCGGATAACAGCGTCCGCTTCGCTACTTGCTCATAACCAAATAACTACTTCGCATTTTATCAGGAGAAGGAGCTTTTCCTTCTCCTGATACAAGTAAGTCCCCTGCTTATTGCTCTTCATTAAAGCAGGGGATTTACTTGATTCGGTTCGAAATCTGATTTCTATGTATCATGAAGCGTATTGGCGATGCTACTGTTCACTGATAATATTCCATAAGTTTTTTTATAAACGAAGGTCGCAGAAAGCCCGAGACCATACCGCACCAATTTATGCGATCAACATAAATTCTTTGCATTGCGAAGCGCGTTACTGAAAGCAGAACGAACAGCAACTTAGCGATCATCGCCAAGAACAGAATGGACAGTAGCGTCAGCATACAATAACAAGGTTAGGGTTCCCACAAAAGCATTGTAAATTTTTCGTTCCTGTCGTATAATAAAGCAAAGAAATATTCAGAAAAAATCAGATCAGGTATCTGAATTACGTTACATCTGTCCTGATTATTTTTACGAATTCCAGGAGGCTTTTTAATGAAGAAAAATGGACACAGACTACTTACTCTTGCAGCTTTAGTCGGAACTGCCGCAGGTGTTATTCATATTGCTAACCGTTTCATAGATGCCACATCTCAGCTTAAAGATATGCTGGAACAGCCACACAGCAGAACCTATGACTGGCGTTTTGGAAAGATTTTTTATACAAAACAGGGACATGGCACCCCTATTCTTCTTATTCATGATATCATGCCAGGTGCTTCCGGTTATGAATGGAATGCCATAGAGAAGCAGCTCGCAACCGAACATACCGTTTACACCATTGATCTTCTTGGATGTGGACGTTCCGAAAAACCGGATATTACTTATACCAATTTTGTATTTGCTCAGTTACTCTGTGATTTTGCCAAGAATGTGATTCGTGAGGAAACCGATGTTATTGCCAGTGGTTTCTCAGGTTCTTTTGCGATCATGGCTTACCGTAACAATTCCGACCATTTCCGCAAGATCATGCTGGTCAATCCACCAAGCTTCAGTTCCCTGAAGCAGGCACCTTGTAAAGACAACAAGCTCTTTAAGTATTTTATCGAGCTTCCGATTTTCGGAACTCTGATCTATCATATGGTAGCTTCCCGCGAATCCATCAGCAGTCTGTTTATGGAAAAGCTGTTCTACAATCCCTTCCATGTAACAGATACACTGGTAGACACCTATTATGAATCCGCTCACAAGGGCGGTTCCAACGCCAAATATCTGTATTCCAGCTACATTGGCAAATACCTGAATATCAGCATTAATAATGCCGTAGAATCTTCCGATGCATGCATCTATATTATTTCCGGAGAAAAAGAAGCTTCCGCTTCTCTTATCGCAGAGGAATATCAAAAGCTGAATTCTTCCATTGAAACCGCTGTGATCCCGGAAACCAGACATCTTCCTCATCTGGAAGATCCGGAACATTTCCTGGAACAGGTAGCTATTTTCCTGTAAAAACAGCTTATGATCCGGCACCAAAAACAAAATTTATCTATAGTAATTTTGGAAATCAACGTATCAAAAGAACATTGTTCATGTTCGGAGCCGTTGATCTTCATGCAGTAATTTGTGGAAATGCTATAAACCAACAAAAAGCCAATAAAAAAAGAGTACTGTTTCACGTGAAACATAAGTTTTCCCTCAAACAAACGTGAAACAATACTCTTTATTTTTTACCAGACTCACAGCATGCATCCGGACATTTCTCTTATCTAAGTGCCTGCTCCAGATACATGTGTGTTGTATTATCGATCAGCTTATGTGTCAGCTCTGCCATATGCTGTGTACTCTCCTGATTCTCAGAAGACAGCCATGTCTTGATCATTCCCACGCATCCATTCAGACAAAACGCATACGCATACTCAATATCACGGTTGTCTTTCGGCAGACGAATTGACAAGCGATGCAGCACTGTATCTGCGATCAGTTTTTCTATACGATTCACAAAAGCCATATCTCCATTCTTTCCAAGAAGTGCGATACAAATATCCTTATTATGATCCAGGATCGTAAATATCTGCTCAATAAAAGGATACGAGCTCTCCTTATTATTAAGAGGATCCAGAGGATAGTCTGCCACCAGATGCGTGATTTCCTCCATCAATTCAGCCTCTATGGATTCCAGCATCTGATAGATATCTGTATAGTGAAGATAAAATGTGGAGCGGTTGATATCAACTTCTTCCACCAGTTCCTTTACCGTAATTTCCTTAATACTCTTCTTCTGCATAAGACGGGCAAGCCCCGCTCGCAACTGTGCCTTGGTCTTACGTACTCTTCTGTCAACTTTTTCCGCCATCTTAATTCCCCCTGCAATTCAAAAAAGCAAGCACGTTTCCTCCGCCTCAATCACCTGTTACCTACGATACTCTGCAACTGTCATACAATGCATAATGCATCCTTCAAACGAATAAAAGCATTCGCTTTCTCTACGCCGATCTGCATGATACCAGATATCTGCTGTTGTTAAGAATTGACAAGATCAAAATTGTTAACGACGCCGACCTACACGATACCAGATATCTGCTGCATATTTGTGTTGAAACATAGGAATCCTGTCTGCATTTAATATTACCAACTGCACATAAATTCAAAGGAAATAACGTACTTTTTGTCTATTATGCAGTTTTTTATTTGTAATAGACACTTCCATTATTTCCGTCTATTAATATACATTCAGTAAAGATTTAATGGTTGTATCTGTGGTATGTGTTTAGTATAATACATCACGTAAAGAAAATCAACACTTTGTTTGATAATGGAATATAAAGCTATTAATAGATTTTAATATGATTAATAGATCTCGTCGCCATTACTGGAATAAAGTTTGATTAATCAACTATGTTTGATAATACAATTTAATAAGAAAGGGATAGGTAATATGATCAAAAACGAATGGAAAAGCTTACTTCGTAACAAGCTCATGCTTATCGTCGTAATCGCCATTATCGTAATCCCGATCATCTATGCAGGTCTGTTTCTGAAATCCATGTGGGATCCTTACGGAAACGTAGACAGCCTGCCAGTGGCCGTGGTAAACGAAGACAAACCTGTCGAGTATAATGGCAAGACCTTAAGCATAGGTAAGGACATGACGGATGAGCTGAAAGACAACGACTCAATGGCATTTAACATTGTAGACAGCAAGACAGCAGAGGACGGTCTGGCCAACGGAACCTATTACATGGTTATCAAAATTCCGGAAAATTTCTCCGCAAACGCAGCCACTGTAATGGACAACAATCCAAAGCAAATGGAGCTATCCTATGAGACAAACCCTGGAACCAACTATATCGCCTCCAAGCTCAGTGAGACAGCAATGCTGAAGCTTCGTGATAACATTGCTTCCAAGGTTACGGAAACCTATACAGAAACCGTTTTTGATTCTATCTCAGAAGCAGGTGACGGAATGCAGGAAGCTGCAGACGGATCCGGAAAGATCGAAGACGGACTGAATACAGCAGCTGATGGTAACAAAACAATTACCAAAAACCTTAAGAAGCTTTCCACCAGTACTCTTACTTTCGTAAGCGGTGCTGACAGTCTCACCGAAGGTCTTAAGACCTACACCGATGGTGTTGCAAAGGTTAACGATGGTGCAAAGAGCCTGGACGATGGTGCAGATCAGCTGAACAGCGGCGTTGCAACCCTCACAGAAAAGGTTCCTGAGCTGACAACCGGTGTGGATACTCTGGATAAAGGTGTTCAGCAGTACACCGCTGGTGTGGATGAGCTTAATAAAAATTCTGATGCACTGAAATCCGGTGCAAGCAGCCTGGAATCCGGTGCAAACCAGCTGAACAGCGGCGTTGCAGCTCTGACAGAAAAGGTTCCTGAGCTGACAACCGGTGTAGATACTCTGGATGAAGGTGTTCAGCAGTACACCGCTGGTGTGGATGAGCTTAATAAAAATTCTGATACGCTGAAATCCGGCGCAAGCAGCCTGGAATCCGGTGCAAATGCATTAAGTGCAGGTATTGATACTCTTTCCGACGGAGCAACACAGTATGTAGCTGGTGCTGACACTCTTGCAGATGGAACTACCACCTATGTGGCTGGTGCTGGCAAACTCGCAGCCGGTGCCAAAGAGCTTGCAAAACTTGAAGACGGACTCACAACAGTTTCCAATGGTATCTCTCAGCTGAATACCGGTGTTACCAAAGGAACCGATGACTCACAGTCACTGATATCCGGAACACAGCAGCTGGAAAACGGACTGAAAGCCCTGAACGATAAGGTTTCTGCTCTGAAAGAGGGAACAACACAGGAATCCATCAACAAGCTTGCAGCCGGCCTTACTTCCGCAAAGGATGGTATGGACACAGCCGCAGCTGGTATGAACAGTGCTGCAGCTGGAATCAACAACGCAGCCGGATATATCACTCAGGCCGCAGGTATCACAAGTCAGACCAGCAGCAGTATCACAGACAGTCTGATCCCTGCTCTCCAGAATGCAGGCACACAGTTCTCACAGGTAGGTGATCAGGTCAGCAACATCCTTACAGGATACGGACAGCAGACAACGGAGGCACTTACTGATGCAAATACCAAGATCGGTACTGCCGGACAGACAATGACCGATTTAGCAGCACAGCTTCAGGCGATTCAGGCAACCGCTTCTGAGGACGGAACCATTTCCGCAGCAGCTCTGAATGATGTGATCAACGCTTTAAACAGCGTAGCCGGTGGAATGACTGGCGTGGACGGTTCTTACATGAGCAGCTATTCTGATCAGGTTTCACAGCTTGCAGCTGGTGTATCCGGTCAGCTCTCTTCTACTCAGGAAAATCTGAATGCTGTTGCTTCCAAGCTTAACGAAGCAGCTTCCGGACTGACTCAGATCTCCGGAGGACTGACTCAGGGTGCCGGCACACTTTCTGAGGGTGCAACAACCATGACAGATGGTGCAAACCAGATGAGTGCAGGTGCAACAACCATGAGCGCAGGTGCAGAGCAGTTATCTGCAGCTACAAGTCAGCTTCCTACAGATCTGATCGCTCAGCTTTCTGCAGGTGTTACCCAGCTGTATCAGGGTGCACAGGCTGTAAACACAGGAACCAAGAACGTTTCCGCAGGACTTCAGTCTCTGGAAGACGGCACAGTCGAAGCCTTCCCGGCTGCAGCAGCAGGAATCAAAGCTCTGAACGATGGATTTGACCAACTGACATCTTATGATAAGCAGCTCAACGATGGTGCAAAGAATCTGAAAACAGCCGGCAAACAGATCACTGGCGCACTTCCGGATATCAAATCCGGTGCAGGTCAGCTGGCAGATGGTTCTAAGGCACTGACAGATGGAATCACAACTTACACCGATGGTATTGCTAAGCTTTCCGAAAACAGTGCTGCTCTTACAGACGGCACCAAGAAACTGGCAACAGGAGCCAATGCTCTTTCCAGCGGTGCTACTACTCTTGCAGATGGAACAAAAGCATTAGCCGATGGTTCCGGAACACTGACAACCGGAATCACAACCTACACCGATGGTGTTGCTAAGCTTTCCGAAAACAGCTCCGCTCTTACAGACGGTACCAAAAAGCTCTCAACAGGAGCCAAAACCCTTTCCAGCGGTGCTACTACTCTTGCAAACGGTACTAAGACATTAGCAAACGGTACCTCAACACTTCTCAGCGGTACCGAGAAGCTTGTAAGCAACAACAGCACACTTAACAATGGTGCAAAACAGCTTGCAGATGGCGCTGCCCAGATCCAGAGCGGTTCCTCTCAGCTGTATGATGGCTCCAAGAAGCTTGGAAGCGGTATGAAAGAACTGAAAGACGGTTCCAAGACACTGACCACAAGCCTCAGCGATGGAGCTACCACTGTAAAAGACAATTCAGCAAGTGATGAAACGATCAAAATGTTCGCAACTCCTGTTGTAAACGATGAAACAAAACTTACCGATGTCCCGAATAACGGACACGCAATGGCACCTTACATGATGTCTGTAGGCCTCTGGGTCGGCGCACTGGCATTCTGCCTGATGTATCCTCTGGCTCAGTATAAAGGCAAACTGAAATCCGGTTTCGCATGGTGGGCAAGCAAAGCTTCCGTCCTTTATCCGGTAGCGATCCTTCAGGGAATCTGCCTGATCCTGCTGTTACGTGCATTTAACGGATTCACACCTGCAGAGATGGGCAAAACCGTACTCTTCGCCTGCCTGACATCAATGACCTTTACCTCTATCATGTACTTCTTTAACATTACTCTTGGTAAAGTAGGAAGCTTCCTGATGCTGGTATTCATGGTCGTTCAGCTTGCAGGATCTGCCGGAACTTATCCGGTTGAGGTTTCACCTTCATTCGTTGCAAAGATCCATGCATACGTTCCGTTTACTTATACGGTCGATGCATTCCGTGCAACGATCAGCGGTGGCCGGAGCATTACCACTTCCATTATTGTAATGGTTGCACTGTTAGTGATCTTCACGATCCTGACGATCCTTCAGTTCAATCACATGACCAAGAGAAAGAAAGCAGAAAAAGTTGTTCTCTTCGACTGGCTGGAAGAAAGAGGTCTTGCATAATACTTAGTTACTGACAGAAGCTCCCCCGAACCTTCTGTTAGATATAGAAAAATTAAAACTGTACAGTTGCTCAGATGAGCTTCTGTACAGTTTTTTTATATTGTCCTCGTCAATTCTCCACGCTATAATTATAGCAGTTATAGAAAATCAAGCTCGCCAGTACACCGTGCCTGATCTATGCAGCAGATTTCAGTTCAGAAACACTCCTGTCAGATTCAGAAGAAGCGGCAATATGACTTCTCAGATCTACTCACAAACCGGAGCTCTTTCTGACTGCAAGCCTGCGATTTTCAATGGAAAAGCAACCTGGTATGCATCTAATCCACTGACCGCAAAAACAGACGGAATCATCACCTATGCTACACCATTTACCGTCTTCATGGTAAAACCTGGAAAGCTATCGGCAATACAAAAAATACAACCTACACCGATAAAAAGCCAGGCACCGCAACCAAATACTGTATCCGTGCATACCGCATCATAAACGGTAAAAAAATATACGGACCTTATTCATCTGTAAGGACCGTAAAATAATAGCAACATAAAAACACCCCGGAAAATCCTAATCTGTGTGGTGTCTCCGAATATCTGATCATCAAGCGGATATTCGGAGGTCACCTTATTATTTGCGGTTCTCCGAGGTGTTTTTATTTATTTTCTTAATATTTTATTTTTCCGTCTCAGCTGTTGGTGTTGCTGTGGCTTCTGTCTCTGTTTCACCGTTTACCATGGTGTCATATGCATTGAACATTTCTTTTACTGTCATTTTGTTTACAAGAAATACCTTGTCTCCAACGACAGCTGCATAATAGTTTGTGTCATATGTGTAGAAGGTAACGGTTGTCTGGTTCTTGTCAGAGTCTGTGAATACAGCGGTCATCTCCGGATCTGCAGCCGGTGTATAAGCGTCTGTCAGTCTCTTCTGTCCTGCCATGTTTATCAACTTGTTGTAGAAGGTGGTAAAGGTTGTACTTTCTATTTCCTTACCATCCAGCTGATAGGTTGTTGTTTCTTTTTCGTTTCCGTCATCATCTGTGGATGTTTCACGTGAAACATTTACAGTACTTGTTGTTTCACCGTAAGTAACCTGGAGCTGATCCAGATTTTTTACAGACAGATAATTGACGATCAGTGACCAGAGATCTGACGGCGTCTTGTCAATAACTGCACTCAGTGTATCCGTTGACATTGTATAGATCTGTTTGTTATCTACCGTTACATATCTGCTGCCATCTCCTGCCTCATCACCAACATAAATGACAAGCTGTTTATCCACTGTGGTTGTCTTGCTGTCTGCATCTTCTGAGCTGCTGTCCGTGTCAGTAGTGTCACTGCTCTCAGAATCGCTCTCAGAGGCCGTAGAATCGTTTTCTCCGGATTCTGTACTGTCTGTGCTGTCATTCTTCACCTCTTCCTGATAATCCACTGTAATCGTCGCATAGGGCTTATCAAGGCCATACTTGGAAAGATCCTCTGCATTGTAGTTTACAAACTGGTCAAATGCAAAGTTTCCAAGTCCGGAGGTTACATTTCCTGCTGCCGTTGTATCGGCAGACTCTTTATCGCTGTTTCCGTCACCGGAAACATCCCAGGTAGCTCCGTCGGAATTTTCTTCCAGGACATAGGAATCTTTATTCTCACTGACCTGGACCTTTTTCACTGTGGAAGAATCAATTGTCGGGAAATCTTCTCCCTGTGCATAATCGTAAAGGGAATTCATAAACGGAGACACTGTATCTGCTGCCACTACATATACCGTGCTGTCATCATCATCCTTGGAAATGTAATACTGATTCGTAGACGTATTCTCATCTCCGATGTTGAGCTTCGTTGTCCCATCAGCGGTATCAACGGTTACTGTGTTAGATGGAGAATCCAGTCCGTATTCCGTAAGATCCTCCACATCCTCCAGGACTCTGTCCGCTTCCACCTTTTTGATGGCGGAAGCTGCGGAATCCAGAGTTGTCTGATTTACAGGAAAAGCAGTCTCATCCTTTTTCACCCAGGAATCATCTTTTTTCTCAAAGGTCACTTCCTTCTTGTCTACGATAAATTCCAGGGATTTAATGTCATCCGTTTTCACGGAAAACACTTCTGTTTTGCTTTCCTCTTCGCTGCTCTCTGTCTTTTCTTCTTTGGATACGTAGGTGTTCAGTCCCACATAAACGCCGCCGAGAACTGCCAGAACAACAACTGCTGAAACAAGTTTGGTCGATTTTTTCATTATGCTTTTCTCCTCTTAAGCCAGATCAGGAATCCTGCAACAAGGAACACTCCCGGGATCAGACCAATGGTACAGATCTTCCAGAAGGCTGCATCATAATCGGTTACTGTCAGGCTTGTGGACTCAAGGCTCTTGGATGGAATAGAAACGGAATTACTGTCGTCTGTGCTGGTCATCCAGTTTAAGGACTCCAGAAGGAGCTTTTCATTTCCGCCGGATACCATCTGGTTTATCTGGCTCTCCATCAGATTGGCTGTGGAGTAGTAAACGATCTGTGTTTCCTTATCATCATCCAGTTTCTCAGTGATGGCAACACCAAGATCAAACGGTCCGTCTACATCTCCGTCTTCCTTTTCGATATTGCTGCTCTGCATATTTGCTTTGGAGTAAGCCTTGTCAGAGGTTGTCAGGATACTGTCGATGGTTACGGTATCTCTTACATCATCTGTTTTCTGAATGCCCTGCGCATACGGTGCCAGTACATAGGAGCCTGCAGAAGCTGTCTCAGAGCTTGCATCTGTGCTGTTGACTGTTGGTACAAGATAATATGGCATTTGCATTCCATAATGCTGATTATCACCCTCAAATACGATTCCCTCTGCACACTTTACACCATAGTTTTCAAGAACCGCATCAAAGTTCGGCAGATCATCCTGTGTATAATCCGAGAAGATCATAGCTTTTCCGCCTGCCTCCAGATAATCCAGGAGTTCTGTTTTTTCTTCCTCGGAAATATCGCTGGTCGGAGATACGATCATCAGACAGTCTGCATCATCCGGAACCTTTCCCTCTGTGAGAAGGTTCAGCTCCTTGACATCAATGTTTGCTTTCTGGATATCTTCTTTAAAGCTGGAATCCAGATCTTTTTCTCCGTGTCCGGATAAGGTGTACATGATCGGAAGATCCTCGGATGTTACATAACCGATCGCACTTGTGATCTGTCCTTCTCCATCAAATCCGGTAGTAGTCTGCTGCCAGGTATTATAGTCTACTGAAGAGGAATACATATCTTTGTAATTGATAACCTTGTTTCTGTCGCCGCAGACTACGATCAGGCTGTTTGACGCAAGATCATCGGTTGTATATTCCGATGCAAATTTCGGATTTACAACAGGGTCTTTCACCTCAACTTTAATATGCTTGGACTCATCTTTATAACGTGAAAGCAGATTGGAGATCGTGTCGTCCTCAGAACCGCTTGCCGCGATCTGATAAATGGTAACATCCTTATCCAGTGCCTTCAGTACCTTCTTTGTTTCATCACCGATGGTGTAAAGCTTGGATGAGCTTACATCCAGCTGTGAATATTTGGATGGGATCGCACCGACGATCATATTGATCACAACCACGATCACGATAAAGACAGCTGCCATAGCCATGCTGTAGGAACCATTTTTGATATGTTTTTTGCTGATGGTGCCTACCAGCTTTTTCGGATCCGGTTTATGTTTCTTTTTGCCGGAGTCCTGTGCTGTCTCCGGTACGGCTGCCTCGCCTTTATTTTTCTTAAATTTCTCACTGAATTTCATTTCCCTTCACCCCCTAGTTCCAGCGTCTCTTCTGAATGGACTGCATGGTAAGGAACAGGCAGATCGCAATAACAGAAATAAAATAAACGATTCCTGTCACGTCAAACACGCCGTTTGTAAAATTATCATAATGTCCGCTCAGGTTAAATACGTTCAGTACCTTCTGGATACCACCCTGGAAAATACTGGATTTTACAACGTATACGATCACAAGGGCAATCTCTCCCACAGCTCCGATCACTACAGAGATCAGGACATTTTTGATCATGGTATAAATGATGATCGCGATCGCCACGATCAGAAGTCCGAATGCCACTGCGGTTGACATGGAGGTCTGTGAAAAGAATGAGGAAATTCCGTTCATCATATAGAAGGCGAACAGGAATACAAAAGTAAGTACTGCTGCAATTACCTGGCTTTCTGTAAGTGCTGACATAAATACACCGATTGCCAGATTTGCGCATCCCAGAAGGAAAAATCCCAGGATCCCGGTGTATGCGGAAGCATAGGAAATCGTTCCGAACTTACTCATGATCAGCGGATAAACGCACATGATCACGACCGGAATGGCAAACACAGCTACTAGTGCAAGATATTTTCCAAATACGATATCCCATACAGATACCGGTGCGGTCAAAAGAAGCTGATCCGTTTTCTGCTTGCGCTCTTCTGCAAGTACACGCATGGAAAGGATCGGCACACCGATCAGGAACACAAAGGTCAGTGCGCTTAAGGTAGTTTCAAATTTTGAATAGCCGCCTGAAAGCTGATATGCGGAAAAATAAATTCCGGTCAGCACCAGGACAAAAAATATGAAGAGATATCCAACCATGGAGGTCAGATAGCTTTTCAGTTCTCTTTTAAAAATCGCTGTCATGACTGATCCCCCTCTTTCTCATCAGAAGCCTTCTCTGGTTCCCCGTTTTTTTCTTCCTGAGTTTTTTCTTTTTCCGATGATCTGTCTTCTACCGGTTTCCACTGTGAGCTTTCCGGTTTTCCGGCGGATTTTTTCTCTCCTTCGGTAAGCTCAAGGAATACATCCTCAAGGGAAACTCTCTTAACCTGCATCTCGTAGATTGGACAGTTCGCTTTTGCCATAGCGTAGAAGACTTTTTCACGGATATCCACATTTTCCTGAATGGAAAGTTTTGTTTTCCACAATTTCTCATCGCTGTCATAGGACATTTCCACCCCGGTTACGCCTTCGATCGTTTCCAGAGCTTTTCGAATCGTGTCTTTCTCGCCTTTTACCTTCATAAGGAGGCTGTTGGAGCCTGCTGCCAGACGTTCCAGATTATCCGGTGTATCGCTGGCTACCAGCTTTCCATGGGAAATGATCAGAACATAATCACACACTGCTCTTACCTCGGAAAGGATATGGGAGCTTAGGATAACCGTGTGCTTCTGCTTCAGGCCTTTGATCAGGTCACGGATCTCGATGATCTGCTTCGGGTCAAGTCCTACTGTCGGCTCATCCAGGATGATCACCTCCGGATATCCCAGGATTGCCTGTGCAAGGCCCACCCTCTGGCGATAACCTTTGGAAAGGTTTTTGATCAGACGGTCTTTCATGTCTGTGATCTTTACCATATCCATGACTTCTTTTATCTGCTTGTCTTTTTGGTTTCTTGGGATTTTTTTCAGATCAGCCGCAAATTTCATGTACTCAAGAACAGTCATGTCAAAATAGAGCGGCGGCATTTCCGGCAGATAGCCGATACATTTCTTGGCTGCCTCCGGTTCCTCCAGAATATCATGACCATCGATCATCACTTTTCCTTCTGTGGAAGCAATGTATCCTGTGATCATGTTCATAGTTGTTGATTTTCCTGCACCGTTGGGGCCCAGGAATCCGTAAATTTTCCCCTTTTCGATCTGAAAGGAAAGATGGTCAACTGCAGTATGATCGCCATACTTTTTGACCAGATTACTTACTTCGATCACTTTACTCTCCTCCTTTTATTCTCAGGGAAATACTTTTTTTAATTATCGATTTCCCATTTTATAAGATGCCAGAGGCAAAAGGTCCTGAAACTGAAGCCCTTGACTCTGGCGTCTTTTCAACACCAATAGAAAATGCCCCTGGATGAAACAGAGAATGGGGGAATCCAGGGGCATCTCTATCGGATTATAGTGTAAAAGTAATTTGTGATAAAAGTAGGATAAATTTGTGATAATTTTGTGAAACTCCCGGACAAAAAAATCTCCTGTCGGACAGATTTTGCCTTTGTTCGACAGGAGGTATCTTATGCCAGTGGCTCTCTGAGCGGTGTTCCGGCTTTTCTCGGATATTTGCCTGGGGTGTTCTTTACCTTCTCGATAATGACCAGGGAGCGGCCGATCTCAGATCCCGGAAGGTCAAAGTACTGAATATCCCTGATCTTTCCACCAAGGATCTTTACTGCTTTCTCTGCTGCTTCTGCTTCTTCCTTTACAGAACCGGATTTATAGGAGACAAAAAGCCCTCCGACTTTTACATACGGGAGACAGTATTCAGACAGGGTTGCCAGTCCGGATACTGCTCTGGATACGCAGAGATCATATTTTTCTCTGTAGGCTTTGTTTTTTGCATATTCTTCAGCTCTTCCGTGAATGGCGGAAATCCCCTCCAGGCCCAGGAGCGCAAAGGTTTCTTCCAAGAATTTTACTCTTTTATTGAGGGAGTCCAGAAGGCAGGCTTCCACCTCCGGGAAGGCAATCTTCAGGGGAACACCCGGGAATCCGGCGCCGGTTCCGATGTCCATAACGGTTTTTATCTTACCCATATCTACAGCCTTGACGCAGCAGAGGCTGTCCAGGAAATGTTTCACGAGAACCTCGTCAAATTCTGTGATACCGGTGAGGTTCATGACTTTGTTTTTTTCTACAAGATATTCGTAGAACCGAATAAACTGGTTTTTCTGCGTGTCACTGAGTGTGATCCCAAGCTCCTCGCAGCCTTTTTCCAGGATTTCTAAATTGTACATGCAGCTTCCTCTCTTATTTTCTGTGTTTTATTGTTATTCTTTGTATTATCTGTGTTTATGTTCGGATCTGCTTTCCAGATATACAAGAAGCACGGAAATGTCAGCCGGGGATACACCGGAGATACGGGACGCCTGGCCGATGGACACCGGTCTGTAGGCTTCCAGCTTCTGGCGTGCCTCAATGCGGAGGCTTCCTACATCTTCGTAATCAATGTCTTCCGGAAGCTTTTTCTGCTCCAGTTTCTTAAATTGCTCTACCTGCTTCATCTGGCGGCGGATGTAGCCATCATATTTGATGTTGATTTCTACCTGCTCACATACATCTTCCGGAAGCTCCGGTCTTTCTTTATCGATGGGTGCAAGCACCTTATAGTTAAGCTCCGGCCGACGGATCAGCTCTGCAATGGTAGTTCCGGATTTCAGAAGGGTACTGTTCAGAGATTCCAGAAGGCTCTGTACCTCTGCAGAACCACCTACGGTTGCATGTTCCACTCTCTCGATCTCTTCCTGGATCCGGCGCTCTTTTTCCTGTAATTTATGGTATGTCTCATCATCGATCAGGCCGACCTCCCAGCCTTTTTTGCGAAGACGAAGATCTGCGTTGTCCTGGCGGAGGAGCAGACGGTACTCAGCACGGCTTGTCATCATTCGGTACGGCTCATGGTTCTCCTTTGTTACCAGATCATCGATGAGAACGCCAATATATGCCTCTGAGCGGTCCAAAATCAGCTGTTCCCGGCCTTTTACCTCCATAGCTGCATTAATTCCCGCTATGAGGCCCTGAGCGGCTGCTTCCTCATATCCGGAGCTTCCGTTAAACTGTCCGCCGCTGAAAAGGCCCTTGATCTTTTTGAATTCCAGTGTGGGATAGAGCTGGCGCGGATTGATGCAGTCATACTCAATAGCGTAAGCATTTTTTACAATCCTGGCGTTCTCCAGACCCGGTACGGAATGGTACATCTCGTACTGAACATCCTCCGGCAGGGAGCTGGACATTCCGCCGATGTACATTTCATTTGTGTAAAGACCTTCCGGTTCAATAAATACCTGATGGCGTTTTTTGTCTGCAAAACGAACTACTTTATCCTCAATGGACGGACAGTAACGTGGTCCGGTTCCTTCGATCATTCCGGAATAAAGGGGGGATCTGTCCAGATTTGCACGGATGATCTCGTGTGTTTTTTCGTTTGTATAGGTCAGCCAGCAGGATTTCTGCTCGATCTGTACAGATTCCGGGTCTGTGGAAAAAGAGAACGGTACGACTCTTTCATCTCCGAACTGCTCTTCCATCTTAGAATAATCAATGGTGTTTCCGGCGATTCTGGCCGGAGTTCCTGTTTTGAAGCGGAACATTTCGATCCCCAGCTTTTTCAGGGAATCCGTAAGGTAATTGGCTGCCTGAAGGCCGTTCGGTCCTGTATAGTTGCTGACGTCGCCGTAAATGCAGCGGGCCTTGAGGTAGGTTCCTGTACAGAGGACTACAGCTTTTGCGTGGTAGGTGGCTCCTGAGAAGGTTTTTACACCGGTGATGTGCCCGTCTTCTACCAGAAGCTCGGTCACTTCACCCTGGCGGATGGTTAAGTTCTCTGTATTTTCCAGTGTCTTTCTCATTTCTGTGCTGTAGGCCTGTTTATCGGCCTGTGCACGAAGGGAATGGACTGCAGGGCCTTTGGACTGGTTGAGCATTTTGGACTGGATGAAGGTTTTGTCTA
>OGQS01000707.1_pt1 | contig 22687 bp, 9 predicted proteins | sample 1553331 | NCBI WGS metagenome assembly OGQS01 (sample SAMEA2580012, study PRJEB22360) | human gut metagenome | biome: human gut; feature: human-associated habitat; material: faeces | place: Denmark | collected 2008/2010
TCGTATTTATGATTTGAGCAGGCAAAGATACGTGATAATCTTTAAATTACAACGTGTGGGGTGGCAAAAACTGTATCTATATAATTTTAGTGCTTATGTACCATTTGAGTTTATGCATTATGATAGTGAAGAGGGAGTTTACTTCGATGAAAAGCAATAAACATTACCCGCAAAATCACAAACAATCATCTTATTCCCGGATACGGCTACGGTTGAAAATATAGGCGCTCCAATGTGTCGTTTATCTTTTATAATTCCTGTAGTTTGGTCGATGGCATATAGATAACCGTCGGAAGCTCCGATGTAGACAATTCCTTGTGATGCAACAGGACTTGTTTCAACTCCGGCTTGCGGAGTGGTGGAATAAGGAGCAGTATATACAAGTGAAGGTGACGTTTCTGCTTTCCATTTATTGAAAAGTGTAGATTTGTCCAATGCGAAAACTCCCCGGTCGGCAGTACCGAAAATGATTTCCTGTTCGGTGATGAGTGGGGTGGATGTAACATCCAGATTGGCTGATAACTCTTTTTGTTGCAATACTTTTCCGGTTTGTGGCTTTATTGTGAAGAAGCTCTTGGAAGAGATAATCCATAATTTCCCGTTTTTATAGACAGGAGAGGCTCCCCGGTTGCCAAGTCCGTTATCAGATAGTTTCCAGAGTTGCTTTCCTGTGTGGATATCATTGCCGTATAAACCTCCCCATTGGGTTCCGCTGACTAATACATCTCCGGCAATAGTGAGTGTTGTAGTAGAACCTTCCCGCTGTTTCCAGTCCTTGTTAATCCATATCGTTTGTCCTGTTTTTAGGTTGTAGGCAGATAGTCCGGCGCCGATTCCGGCATAGACCACTCCTTTGCCTACTGTCAAGCCTTCAGTCAGATAGGGATAGCTGTCCAAATTAATAGATTGTTTCCAGAGTAATTTCCCTGATTCACTGTCTAAGGCATAGAGGTTGCAGGAGGCGTCTTGAGCCACTACAATTCCATTTTCACAGGCTATTGTGTTCTTAACAGAATTTGCAGTACGGAATTTCCACAACAGTTTGCCGGAATTAAAATCAAATGCGCAGATAAATGTGTTCAGTGATACATTATCGTCGGTGGTAGCGATAAATACTTTCTGTCCGGCGATAATGGGAGAACACATAAAAATGTTACTGCCTGTATTAGCTGTCCATTGTAATTGCAGGGGGAGCTTGATTTGAGAGTTGTTGACTCCGCCGGAGTGTGCTGCGTTTTGAAGTAATGTATTCCAGTCTTCACCTGCAATAGTGGATAATTTGAAGTCCTTTTGATAGATAAACTGGCTGGTAGCAGTCACTTTCTTTCCGTTGCTGAAGAATGAAGTCACTGTAAGATTTAGTTTTTTCCCCATTTCATTGGCTGGCATTTGAATGTTTCCACTCCAATTCCATTCAGTACGGGAGGCTAGATCGCCTTTTGCTATTTCTTGATTATTTTCCGAATCGCTTAGGATATAAGAAACGTGAGACGTTTTTGCCTGCGAATAATATGTATTGACGGAAACAGGAAGCTGATCTTCAGTGATGGTGCAGGCTGCGGCCGTCTGATTATTCATCGGAGAGACTATTGCGATTTGTGGCTCGATGAAAGCATATCGCAGTTGGGTGGTGATATTGTCGTTTGCGTCTACTTTTATTTCTCTAAAAGAAGAAGGGGAGTGGTCAATGCCTCCTTTATCCAATGTGCCGGTACAGATTGTATAAATCCCATTTTGGTTGCGGACATAGTTGTAATGCATGTGTCCGTAGATTTGGGCTTTGGTATTGAAAGAACGAAAATCAAGCAGATGATCGTCATCTGCTTTAAAGACGAAAGAGTCATTTGGAGTAAATAAGTCGTGATTGAAAAGGATAAGTGCCTGGTCTTTTTTTATGAGAGCAAGATCGTTTTTTAGCCAGTTGTATACATCTTTTTGGGTATAGTTGGTCGGGTTATCTCCGTGGTCGATTGGGGTGACTACATAATGAACGTTACCTATATCAAATGAATACCATGTCGGACCATAGAGAGATTCGTAAAGCTCTTCGCCATAGTTGCCTTTCACTAAGTCATGATTACCGATGCAATAATAAACAGGACAATCCATTGTTTGTGCGTTTACCACTTGATTGTGGATGGTGAGTCCCGGTTCGTAGCAGATATCTCCGGTGTGAATGAGGAAGGCAGGCTTCTCATTGTGAATGTATTGCTGGAGATCGGTTACCCAACGCCCCATTCCACCCGTCACTTCGGTGTCGGTGATTTGCACGAAAGAATGTTTTCTGGGTTTTGTCCGCTCGCTTTCAGTTAAGATAAAATCGTAGCTTTTTCTGTTCTCTTTGGTAGAAAGGTAGAATTGTTGTGTTTCAAATCCCGTGGGAGTTGTAATACTTATGAATCTTGTTTTCTCGAATCCCGGCAAAGAGAACCGACCTTTCTTATCTGTTTTTACTACGTTCAATCCATCTGTTACCATAACTCCCGCTAGCGGCTTATCGCCTTTATCAACTATGCCCGATTGATTAGTGTCGACAGAAACTGTTCCCTTAAATTGAGCGCATAGAGGCAGATATAGTAAAAATGATACCAGAATTACAGATAGTCTTTTCATGGTCGGTTCTCAATTTTTAGTGTGTTAAGCTAATTATTCCTTATTTTGTTTTAGTTGTTTTATTTCTTCATTGTATCTGATTTCTTCTTTACACAGAGGCTTGTACCAAGTCTTTCTTAGTATCAAGGTCGTAACCAGAAGCAATGCAATAGAGCTCCAGAGCCCCAGTTGCTGGCGGACCACGAGATACATTGGGATAATGGTAAGGCTGCATTGCCACACAATGCCGATTGCCACGTTGAATGCGTCTCTTTTGAAGTTGCGGTTTGGCTGGATATGAGGGTAACGGGCCAATGCTTTTTCTTCAATCGGCTTCCACCATCCCCATGGGCGTACACGGGTGTAGAAGTTGATGAGCGTCTCTTCGTCTGTTGGAGGTGCGCTATAGGTTCCTGCGATGCATCCTATCAGGGAAACTCCGAACAGTACGGGGAAGAAATAGAGTACCCATGCGTCGGGAACAGTGAACTTCATGACGATGGCTGCTATTACTCCGGCGGTCATTCCCCAGAAATAGCCTTCACCATTGAAGCGCCACCAATGCCATTTCAGTACGTTGGCCGCGATGTATCCTCCGAAGAGTGCTCCAACAATCCATTGGAATATTTCATTGATGTCTTTCAGGAAGAACCCTATGACAGTGCTGATAACTACTACTGCGACAGAAATAATATAGCTACTGCGTATTTGTGTTTTCACACTCGCTTTCGGATTGATATATTTCAGATAAATATCATTCACGATATAAGCCGGTGCGGCATTAACAGTGGACGCAAAAGTCGACATGAAAGCTGCCAGTAGTCCGGCTAGTAGGATTCCGGCTAATCCTACAGGTACGTAACGTGTGATTAGATGGGGGAGGATGGTTTCAAAATCCGTTCGTGTCACTTCCATTTGTGTCAGACCGCCATCTTCTTTAAAGAAGTAGATAGCCAGCAGAGCAAATCCCATAATCATCAGGTAGCGGGGGATTAATAGTACGACTGATACGGAACCGCTCATCATAGCCGCTTCTTTGGGGGATTTGCAAGATAGAATTTTCTGCATATCATAGTTGGGCGCCGGTCCTGCCATACTCATAAATATTCCTTTGAGCAAGGCCATCATGACGAAGATGCTAATCAGGCTATATGGTTCATTCGCCATCCGTTCCGTCAAGAGGCTCATCCGGCTGCTCCAGTCGATATCCAGCGTCCATCCGAAGAAAGGAGAGTCCCAGCCGGCCGGAACGAAAGAATGAATCATGTCCGGCGCTACCATTTGCATTCCGATAACAACAATTACGATACCTGCCACTGTCATAATCAGGAACTGCACAACGTCTGTCCATACAATACTCAACATTCCTCCGAGCATTACATAGAAAGTAGCGATTGTGGTAAAGAAAATACCATATACATGAGGAACATATTCTGCAGGCACATTGAAAGGAATGAATGGAGATACTACTTCCCAGGGGATGAATATCTCCATAAATTTACCAATACCTATGAATCCATAACTTAAAAAACCGAGTACGCTAAGTAATGCAAAGATGATAACAATCGTATGTGAAAGAGTCGATCCTTTACCTTTACCGAAACGTGTCTTAATCCATTCCGCTCCGGTGAGTACATTGGAACGACGTAACCACACGGACAGATAAACCATTAGAAAGATTTGGTTGAATACTGGCCACAACCAGGGAATCCAAAGGCTTTTGAATCCGTAGGCAAATGCCCAATATACCATCAACATGGTTCCTGTGATGTCAAACATTCCGGAAGCATTGGAGAGTCCGAGCATATAAAATGGCAATGATTTCCCTCCCAGGAAATAAGAATCCATATTTTGGGCAGCCCGTTTCTTCAGGATAAGTCCGATGACAATCATGGCAATGAGATAGGCACAAATGATGAGAATATCGATTTCGTGTAGTTTCATATCGTTATTTCGATTAGGTTTTTATATATCATTATTTTATTTGATGCAAAAGTAGGGCGAAAGTAGTGGGGAAACAAATATTATTTTAACTCATTCTGATACTATATTAATATATCTGTGTTTACTTCAACTTTGGTTTTCCTTTGAAAAGTCGGTTTTCCCCTGTATAAACGATAAGATATGCGATTTTATCGTTTATAAAAAGGAATATTGTTGAGGCCTCAATCTTATGAATAAAATGAAAGAACCAGAAAAAGCACGCCATTGTCAAATTCCGGAAGGAATGGCGATGGTGTGCTTTCCATATTGAAAATTCAGTTACTATACTTTCACCTTATTAGCTTCTATCAGTTGATAAATATTTTCTACGGACGTAGCGGATCGAAGTTTATCTTCCGGAGTATGCAGGCAATAATCTACAAGTCGTTCGATTGTAGAGGTAGCTACATGCATCCGTGTATCTGAAGAAGCATAATAGATGTAGACCGTTCCGTCTTCATCTGTAATCCACCCGTTCGAAAATAATACGTTGGAAACGTCTCCGATTCTTTCTTCTTCTACGGGTGCCATGAAGTAACCTCCTGGTTGGGCAATCACTTTATTGGGGGCATCTAAAGAGGTCATGTACAAATACAACACATACCTGAGTCCTGCTGCGCAAGCACGGACTCCATGCGCGAGGTGCAACCATCCCTGTGGCGTTTTGATAGGATGAGGCCCTTCACCGTTCTTCACTTCTTTGATGGTGTGATAATAACGTTGTTCTACCACCGTCTCTTCTTTAACTATTGCATGAGTGATATCATCTACTAGTGCCCAGCAAATTCCTCCACCAGTGCCTGCTTCAATAAACCCGTCTTGAGGGCGGGTGTAAAGCGCATATTTCCCTTTGACAAACTCCGGATGGAGTACCACATTGCGTTGCTGGCTTTTAGAGATAAGATTAGGCAGACGCTCCCAATTTCTTAAGTCCTTGGTGCGTATGATGCCTGCTACCGCAACGGCAGAAGTCAGATCTCCGGCGGCTGCGTCCGGATCTTTGCTTTCCGAACAGAAAATGCCGTATATCCATCCGTCCTCATGCTGGGTAAGGCGCATATCGTAGACATTCGTTTCTTCCGGGTATAAGTCGGGAAGCTGGATTGGATATTCCCAAAAACGAAAATTATCTATCCCATTCGGACTTTCGGCTATGGCGAAAAACGACTTACGGTCGTAACCTTCCACTCGTGCCATAATGAGATATTTTCCGTTATATTTGATAGCTCCTGCATTGAATACAGCGTTAATACCGAAACGTTCCATCAAAAAAGGGTTTGTTTCCGGATTAAAGTCATATCTCCATTCGAGTGGAGTATGGGCTGCCGTCAGAATAGGATATTTATAGCGTTCAAATATGCCATTGTTGGATCGTATTCTTTTATTTTCACGTGAGATGAGCGTTTCATATTCTTCTGTAAGAATACGTAATCTGTTATCATATCTATTCATATCTGTTCAAAATTTATAAAAAGAGACTGATTACAATACAGATAGTAATAAGGAATATACTGTGTTGTAAGGACAGTCTCTTTTTATGTTGGTCACTTCAAAAGTATGGGGGTACTTCCGAAATACATGTGTGTCAAGTTTATAAATTATTCTTTGGTTATAAAATAGGAACGTACAGTGTATCCGGGCTCCAGGAAACTCACCCAATACCAGCCGTCTTCTACTTTATCAATCCGGCAATCTTCTATCGGATATCCTACATTCTTGTCTACTGCGTTTCTTGTCACCTTATAAAGTGTTGCATTCGTCTTGCTGCCTACTCCCAAATCGCCGGTAAACTGAACCGCGTAACCGGATGCGGATGAAGTTGTCGAACTCTTAACAAGCAATTGCGACAAGTTGAAATCCGCCGAATGCATTATTTCTCCTACTTTTGAAGTAGAAAGGCTTTGGTAAGAATAAGAACCTGCCAGCATATAGCGATATGACGGGTTCTCCAGGTAAGGATCGTCAATAGCGGTAATGGTCACTTCTATCTTTTCACCGTCCTGGTCGGCGATAGTGACTTTGTTGTTGTAACGGTATCTTTTAAGTCCTTCAATTATCACTTCTGTACCGTCTTCAGACATGGAGCATTTCAGGTAAGTTGCAGAACCGCCTGCTGTGCAGGTATATCCACCATTGCCATCCAGGATTTTGATAGTAGCCGGAGTGCCGATAACTAAGTAAGGGATATTTTCACTATTGTCGACTACCATTCTCTTTTTCACTTTTACGATGAGTTCTGTCGTTTTGTCCCGTCTGTCTTTTACGGTGAAAGTGGCAGTACCCGGAGCCAGCGATTCAATTTGAATCTGCCCTTTATCATTTATCGCAGCCTTTGCTATTGATGGATTATCAACAGTGATACTGTATCCTCCATTGCCTGTATAGACCTCTATGGTCTTGTCTTCATTCGGATACATAACTGTAGAAGATACTTTCAGAACCAAGTCTACCAATTGGTCAACAATTACTTTTACGTTGGTTGACATCCTGGCCCAGTCGGTAATAGTCACATTTGCGTCACCGGCTTTCAAACCTGTCACTTGTATTTGGTCATTGTCGATTGTAGCGGTAACCACATCTTCGTTCGAACTGGTAACCTTGTAGTTACCGTTTCCCTGAATAATCTGAATCACTCCTTCTGCTTTTTCATCTAGATTGATTGTCAATTCCTGCTTGTCCGCAACCAGATTGGCATAGGACGGATCATCTTCACTGCAACCGGAGAACAAATTGACGGCTGCAAGCAGGAATCCTGCTATATATAATCGATTCTTTTTCATGATATTCTAGTATTATTTTGACTATTATTCTGCTGCAATATCTTTTATCTTACCAGTAACTGTCACCACACTGAGCTTGGGAACCGTAATGGAACGTAACCCGCTTAAAGAAGGATTGAACTTCTTGCGCTGCCATTTTACGTCTTCGCTGGATGTGTATGCAATCATGTTCTGAAAACTTTTTCCTTCAATCTCAACTAAAGTGGAGAATGACTCCTTCTCCGAACTGTTCACTAATACGATGGTATAAGTATTATCCTTAACATAAGCTGACATCAGAAGTTCTGCAGGGAATTGATTCTCTTCAGAAGGAATAGCCTCAACATCTACACGATGACTGCCGGCTTCGATGAATCTGGTGAACTGCCCGTATGTATAATAGCGGGGGACTCTGTAGTAGGTAGTGCCCGGTATGGCTTCTTCCAACTGGATAAGGTTCTCGCCTGTCGTGCTGCAAGGACGGGCTCCGGCCCACCAGATATAAGCATTTACATTAGCTTGTGCCAGATAGTAATGGAAGTTTCTTGCCCATTTCATGGCATCATTCCAGTCCTCCGAACGTTTTAAGTTGTCACAGTTCTCGGTCATCCATACAGGAATATTGGCATTAACTGCTTCATCGAAAGGTAAGATATTATCTAAATTGGACATACTGTATCCGTGTCCGGCCGCTATGACGTTGTCATTTGCCAATGAAGCTTCGCTTTCCAGACATTTCTTGAAGAACTGATTGGATGCAGTGAGGAAAGACGAGTAACTTGCTTTCCACCATGAGGAACATTCTCCCATTATAATCTTTTTATCATTATATCCGGCCGCGTCCAGAGATTTCCGGAAAGTGTTATGGCTGAAATCTGCCAATTGTTCAGGAGTCCATTTACAAGTAGACCATGCAGTGAAAGTATTATCAGGTTCATTGGTAGGTGATAAGCCATAAATGTTTATTCCGAATTTCTTTTCGTATTCTTTGACGAAGTCTATCAGATAATTGGCGTAATCTTCATAATGAATAGCTTTCAGAGAGCCACCGGAGTTGCTGTCTTTATCTTTCCATTTTTTAGGTGGACTCCATACGGAGAACATATACTTCATGCTTTTATGCTTTCTGGATAGATAGTCCACCAGCCACATCTGGCCTAGCTGTACCTGTTCGGCACATTCCGCACCGTGATATTTGAACCAATAGTTGTTCATGTATTTAGGTTCGTCGGCAGGCAGGTTGAAGTTACGGTCCATGCCAAATTCTATTTCACCCGTGACGTCGTCCTGATAGTGCGGGAATACTTCTCCACGGAATATGTTTAGCTTCAAGCCATTGTCACCGAATAGGTCTGCCATAACGGCATCTCTGTGGTTATTGTTCCAGATACGGTGAGACCATTCTGCAAAACCACATCCAAATCCGTCAATCATCTGATGCTGATGTCCTTCGCCGATAGACATCCTCACAACAGACGTTGTTGTAGGCTCTGTCGCAAAACCATCATCCTCGTCCGACTCTTCCACGGGATCCGGGATGTATACATCACCATGGCTCAGGCTACCGTCTTCACAAGAATATCCTATAAATAAGAGTAAGGATACGAATAATAGTGCATATATTTTTTTCATAATTTTTCTGTTATAAGTTATTGGAAAGATTATTTCCATAAATCTATTTGTTGCATTGCAGAGTTGTTGTTCAATTCGCCTGTCGGAATCGGATAATACCTGTTCCTTTCCTGAAAATTGTCTGCCCCTTGCTTGTCATTTGCTTTGAGGATTGTTTTGATTTCATTGGTTGTGTACCAACGTTTCAGGTCGTCAAACCGGTGCCCTTCTCCGAAAAATTCGAGTAAACATTGATGTTCGATCTGATCCATAAGCTGATCCTGGGTGAATGTTTTGTCTGCCAGTCCGGCTCTTTCGCGGATAAGTTTCAGGGCATAGCTGGCACCTGTCACATCGTTTGTTTTGGCGCAAGCCTCGGCATACATAAGCAGTACTTCTGCAAAACGCATGACACGTACATTGTTGGCTTTTCCTTCTTTGTTTCCCATATTGTCTGCCGCTTCGTCGTTTACATAATAGGCAGTGTATTTCTTCAGAAGGAATTTACCGTCACCCATGCTGAAAGTTGGAGCACCGCCGGCCATTTTACCGGCATTGCCTTCCCACAGTTTCTCCATGGAATAATTTCCGCCGTACCAGCTCTCGTTCTTCACAACATCGCCAAGTGCTTCGGGGTTAAAGAACAGACTGGGATACATACGTTTGTCAAACTTGGTATCGGCTCCCGCAGGGCGTTCTTCAGAAATGAACTGCCCGACAATAAATGAAGTCGGCATGATTTTTGCCCAGCCACCGGAGTTTACCGGGCCGATGAATTGCGGAATAGAACTTCCTAAGTTGATGCCGCTTTCATTCCCCCACGTCAAGTCGCCGTCGCTGCTGTATTGCAATTCGAAAACAGATTCTTCGTTGTTTTCTTTGGCAGTAGTGAAATTCTCCGCGAAGTTTTCCATTAGGTTATAACGTCCCGGATAATAAGGCGCTTTTAATAATAAATCCAATTGAGCTTTAGCTTCCGGATATTTATGCTGTGTCAGATATACCTTTGCCAGCATAGCGATAGCAGCTCCTTTCTCAATACGTCCTTTTTCATCTGCTACACGGGTGACGGGCAGGTTGCATTTGATGGCCTCTGTCAAGTCATCTTCCGCTTGTTTCCAGAGTACCGCTTCGCTGGCTGCCGGTTTGTTCGGCTCGTCCTCATTAGAAGGAATGATACGCAGGGGCACTTCTTTGTAGTTATTAACTAACAGGAAATATTGATAACCTCTCAAAAAAAGTGCCTCACCTTTAATCATGGAACGGTCTTCTTCGGTGATTCCTGTAGCCGGTACATTGTCAATGTATCTTAGTACAACATTTGCGCGCTGTACTCCTGTAAAGAGTGCGCCATAAGGATCATTTCCCGTAGTCGGTGAGTTTTGGAAATTAGCGATAGCCCACATGCCCGGTTCTTCATTAGTGATTGTGAAGATATCGTCTCCACGTCCATTCAGGTTTAGCCAACCGTCAAAAGCCCCAAAATAACCATACATCTGGTACTTGATAGGAGAATATGCGGCGGCAAGAGCGCTCTCGGCATCTGCCTTGTTTTTCCAGAAGTTATCCCCCGTGAAATGATTGGGATCTTTCAGATCCAGAAAGCTGGATTCATTGCACGAACTAAGTATTCCTGAAAGAAGGACTGCCATGCATATATATGATAACCAATTTTTTTTCATACTATATTCAATTATACGTGTTAGTTCTTTCTTATAAATTCACTTGGATACCAAAAGAGAATGTACGTGGGAGCGGGTAACGTCCCTGGTCGATTCCTCTTGTGAATACATTGTAAGTGGTACCTAGATCTACACCGCTTTCACCGAGGTCGGGCGTGTAGCCGGAGTATTTGGTTAACGTAAAGAGATTTTCTATGGAAGTATAGATTCTCACATTTTCAAGCTTGATCTTTTTTAGCAACTGTTTGGGTAATGTATAACCGATATCGAGTGTTTTCAAACGTATGTATGAACCGTCTTCGAGCCATCTGTCGGTATAAGCCCATTTGTTGTCCGCACCGTCGGTAACGGAGAAGCGGGGCATGTCGGTATTCTGGTTGTCGGGTCTCCACGAGTTAGCCAGCGTCGTACTGTAGTTACCGTTGAAGTTTCCTGATTCCAGGCGATAGCGCGGGTAGTTATAGATTTTATTTCCTACCGTACCGTCAAAGAAGAGGTTAAAGTCGAAATTATTCCAGTCTCCACCCAGTCTCAGGCCGAAAGTCATATCGGGGAACGGGCTGCCTACATCATGCTGGTCGTCGGTGGTTATTGAGCCATCGCCATTCCAGTCTTTGTAACGTACGTCGCCTACTTGGGCGCCCGGCTGAATCAGTTTGCCATCGGCTGTTCTATAGTTCTCAATTTCTTCTGCACTGCGGAAAATACCATCTGTTTCAATTAAGTTAAAATAATACATGGCATGACCTTCCTGGAACATATTGATACCACGTCCGCCCTGACCATGCGCCGAATAACCGGAGATAGTCATATTGTCACCACCTGTAGATATTTTGATAACTTCGTTCTTGTCCGTGCTGATATTAGCCCCTACATAGTAGTTGAACTTATCTTTAATAGAACCACGGTAGTTCACCGCAAACTCGAAACCTTTATTACGTATTTTTCCTGCATTCTGTATCGAGAATCCGCTGATACCGGCAGAACCGGCGTAGGGGATAGGAAGTAGTACATCATTCGTGTTTTTCACATAAGCATCTGCTGTCATTGTCAGTCGTCCGTTCAGTAGGCTAAGATCTAAACCGATGTTGTAAGTCTCTGTATTTTCCCAAGTCAGGTTAGTCGGAGATACGGCGTTTACATAGGGCATTTGTCCGAACCAGATATTGTTGCCTTGAAGATAGTTCATACCACTACCCACCACACTGATAGTCGGGTAATAATTGTCCCCAATTTCCTGATTACCCAGTTTACCGTAGCTGGCACGAATCTTTAGTTGGTCGAATACATTCTCTAATGGCTTGAAGAATTTTTCGCGATTGATGTTCCAGCCTACAGACACGGATGGGAAACTACCATACTGATGTCCTTTGCCGAAGCGTGAAGAACCGTCCCGACGAATAGATGCGGAGAATAAATAACGGTCATCATAAGAGTACATAACACGTCCGAAGAGAGAAACCAGTGCCAATTCTTTGAGATTGCTGGAAGCGCTCATGGTGGTTGTGTTACCTGTCATCGTCTCAATAAACTGCGGAATGTCGGAGTTGCTTCCGTTCAGGCCGTAATGTTTGTCTTTTTGGGCGGAATAACCGGCTAACAAAGAAATATTGTGTTTGCCGAAGACTTTATCGTAGTTCAGGGTGTTTTCTATTACCCATGAATCGTATGTGGATGAACCTTCTTTTAAGTCGGGAGCATCATTCTTCCCAAAAGTTCCCAAGTCATATATACCCGTATAGGTACGTGATTTGGTATGGTCCTTTCTGATACCTACGTTAAACTTATATTTTAAGTCCTTAATGATTTCGGCTTGCAGGTAAGCATTCAGGAAAATTCTGGTGCTTTCGTTAGTGTTGTCTATTACATTAGAGTATCCTAGAGGATTCGGCAGGTTGATATTGGCAGAAGTACCCCATCCGGTTGCATTGGTCGGATCATATACCGGAACTACTGAAGGGAATTGCAAGATACCGAACATTGTATCCTGATCAATATTACCTTTTCCTTGAGCCAGGCGAACAATCATAGACTGTCCGATAGTTAGTCGGTTATTCAGGAAAGAATAGTCGCTTTTCAGGCGGATGTTATAAGACTCGTGGTCGGTATTGCGCAGGATACCTTCTTTGTTCAGGTAGCTTATAGATGCGCTATAGGCTCCGGTTTTAGAACCGCCGCTGATGGTTGCGTTGGCCTTGTAGGTCATGGCTGTATTCAGCATGACATCCTGCCAGTCTGTTCCTTCTCCGACGAAAGGAACTGCACCCGTTTCAGCTCCGAAGCCGTCACCAGCCAATTTATAGTAACGGGCAAAGCGGCTATATTCTTCTCCATTGAAAACATTCAGCTTTTTAGGATTATGGCTGATACCTGTAAAGAGGTTGATGTCCAGTTTGGTAGGAGTGTCTTTGCGACCGCTTTTAGTCGTGATAAGGATGACGCCACCTGCCGCGCGTGAACCGTAGATAGCTGCTGAGGCGGCATCTTTCAATACCTCAATAGACGTGATGTCGTTAGGATCGACCATACTGATGTCACCAAATGATCCGTCGATTACATAAAGCGGGTCATTATTAGATAATGAACTGATACCACGTACATTGATCGTCATGCTTCCATTGGGGTCACCGCTGGAACTTGCCACTGATACTCCGGGAATCTTTCCTTGTAAGGCTGTTGCGGCATTGGAAGCCACCTGTCCGTTAAGCTCTTTTGCGCTGACTGAGCCTACAGCACCCGAAAGATGACTTTTCTTTACTGTACCATAACCGATCACTACCATCTGCTCAAGAGCGATATTGTCTTCTTCCATTGTGACATTGATTGGGGCTCCGGATGTAACAGCTCTTTCTATTTGTTTCATACCTATTGTTGAGAATACTAGTGTATTCCCTTTGCCTGCTTTGATGGAGTATTTACCATCTGCATCTGTTATTGTGCCGGTGTCTTTGTCTTTAACTCTTACCGTGACTCCAGGTAAAGGTTCATTTGTCGTAGCTTCTGTTACTACTCCTTTCACTTCAATGTCTTGGGCTGCTAGTGGAATACTAGCCATGCAGAGAAATAAGAATAGTAAGAAATGAATTTTTCTTCTCATAATTTATTGCATTAGATTTATAACTCTAGTTCAATTATCAATCGATCCATGGAAATTTCAACTGATAATCGTCTGATGCAAAAGTAGAGGATAATGGCATGTATGGCAAATATTATTTTAGCCGCTTCTGATACAATTTTGCTTCTTGTTTTCTTGTGTAATTAATTGTTGATTAAGAACTCATACCTTGTAAGTGAAGCCCAAATATTCTGTTTATAAGCTATATAGGCTTTGCTTATTATGTTTGTGCAACCAGTATATTGTATATTTCTGTCTTTTTTATTATATTTAAAAAAGGAATTGTGGTATTATAAGAAAGAAATATGGTATTATTATATTTGAATAAATGATACTATTTTGCTATCGATTGTTTGAATATTACTTCTATTGTTCTGTTTCGTATAAGAAATAAGATAGCTATATTGGTTTATTCTATAACTTATAAGAAATAAAAAAGAGAGGAAATAATTCCCTATTTATACCCTGCAATGCGCACTTTTGATAAGCGTTATTTCACCTGCAATACGCACTTATCTATGTCGGTTTGTGTCCTGCTTTATAAGAAGCCCGTCATTGACGTGGAATTTGTCAATGACGGGCAACTAATACTGCTCAAGTATTGAGCTCACATTACCTTAAAAATAAACCTGTTCTGCCATTACATATTTGTTAGCTTCTATGAGCTTGCAAATGTTTTCTACAGAAGCAGCAGAGCGTAAACCGTCTGCCGGGGTGTGAAGACAATAATCTATCAGCCTGTCTACGGTGGAAGTTGCTACGTGCATGCGGGTATCGGAAGATGCGTAATAGATATACACTGTTCCGTCCTCGTCTGCAATCCACCCATTCGAGAAGAGCACATTGGAGACATCACCTATTCTTTCCTCATCTACCGGAGCTATTAAGTATCCACCCGGCTCAGCGATTATCTTTGTCGGATCTTCCAGAGATGTCATATACAGATAGAGCACATAACGCAGTCCGGCAGCGCAAGCACGTACACCGTGGGCGAGGTGCAACCATCCTTTGGGGGTTTTGATAGGATGGGGACCTTCGCCATTCTTTACCTCTTTTATTGTATGGTAATGACGGTGGTTTATAATGATTTCTTCTTTCACTTCTGCATGGGTAATGTCATCTATAAGCGCCCAGCCAATACCTCCTCCGTTGCCGGCGTCGATAAAGTTATCCTGTGGACGGGTGTACAGTGCATATTTGCCATTAACAAATTCCGGATGTAATACAACATTGCGTTGCTGACTTTGGGAAATCAGGTTTGGCAGCCGTTCCCAGCTTTTTAAGTCTTTAGTACGCACGATGCCTGCTTTGGCTATGGCGGAAGACAGGTCGCCTGGTGCAGCGTTCGGGTCAAGACTCTCGCTACAGAAGATTCCATAAATCCAGCCATCTTCATGGGTCGTCAAACGTATGTCGTAGACGTTTGTTTCACTTGGGTCTGTGTCCGGCAAATGTATCGGGTATTCCCAAAAACGGAAGTTGTCTATGCCATTCGGACTTTCGGCAATGGCGAAGAATGATTTTCGGTCGTTTCCTTCTACACGTACTATTATTAGATACTTTCCATTCCATTTGATAGCTCCCGAATTCATGGTGGCATTTACTCCGATTCGTTCCATTAGGTATGGATTTGTTTCCGGATTCAAATCATAACGCCATTCCAAGGGAGTATGAGCAGCTGTCAGGATAGGATATTTATAGCGCTCGAATATTCCATTTTCGGAAAATATCATCTTATTTTTACGTGAGATAAGTGACTCATGTTCTTTTTTTAGAATATGAAGTCTATTATTGTATCTATTCATATCAATTCAACATATTAAGAGATAAAGATTTGCAGTCCATTTCCCTTGCATCTTCTTGACAAGATAAAAAGAAACTGTTCACAATGCAGATAGACATGAAATGCATACTGTGTTGTACGAACAGTTTCTTTTTATGTTTTATCATTCTAAAAGTATGGGGGTGCTTTTAAACGGATATGTCAAGTTTATAAATTATTGCTTAGTGATAAAGTAAGAACGAACGGTGTAACCGGGTTCCAAGAAGCTAACCCAATACCAGCCATCTTCTACTTTATCTATTTTACAGTCTTCTATTGAATAGGCAACATTTTTATCTATTGCATTTTTAGCAACTTTATAAAGTACAGCATTGGTCTTTGCTCCTTCTTCAAGATTACCGGTAAATTGGACTGCAAATCCGGAAGCATAACTTCCTGTACTCTTTATTGTTAGTAGCGAAATATTAAGTTCTTCAGAATAAATAGCTTCACCAACTTTTGCTGTAGAAAGATACTGATAAGCATAAGAACCAGCTATTAAGTAACGATAACTTGGATTTTCCCAATAAGGTTCATCAATAGTCTTGATATGAATGTCAATGGATTGTCCTTCTTTGTCCTTGATGGTGATTGCTTTATTGAAATAGTTTCTTTTCAATCCTTCAATAATAACTTCTGTTCCATTTTCTGCCATCGTACATTTGAGATAGGATGAGGAGTAGTTGGGGGGAGTGCAAGTATATTCACCATTTCCATCCAAAATTTTAATCGTAACGGGTTCGCTTGTTATTAGATAAGTAATATCTTCACTATTATCTACTACCAGCCTCTTTATTACTTTCACAGCAATCTCGGCTGTTTTGTTGTGACTGTCTTTCACGGTTAGTATTGCAGTACCCGGAACGATAGAAGAAGTGATTTCTATTTTTCCATCTTCACTGATTTTTGCTGTTGCTACTGACTCATTGGAAGATGTTATGCTATATCCTCCATTTCCAGTATATATTTCGAGCGTTTTGTGTTCTTCAAAGAACATAGTCGTGGAACTTGTTTTTACTGCTAACTCCTGTTCTTGAGCTACCACTACTTTCACATTTGCCGAATTCTTAGTCCAGTCGATAACGGTTAACGTTGCAGTACCATATTTCAAACCTGTTACAATCACCTCATTGCCCGAAATAACTGCTGTCGCTACTGCAGCATTTGAACTAGACACTTTGTATCCGCTATTGCCCCCAGTAATATTAAAACTCCCTTCGGTTGTCTCATCTAAATTAATTGTCAATGTCTCTGCATCCACAGTCAGACTTGTGTAACTAGGTAAGTCTTCATTACAACCGGAAAATAATCCGATTGCACAAAGTGCGATTCCTGTTAAGTGTATTATATTTCTTTTCATGATATTCTCTAATTTATAATTCGTTATTCAACTTCATGGTTTTTCATTTTACCAGTCACAGTTACAACACTATATTTGGGAACGGTAATAGAACGTAAACCGCTTTGAGACGGATTGATCTTTTTGTGTTTCCACTTCACATATTCACTGGAAGTATATGTTCTCATATTTTGGAATTCCACTCCTTCAATCTCAATCAATGTAGAGAATGATTCTTTTTGAGATAAATTGATTAGTACAATAGTGTAGGTGTCATCTTTCACATAAGCAGAAACCAACAAGTCTTCGGGGAGTTTATCTGTTTCTGAAGAAATAGCTTCTACGTCTACACGTACGGCATTTTGCTCAATAAATTTGCTGAACTGTCCAAAAGTATAGTAGCGTGGAACTCTGTAATAGTATGTACTAGGTAATGCCTCTTCTAATTGAATTAGGTTTTCGCCCGTAGTGCTGCAAGGACGTGCACCTGACCACCATACAAAGGCACTCATATTGGCATTTGCCATATAAGCATGAAAAGTTTTAGCCCATTTCATTGCATCCGGCCATGTCTCTTGGCGACCTTTATCATCACTAAGTTCTGTTTGCCACATGTGGACATTGCGCTTTTCTGCCTCTTCAAAAGGAATGACATTTTCATCTCTTGTAGAATATCCATGACCGGCTACAATGAAATTTGGATCTACCAGTTCCGGATATTTTTTTAAACTATTATTGATAAAATCGACCGCCCATTTCCACTGGGCATTTTCTGCATAAACAAGTTTCATATCACTGTGGCCTCTTTTCTCCATCGCTGGACGAAGTTTTTCGAGGACAAATTTAGCCATTTCTTCTTCAGACCATGCACAGGTTGCCCAACCACCTAAACTAGCAAGTTTATCCGGTTCATTCCATCCTGATAATGCATATATGTCAATGCCGAATTTTTGTTCATATGCATCGACGAAATCCAATAGATATTGGGCATATTCATCGTAATATTCCGACTTGAGGCTTCCACCATTAAGTTTGTTATTGCTTTTCCATTTGATAGGAGGACACCAAACTGAAAAGAAGAAATTGACATCTTTATATTTTCTACTTATAAGGTCAACTAACCACATTTGGCCAAGTTGACATTGTTCTCCGCACTCTTCACCATTGTAGTTTCGCCAGTAGTTATTAATCATAGAAGGATCATCGGGTTGCAACATAAAATTGCGATCCATCTTGAATTCAATGTCTCCTGTAGTTGGATTACCGTAAGACGGGAATATTTCGCCCCGGAAAATATTTAAATCCAAACCGTTTTCACTAAACAGGTCTTCTATCACTGCGTCACGCTGCATCGTATTCCAAATACGATGTGACCATCCGCAGAAGGCACAGCCGAAGCCATCAATTACTTGATGTTTGTTTTCTTCTCTGATTTTCATTCTTACAACAGCGGTAGTTGTAGGTTCTGGTGCAATTCCGTCATCGTCAAAATTTTCTTCAACTGGTTCCGGGATAAAAACATCACTATGGTCTAAACTTCCATCGTCACATGAATATCCTAAGAATAGGAATAATGCTACAAATAATAATGAGTATATCTTCTTCATATATTCTAAGTATAAATTGGTTGTAAAAATATTATCTCCATAGTTCAGTTTGTACCATGGCATCATTGTTGTTCAACTCTCCGGAAGGAATAGGGTAATATTTATGTTTTTCTTGAAAGTATTCTGCTCCCTGTTTTTCATTTTCAGTGAAAATATTTTTAATCTCTTCAGTGGTATACCAGCGTTTTAGGTCGTCAAAACGATGTCCTTCACCAAAGAACTCGAGCAAGCATTGGTGCTCTATTTCTAACATCAAGTCCGATTGGGCAAATGTCTTATCAGCTAATCCTGCTCTTTTGCGAACGAGCTTCAATGCGGTGTTTGCCCCGTTTACATCGTTTGTTTTGGCACAAGCTTCGGCGTACATTAACAGCACTTCTGAGAATCGCATAGCTCGTAAATTGTTTGCTTTCCCTTCCTTATGACCCATAATATCAGCATCAGAAGCATTTACAAAATATGCAGTGTATTTTTTTAGCAAAAACTTACCGTCACCTTGACTGTAAGATGGAGCACCACCACTCATTTTACCGCTATTGCCATCCCAAAGTTGTTCCATAGAACGGCTTCCTCCATACCATTTCTCGTTCTTCACTACATCTCCCATAGCTTCGGGATTGAAAAATAAGCTTGCATACATGCGTTTGTCATACTTCGTATCCGAACCGGCAGGACGTTCTTCTTTCACAAACTGGCCGACGGCAAAGCTGGAAGGCATAAGCTTAGCCCAACCACCGGCGGCAACCGGACCTACAAATGTTGGAAGTGAGTTACCTAGGTTGATACCGCTTTCGTTACCCCATGTCAATTCACCATCACTACTATATTGCAATTCGAAAACAGATTCCTTATTGTTCTCATTCGCTGTAGTAAAATTCTCGGCAAAGTTTTCAATTAAGTCGTAACGTCCTGGATAATAAGGGGCTTTCGTCAATAGTTCCAGTTGGGCTTTTGCTTCTGGATACTTGTGCTGGTATAAATATACTTTTCCAAGCATAGCGATGGCTGCTCCTTTCTCAATACGTCCTTTCTCGTCACCGGAACGAGTGACGGGAATATTGCTATTTATAGCATTTTTTAAATCATCCTCTGCTTGTTTCCAAATTTGTTCTTCTTTAGCCGCGGGTTTATTGCTTTCGTCTTCGTTAGACGGAATTAAACGTAGAGGAACTTCTTTATAATTATGAACTAATAGGAAATATTGGAATCCTCTTAAAAAGAGTGCCTCTCCTTTAATCATGGATCGGTCTTCCTCACTAATTCCTGCCGCTGGAATTTTATCGATGTTTTTTATTACAAGATTGGCACGTTGGATACCAGCATAAAGCGCTCCATACGGATCATATCCGGTAGTAGTTGAGTTTTGAAATGTTGCGATGGTCCACATAGAAGGTTCTTCATTCAGAACCGTAAAAATATCATCACCACGACTATTTAAATTTAACCATCCGTCAAATGCTCCGTAATAACCGTACATTTGATATTTTATGGGGGAATAAGCAGCGGCAAGACCGCTTTCTACATCCGCTTTATTTCTCCAGAAGTTTTCTTCCGTGAAATGATTAGGATCTTTCAGATCCAGAAATTTATTTTCGTTGCATGAAGTCAGTGCTCCGGATAAGAGAGTTGCCATGCATATATATGATAACCAATTCTTTTTCATGTTATTAATTCAATTAGTGGATTTTATCATTGTATCATAAACTAACCTGAATACCAAATGAGATAGTACGCGGGAGTGGATAGCGTCCTTGGTCTACTCCTCTTGAGAATACGTTGTAACCCACTCCGATATCTACGCTGCCACTTTGACCGAGGTCAGGGGAATAGCCGGAATATTTACTTAATGTGAACAGGTTTTCCATTGATGTATAGATTCTTACATTTTCCAGTTTTACCTTCTTTAACAGGCTCTTAGGAAGGGAATAACCGATATCTAGTGTTTTCAGCCGGAAGTAAGAACCATCTTCCAGCCATCTGTCGGTAAAGGCTAAACCATTGTCTATCCCATCTGTTTTAGAGAAACGAGGAATGTCTGTGTTCTGATTGTCCGGTCTCCATGAGTTAGCCAACTTCGTGCTGTAGTTGCCATTGAACTTGCCAGATTCGAGGCAATAACGTTGATAATTATATATTTTGTTACCAGTCATACCATCAAAGAAAAGATTGAAGTCAAATCCTTTCCATTCGCCTCCCATGCGCAGACCGAATGAGAAATCCGGGAACGGATTGCCTACATCATGTTGGTCATTTTCATCAATCATACCATCACCATTCCAGTCTTTGTAACGAACGTCTCCCGGTTGTGCACCCGGTTGTATTTGTCTGCCATCCTTATTCTTGTAATTGTCAATTTCTTCTTGAGTGCGGAAAATTCCATCACTTTCAACTAGATAGAAGTAAGACATAGGATGCCCTTTTTCAAATCTGTTGATACCATTTTTGGCAGCGGCGTGAGCGGAATAACCTGAAATACCCATATCGTCGCCTCCAGCCGTAATCTTCGTTACTTTATTTTTCTCTGTAGTGACGTTTGCACCTATATAATAGTTGAAATTATCGCCGATATTGCTGCGCCAGTTTACAGATAGTTCAAATCCTTTATTGCGTACTTGTCCAGCGTTTAGGATAGGAAGTCCGCTGATACCAGCTGAACCTGAAACAGGAATGGGTAGTAATACGTCATTTGTGTTTTTTACATAAGCATCGGCGGTCAATGTCAATTTACCGTTCAGCATGCTTAAATCAAGTCCCACGTTAAAAGTTTCCGTACTTTCCCAAGTCAGGTTGGTAGGTGAGACTGCGGTAACGTTGGGTAACTGACCGAACCATATATTATTTCCTTGAAGGTAATTCATGCCATCGGATACTATGCTAATAGTGGGATAGTAGTTGTCCATTTGCTGATTGCCTAGTTTACCATAGCTGAAACGGAATTTGAATTGGTCAAATATATTTTCCAGCGGTTTGAAGAATTTTTCACGATTGATATTCCACCCGATGGATGCTGAAGGGAAGCTGCCGAATCGATGTCTTTTTTGGAAGCGTGAAGAACCGTCACGACGGATAGAAGCTGAAAACAGGTAGCGGTCGTCATAAGTATACATCACACGTCCGAAGAGCGACACGAGAGTTAATTCCTTCAATGAACTAGAGGCTGTCATTGTCTTAACGTTACCTGTCATAGTGTAGATGAACTCTGGAATATCCGTGTTGCTACCGTTCAATCCATAGCTCTTGTCTTTTTGTGCAGAATAACCAACCAATGCAGAAATATTATGCTTACCGAATACCTTGTCATAGTTCAACGTATTCTCCAAAACCCACGATTCGTAATCGGATGATCCCTCACTTAGGTCTGGAGCATCGTTTTTACCAGCAGATCCCAAATCGTAAATGCCTGTATATGTGCGGCTCCTGTTATGATCCTTTCTAAGTCCGAGATTCAACTTATACTTTAAACCTTTAATTATTTCAGCTTGTAAATAAGCGTTGAGGAAAATTTGAGTTTTCTCATTGTTTTTGTTCACCGTTGAGTAATATGCATACGGGTTCGGGAGATTGATATCGGCCGAAGTTCCCCATCCTGTAGAGTTTGTCGGATCAAATACCGGTACGACTGAGGGAAAACGCAAGATTTCTCCCATTGTATCTTGATTGATGTTTCCTTCTCCTTTAGATAAGCGAACAATCAGCGACTCACCGATAACCAACCTATTATCCAGAAAAGAATAGTCACTTTTCAAACGAATATTGTAAGATTCGTGGCTAGTGTTACGGAGAATTCCTTCCTTATTTAAATAGCTTGCGGACGCACTATATGAACTTGTCTTGGAACCTCCGCTGATGTTTGCGTTTGCTTTGTATGTCATTGCGGTGCGAAGCATTACCTCTTGCCAATCAGTACCTTCACCTACAAAGGGAACAGCACCGACCTCGTTACCGTAACCATCAGCAGACAGTTTATAATAACGTGCGAAGCGGCTGTATTCTTCACCATTAAATACTTTCAGTTTTTTCGGTGTCTGGCTGAAACCTGTGAAAAAGTTTACCTCAAGCTTTGTAGGCATGTCTTTACGACCGCTTTTAGTAGTTACTAATACAACGCCACCGGCTGCACGAGAACCATAAATAGCGGCGGGCGCCGCACCCCTCTCAACCTCCAAAAGAAAAGTCA
>OGQS01000710.1_pt1 | contig 22638 bp, 19 predicted proteins | sample 1553331 | NCBI WGS metagenome assembly OGQS01 (sample SAMEA2580012, study PRJEB22360) | human gut metagenome | biome: human gut; feature: human-associated habitat; material: faeces | place: Denmark | collected 2008/2010
CGCCGCCGTACATACCTCTAACCTGAGGAAGAGTTACATGGCTCTCGTCGCAAAACAGCAAAAAGTCATCCGGGAAATAGTCCATAAGCGTAAACGGAGGCTCACCGGGTTTTCTGCCGCTCATAACGGCAGAATAGTTTTCAATTCCTTTGCAGAAACCCGTTTCCCTGAGCATCTCAATATCATTCATGGTGCGCTCTTTAATACGCTGGGCTTCAAGCAGTTTTCCGTTTTCCTCAAAGTAAGCTACGCGCTCCACCATCTCGCCGTAAATCTTGCTCAAAGCGCGCTCCATCTTCTCCTGACCCACAACGTAATGGGAAGCAGGATAAATGCAGACATGAGACAAAACACCTTCCGTTTTGCCTGTAAGAGGATTGATTTCAGATATTCGGTCAATCTCGTCTCCGAAAAATTCCACTCTAATAGCACTGCCGCTGCTGCCCGCCGGAAATATCTCAAGAGTATCGCCTCTTACCCTAAACTTATTGCGGACAAAATTTATATCGTTGCGCTCATACTGAATTTCAACAAGTTTTGCAATTAGATCTTCCCTGCTTTTTTCCATACCTGAGCGCAGAGAAATAACCTTATTGCGGTAATCAATAGGGTCGCCGATGGAATAGATGCACGAAACGGAAGCTACAATTATGACGTCCCGCCTTTCGGAAAGAGCGGCGGTGGCGCTGTGGCGCAGTTTGTCTATCTCATCGTTAATCGCAGAATCCTTTTCAATATAAGTATCCGTTGTGGGCACATAAGCTTCCGGCTGATAGTAATCGTAATAAGAAACAAAATATTCAACGGCGTTTTCAGGAAAGAACTCCTTAAACTCACTGCAAAGCTGGGCAGCCAGCGTTTTGTTGTGGGCAAGAACAAGGGTTGGTCTGTTAACTTTTTCAATGATATTCGCCATAGTAAAAGTCTTACCGGAACCGGTAACACCCATCAAAGTCTGCTCTTTCATACCTGAAAGAACGCCTTTTGCAAGCGCATCTATTGCCTGAGGCTGGTCGCCCGTGGGCTTGAATTCACTGTGAAGCTTAAAACGGTCCATACACTCTGTTTCTCCTAAAGAATTACATACAGTTTTTATTATACACTAAACATATTATAATTACAACTTAGCAAATAAACGAATATTGCCGCCGCGTGCTGAAAGCTTTTATACAATTTGTTATTCGTCATTTACTTTTTTGCGGCGATAGATTATAATAAACCATATGAAAGAAATCACAATAAGCAAAAACGACGCCAATCAGCGGCTTGACAGGTATCTATCCAAGACTTTTGACAGACTGCCGCGCTCGCTGATGTACAAGGAAATACGGCGAAAAAACATTAAGATAAACAAAAAGAGATGCACTCCCGAGCAAATGCTGGCCGAGGGTGATGTTCTCTCTCTTTATCTGCCCGACGACGTATTGACGGAAAAGAAAAAGCATTACGATTTTCTGTCAGCTTCAAAGGAAATCAAAATCGTTTATGAGGACCAAAACATCCTGATTGCTGATAAAAAGCCGGGCCTGCTTTGCCACCCAGACGGGCGCGAATACATTGACACACTGATTGCACGGGTCAAACGCTATCTTTACGAAAAAGGCGAATGGTCGCCGGAGGAAAGCTCCTTTTCTCCGGCCCCTGCAAACAGAATTGACCGCAACACCGGCGGGCTGGTTATAATCGCAAAAAACGCAGACGCACTGCGGGAACTGACCGCAATGATAAAACAGCGGGAAACGGACAAGTATTATCTCGCTGTTACTGACGGCATCCCCTCTCAAAAGGAAGCAACGCTCACAGGGTATCTGACAAAAGACGAAAAGCGCAACATGGTCAAAGTTCGCAAAGAGCCATGCGACGGCGCAAAAAAAATAATCACACGTTACCGTGTAATTAAAACATTCTCAAAGAAAGCGCTTGTTGAAGTTCAACTTCTTACAGGCAGAACCCACCAGATAAGAGCGCATATGGCGTCTATCGGCTGTCCGCTCTGCGGCGACGGAAAGTACGGGAAAAGCCACGGACGTTTTCGCCAGGCGCTGTTCAGTTATAAATTAACTTTCCATGTAAACGACGGGATGACACTTTCATATCTTGACGAAAAGACATTTACCGCCGACACGGAAGAATTCATAAAACAGTTCACAGGAGATGATAACAGTGAAAGATAAATTTATCAGGGTGCTTTCCCCAATAACAGCGGCAGTAATACTGCTTCTTGACGTTTCAGTAGTTGCCTACGGCATTTTCGCCGTTAAAAAGGTTATTGAGCTTCGCTCTGCGGCGGCAATTTTCTTTGCGGCGGTTGAGGTAGCGGCAATAATAATCGCAGTTCTTGTTACGAGAGAAACTCTTCGCAACGGCGTTGTCTTCCGTGAGGACGAATTCGAGTTCACAGGACTTGACGATAATAATATTTTCGACTACAACGATATTGAAAACGTAGAGTCATACAAAGACACCACCCCAAGCCTTGTAAAAAATTTCATTGACCGTCACTCCGTGCTTACGCTCACACTCAAAGAAGACAAGGTTGTAACCATCGACATAGGGCTTAGCCGAAAATACACGCTGGACCTTATCCACAAGGAAATCTGCCAGCGCTGCGGCATGGAATATGTTCCCCCGGAACCCATTCCGAAATACTCCCTTTTCAAAAAAGGCGCTACAGAAGAAAAAGCTGAAGAAGAGAGCAAAAACAGCGAAGAAGAAATCACCGCTGAAACAGCCGATAAAGCAGAAAATCAGACATCAGGCGAAGAATAAGTCAACAGTTTGCAGAAAATTTAATTAAACATCAAAACACCCCGACGGATAGCCCGCCGGGGTGTTTTATTGCGCTAATCACATCTGATATTTTTCAGCCTGTAGGCGGAACATTCTGGCGTAAACGCCGTTTTGCTCCATTAGTCGGTCATGGCTGCCGCTTTCAATTATCTCTCCGTTTTCCATAACATAAATTTTGTCAGCATTTACTGTCGTTGACAGTCGGTGAGAGATAAACACAACCGTTTTATCCTTTGCCGCCTCCATCATTGCCTGGTTAAGATTATATTCCGCAACAGGGTCCAGATTGGCGGACGGCTCATCCATTATTACATAAGGACATTCTTTGTAAAACGCCCTTGAGATTGCGACTTTCTGGGCTTCGCCGCCGGAAAGCATTACGCCGTCATCATCAAATTCCCGCAGGATTTCCGTATCCGTTCCACGGCTGATTTTCTTGTTAAAGCCGCTGTGCTTAAGCGCCCGCTGAGCACGTTGTGAATCGAGATTTACGTCGAGGGCAACATTTTCGCCCAGGGAACAGGCGAAAATTTGGAAATCCTGAAATACAGCCGCAAAACGACGTCTGTGGGACTGAACGGTAACATTCCTTATATCTTCTCCGCCAATGAGTATCTCACCGTCGGTAACGTCGTACAGGCGTAAAAGCAGGTTTGTAAGAGTTGTTTTTCCCGCTCCGTTATAGCCGACAAGAGCAACCTTTTCTCCCGGATGAAGCGTAAGGCTGATATTTTTCAGCGTAGGCTCGCTGTTGCCGGGATAAGTGAACGTTACATTTTTTATCTCTATCGGCTTAGGCTCAGAAACAGAAGCGGTTTTTTCGCCGTCAAAAATACTTCCTTTGCTCTTAAGAAATTCACGGTACTTTTCAACAAGTTGAGCCCGCTCCGAGAAGTTTCTTACAACGCCCACCGTCAAAAATGAAAATGAAGCGGCAATTGAATAAGCGCCGTTAAACGTTGCAACGAAATCGCCTGCTGAAAGCGTCTTTGAAACTATAACGGAATAGCCGAGATACAGCGGCAGGAAAAACATAAAGCCCAGCAGCTGAACTCCGCTTTCCTGGAAAAAGTATATCGTATCTATCTTTTTTACATAGCGGCGCTGATTGTCAATTACATCGTCTGCCGCTTCATTGTAGCGCTTTATCAGAAGAGGCTTGATATTGTTCATTCTTACCTCTTTGGCGTAATCCTGGAGATAAAAAATTCTTGCAAAATAATCGGCTCTGCGGTGATAGCGGTTGTTATCCACCTGGCGCTGCGCCTGAAGTTTGCCTATCTTTTTGCTGACGGGAGTAAAAATAACAACTATCGCCAAAACGATAAGCAGGCAGACAGGGTCTATTGCCATAAGCGTTGCGCAGATAGTAACCAGAGAAACGAACTCGCCGAAATATCGCCGCACCATGCTGAGTATATTAGTTATATTATCCGCCGACGCCTCAATGGTAAGAATAAACGTATTATAAAAATGCGGGTCGTCGTAGGAAGCGAGATCAAGGGATTTTGCCTTTTCGTAAAGTTTCAGCGACAGTCCCTGCTGAACTTTTTCTTTTTCAACATGGCGGTAAAACTCGCGAAAAAGCATACAAAAACATTCAGACAAAAGCAGGACAGCCGCAATGGCGACAACTGCAAAGACTATTTTTCTTCTGTCTCCGCCGGACGCCACAACGTCAATTACATACTTTACGCCTATTACCGAAACGAGACGTGTAGGCAGTCTGTCCATAACGCCCCAGACGCACTCGCCTATAACGAGAGTTGGAGAAATGCTGAAAAGCAGTTTCAGAAAATAAAAGATGTTTGAAAACATTGAATGCTCGGTTGCTTCGCCGATATTTTTCTTACGCTTCATTTTCGTTTCCCTCCTCTCTGCCGTAGCTGGAAGCCTGAAGGGCAAACATTTTGCTGTATTCTCCGCCTTTTTGCATCAGTTCGCTGTGGGTTCCGCTTTCTAAAAGCGTTCCGCCGCCCAGAACATAAATGCAGTCGGACAGCACCGCCGAAGAAAGGCGGTGGGAAATATAGATGACCGTCTTATTTTTCGTTGCTTCAATAAGATTGCTGTACATTTTGTACTCAGCAATGGGGTCGAGTGCAGAGGAAGGTTCGTCCAGCACAGCGATATCAAAATCTCTGGCAAACATTCTCGCCACCGCCGTTTTCTGGGCCTCTCCGCCTGAAAGTCCCGCTCCGTTCTCGTCAAATTCACGGGTCAAAACAGTATTAGCACCCTGGGGCAGTTCGCAAACTCTATCCCAAACGCCGCTTTTCTTAAGCGCCGTTTCTGCTGTTTTCTTATCGTCATCCGAACACTCTCGGCACATAACGTTTTCATTAACGGAAAGCGCAAATGTTTTATAATCCTGAAAAACAGTTGCAAAGCGCATACGCAATGAATTGAGATCGTACTCTTTGATATTCACGCCGTTATATAGTATTTCTCCCTCCGTTACGTCGTAAAAGCGCAGCAGAAGTTTTACAAACGTTGTTTTTCCTGCGCCGTTTATACCCACGACGGCAGACGTTGTGCCTTTGTTGATTTTCAGGCTCACGTTGCGAAGCGCGTATTTTTCAACCGTTGGATAACGGAATGAAACGTTGCGAAATTCAATACTTTCAAATTCCGGAGCAGTGAGAGTACCGTTTTTAACAGGACTTTCGTAATCGAAAAAGTCATGAAGGTTCTGAAAATAAAGAGCCATTGACGAAAGTTCGGAAAAACTGTTGGCAATATTATTTGTAGCCTCACGGACAGAATTTATAGCAGAAAGCACAACGGAAAAGCCTGATACTTCCAGTCCCTTGTCATAGATAAACTGATAAGCGGCGAAAGAATACGTTCCCACAATTGGAATAAACTCGCCGAAAATCGAACTTACCATACTGTACAAAAATAGTTTTATTCCGTACTGTTTCAGAATTCTGATATTGTCAGCCACTGCGTTATTAAATCTGCGGAGAATAACCGCAAAGATATTTGAAGTACGCATATCCTTGGCAAAATCTTTAAGGAAAACTGTGCGCTGGGCGTATGCCTTTACCCGCTTGTTTGTGGTCATAGAAAGGTCGCGCTTATAAACGACCTTGCTTTTCAATAACTCGTTGATAAAAACAAGAACAATGGGAAAAAGGAAAATGAGATAGACGGTATCTATTGTAACAACAACGCCCACTACAAGGAAAAGGGATATAAGCGCCGCAATACCCGTTGCCACATCCACCGCAAAAGCAAGAAAATATCCGCCGGTAAGAATTTCGGTTGCGCGCTGATAAGCGTCGTAAAATTCAGGATTTTCATAGCAGCCGATATCCACTTTAAGCGCTTTTTCAAAAATCATATTATTGAGATTTTTAAATATCTTTTTCTGGGAAACGGCAGAAGAGTAGTCACAGACTATTGATATTATTTCATTGACGATTCCAACTGCCAAAAACAAAAGCATCATTTTTATGAATGCGCCGAAACTTCCGCCGCCTTCAATTATGCTCAGAAGCATTTTCAAAAACAGAACGCCCTGAATAAAAAGCGTAAAAATTATATACGCGCACTGTGCAAATATAAGTGCAGGCACAAACGTCTTGTCTGCTTTCCAAAGTATTTTGCAGGCGTATACAATATTTTTAAAGACAGGAACTTTAACATCCTCGTGAACAGGTATTCGTCTTCTCATTTTTTCACCTCCGTTGTTGATATATTGTATATAAAGACAATAACACCGCCGGTTTTCACCGGCGGCTGAAAAATTATTTGAGTTTTGCGATTGTAACGCCGTTTTCGCCCTCGCCGTAAACGCCGAGACGGTATTCGCTGATATTCGGGTGGTGCCTGAGTTCTTCGCCGACGGCGGCTCTAAGCGCCCCCGTTCCCTTTCCGTGGATAATACGGATCTCCGATATATTGTTAAGCAGGCACTTATCAATAAACATTCCGAGATTAGCCAGAGCCTCGTCAACGGTCTGGCCTCTAAGGTCAAGTTCAGTAGTAACGTCTGAATCCGCTCTGGAAGTAGTTCTGCGGAGCATACGTCTCGCAGGCGACGCTTCCTTTTTCTTAGGCTTAATCAGACGAAGGTCCTCTGGCTTTACTCTCGTTTTAAGCATGCCTGACTGAACAAGTATCTTATTTCCGAGTTCAAGCACTTCGCCTTCTCCGATAGAACGAATAAGAACGGCGTCTCCCACTTTAAGCGGACGCGGAAGTTTGTAATCATCGTCCCATTCGTCTTTCATTACATTGGGATTTACCAGGTCGTCAAACTCGCCCATACGGTTTTTAATTTCACGCCTTGTCTTTCTGGCAAGTTCGGCGGCGTTTGAATCAGTCTGTTCCTTTTTCAGTTTTTCGAGAGTTAAAAGGAAATCAGCAGACTGTCGTTTTGCATTGTCAAGCAGTTTCTGAGCTTCACGCTTAGCCTGTTCAAGTTCACGGCGGCGCAGATTTTCTGTTTCCTGCTCCTGACGGCGCGCCTTTTCCTCAACCTCTTTTGCGTGCTTAGTCATCGCTTCTGCCGCGGCGCGTTCTTCTTCAAGCGCTTTTCTCGTATTTTCAAGGTTCTCAAGAACAGTTTCAAACCGTCTGTTATCTGTTCCCACAATTGCCTTTGCCTCGTTTACCACCTCAGCGTCCATACCGAGACGCTCTGAAATAGCAAAAGCATTTGAACGGCCGGGAACGCCGATAAGGAGTTTATAAGTGGGCTGAAGGGTTTTTACATCAAACTCGCAGCAGCCGTTTGTTACTCCTTCGGTTTCCAGCGCATACGCCTTCAGTTCCGCGTAATGAGTAGTGGCGGCAATCTTTGCGCCCTTGCTTCTGAGATTTTCGATAATAGCCACAGCCAGAGCCGCACCCTCGATGGGGTCCGTTCCCGCGCCAAGCTCGTCTATCAGAATAAGGGATCTATCATCAGCCTGCTTCATAATGGAAATAATATTCATCATATGAGACGAAAATGTAGACAGGCTTTGGGCAATGCTCTGTTCGTCGCCGATATCAACAAGAACATTGTTGAAAACAGAAATTTCCGACTGGTCGGAAACGGGTATCATCAGTCCGCACATCGTCATAAGCGTAAGCAGTCCGAGTGTTTTAAGTGTAACTGTCTTACCACCGGTATTCGGACCGGTTATAACAAGTGTATCGTAGTCAGAACCAAGAGAAATGCTTACAGGCACAATCTTGTTTTTATCAATAAGCGGATGGCGCGCATTTTTAAGATTTATAATTCCCCTATCATTTACAGCAGGTCTTGCGGCTTTCATCTTATAGGCAAGATGTGCTTTAGCAAAAATAAGATTAAGTCTTACAGCACAGTCAAAACTATGCTTTACGTTCTCGGCAAAACTGCCGGCTTCAGCAGAAAGTTCAAACAATATGCGCTGTATCTCCTCGCGTTCTCTGCCTTCAAGCACCTTAATATCATTGTTTGCGTCAACAACAGAAGCAGGCTCAATAAAAACGGTAGCGCCGCTTGCTGATGTATCGTGAACAAGACCGGGAACGTCTCCCCTGCACTCGGCTTTAACCGGCACAACGAAACGGCCGCCTCGCTGAGTAACAATCGGCTCCTGAAGCAATTTTTGATAATGGGTGGAATGAATCATATCGTCCAGGCGCGCCCTGATGGCGTTTGCCTTCGATTTTATCTTACGGCGGATATCGTAAAGCTCTTCGGAAGCCTTGTCCGCCATTTCCTCCTCGCTGATTATCGAAGTGAATATTTTATTTTCAAGATACTTGTTAACGGTAATTCCGTTAAAGAAAAAATCAAGTGAAGTATGGACACCTGAGCAGTGACCGTGCCAGTCGTCAAGACTTCGCATTGCGCGCAGAGTATAGCCCACGTCAAGCAGTTCTTTCATGTTAAGCGAACCGCCGGCGGCTGCTCGGTGGAGCTCATTGTTAACATTGCGCAGACCGCCGAAAGACGGCGCGCCGAACCGTGCCAGCAGAGAAAAAGCGTCCTCCGTCTGAGTAAGCAGACGCTCCGTTTCATCTCTATCAAAGGCAGGCTGAAGCGACAGCGCCATCTCTTTGGCGTCGTCGTTTGTCGCCTCCTGCGCCAGCATGGAAAGCACAATATCAAGTTCCAGTGTTTCGTAATTCTTATTCATTGGTTTACCAAAATTCAAAATTATGTAAAACGTTTATTTAAGCGATTTATAAAATTCCAGCGTAGTAAGCCGTCGGCCAACACGGGAAATAACGTATTTTTCCGTTACCGACGCCAGCAGTTCCATCTGCTGAGGGGAAAGGGCAAAACTGAAAATTCGCCCCGGCTCTGTAAGGCAGATAAAACGTATTGCGGTCATAACGGTTTTGGGCACAGCGTCAGCGCCTGATTTCGGACAGCTCTGGCAGTAAATACAGCCTTCTTCCGTATCAAAATACATAATGTCCGTTTCATATGCGGCGCAGTTTCTGCACGCCAAAACATTGGGCATATAACCGCCGAGACACATCATTCTAAGTTCAAAAACGCTCTTTATCTGCGTTATGCTTTTTGACCCTTTACAAAGCAGATGAAGCGAATTGAGCAAAAGGCGCAGCATTTCCTCTGCGGGCTGTTCCTGAGGAGCCAGTTCGTATGTGAGCTGAGCAAAGTACTGGGCGGCTGACAACCGCTCAATATCTTTTCTCAAATCAAAAAACACCTCAATGGGCGAAGCGTTGTCGACAACGAAAGCGTCACGCCCTCTGTAAAGCGAAAAATCACTGTAGCAAAAAAGCGAAGTGGCGGCAGTACGGCTGTTTGCCGCCTCTTACAAAGGCACGTATCAATCCGTAATCAGCAGTAAGGAGAGTAACTAGACGGTCACTCTCCCCTGTTGTCTGCTCCCGTATTACTAACGCTTTGGTTGTACTGTTCATCTGCCTTCGCTTTTTCCTCTTGCTTGTATTTCAAATAATCTTCAACTTTGCCGCTGTGGACAAAATTAAGCCAGCTGTTATCCTGCATATGATCACCGTTTTTATTTTATCCTATGGTCTTACGGTGATTTGTGCCAAATTCATCCAAGCACAAAAAACGGGATAACAGCGCCAAAAATTTTTTACTGAGAAATTTTTCCTTTTTAGCAGTTTTTAATCAACGGTTATCAAGGCCGAAATTGTGGATAAGTCCTTCCCTGTTTCTCCAGTCCTCTTTGACCTTTACCCAGGTATGAAGATTGACCTTGATACCGAAAAAGCGCTCCATATCCTGACGGGCATAAGTAGATATTTTTTTGAGCATTTCTCCGCCCTTGCCGATAACCATGCCCTTGTGGCTCTCGCGCTCGCAGTAAATAGTGGCGTCAACGTCCATGATAGTTCCGTCGGGACGCTCTTTCATCTTTTCGATTGCAACAGCAATGCCGTGGGGAACTTCCTTGTCCATAAGGCGAAGTATTTTTTCTCTTATCATCTCTGCCGCAAGCACTCTTTCAGGCTGGTCGGTAAGCGTATCGTCAGGGAAAAAATGGGGAGAATCGTAAGCAAGCTTATTCATCTCGTCCATAAGATCCTTCATTCCCTCGCCTGTCTGGGCACTGCATGGAACCACCGCTTCAAAATCGAATTTATCGGCAAGATACTTTATTCTTTCCAGCAGTTCTGCCTTGTCGCCCAGCATATCAATCTTGTTAATAACAAGAATAGCAGGCATTCTCTGCTTTTTAAGCATTGAAAGCAGTTCGTTTTCCTTTTCGTTAAGTTCGCCCCTGGGCTCGGTAACAAACAGGCAGGCATCAACGCCGCCGATAATGTCGCCCACAGCCTCGTTCATCTTCTCGCCCAGTTTATTATGAGCGTTGTGGAAACCGGGAGTGTCGGTAAACACAAGCTGGATATCTCCGTCCGTTCTAACACCCATAATCTTTGTTCTCGTAGTCTGAGGCTTAGAAGAAACTATTGCTATCTTGCTTCCTGTAAGTCTGTTAAGAATTGATGATTTGCCGACATTCGGTTTGCCGATGATTGCAATAAAAGCGGATTTCGTAGCCATTATTCATCTCCCATATAATAACTGCTGTCTCTTTTCCAGCCGATCTGGGTCAGCACTGTTTCTTCTTTTTCACGCATATGTACTTCTTCAATGCCGCCGGCTTCGTGGTCGTAACCCAGAAGATGGAGCATTGAGTGAACTGTCAAAAAGCCGATCTCGCGCTGAAGCGGATGATTATACATTTCAGCCTGCTCAACGGCTTTTTCCATAGAAATAACGATATCGCCCAGCACCTTAGCTCCTGTGTCATGGTTAACGTCGTATTCGCCGTTTTCACCCAACGGGAAGCTGAGCACGTCGGTCTCCTTGTCGATATTTCTGTACTCTCTATTCAGCTCACGAATCTGAGCGTTGTCTACAAAACGAACGCTGACCTCTGCACTACCCTCAAATTTTTCAAGTTGCAAAACGGCGTGGCAGCAGCGGCGTATCAGCAAGCGGATTCCCGTAGGAACCTTAACGGCTTTCTGATCATTGGAAATTATAACTTTTACAGACTCCATTATTTGTTCCTCTCTTCATATTTTTCATAAGCACGGATGATATCCTGCACCAAACGGTGTCTGACAACATCCTTTTGCGTAAACTTGTGGATCTCAATATCGTCCACGTGTTTAAGAATATCAATAACTTTTACAAGGCCGGATTTTTTACCGTCCGGCAGGTCGATCTGAGTAACGTCTCCCGTAACGACCATCTTTGAGCGAAAGCCAAGTCGCGTCAGAAACATTTTCATCTGTTCCGGCGTGGTGTTCTGTGCCTCGTCAAGAATAATAAAACTGTCGTCCAGCGTGCGCCCTCTCATATAGGCAAGCGGGGCAACCTCTATTGAGCCGCGCTCCTGATAGCGCTGAAAATTCTCAGCACCCAGCATATCAAACAGCGCGTCATAAAGCGGTCTAAGATAAGGGTCTACCTTGCTCTGGAGATCGCCGGGCAGAAAGCCCAGTTTTTCACCCGCCTCAACGGCAGGTCTCGTAAGAATAATTCTGTCAACTTCCTTTGCGCGAAACGCAGTAACCGCCATTGCTACGGCGAGATACGTCTTTCCCGTTCCCGCGGGGCCAATTCCGAAAGTAATCGTATTTGTCTGTATCGACTCGCAGTAACGTTTCTGACCCAGCGTTTTCGGTTTAATCGGCTTTCCCTTAGACGTAATACAAACGCAGTCCGTGGTCATTGAAGAAAGTTTATCTTCGTTTCCCTCGTTAACAAGAGAAATAACGTAGCGAACATTTTGGTCGGAAAGATTTTCACCCTTGTTTATAAGCACAAGAAGGCCGTTGAGCGCCCTCACTGCTTTTGCAACGTTTTCAGTGTCGCCCACTACCTTAAGGTCCGCGCCTCTTGTGATAATCGTAACACCGTACTCACGTTCAAGAAGTTTTATATTTTCGTCAAAGCTGCCGAAAAGCGTTGCAGCCTGTTCCATTGCCTCAAATGTAATTACCTGTTCTGTCATACACCGATTTCTGCCTTTATCAGTTCAATTCTGCGTTCCTCAACACGAAGAACCGTAAATGTTACGTTTTCATAGGAAACGCTTACATTTTCTTCCTCTTTGCCTGTTGGCAGGAAACCGAGAAGATTTATAACGAAGCCCGCAAGAGTGTCATAATCACCCTCGGGCAATTCAATATTAAGTACTTTTTCAACTTCCTCGATCTCAGCGCTTCCGTCAAAAGTATACGTTTTCTCGTCGATCTGAGTTACTTCGTTTTCCTCGTCGTCGTACTCGTCCATTATATTGCCGACGATACTTTCCAGCAGGTCCTCCATTGTAACGAGACCGGCTGTTCCGCCGTACTCGTCAACAACAATAGCCATCTGGATACGTGTTTCCGTCATTTTAGCAAAAAGTTTGCCGCAGGGAATGGTCTCCGGAACGAACATCGGCTCTCGGATATAATCCGTCAGCTTTTCATCCGAAGAAATTTTGTGACCCACAAATTTAAGCAGGTCCTTAATATATAGAATGCCCCGGATATTGTCAAGATCCTCATGGTAAACAGGAATTCTTGAATAACCCGCCTGCATTGAAAGAGCCGCCGCGTCATATATGCCCGCAGTATCCTCCACCGCTTCAATATCGGTGCGGTGGGTCATAATATCGCCGGCATTCAGATCGTCAAACTCGAAAATATTGTTTATCATTTCGCGCTGAGATACTTCAAGATCTCCTCGCTGTTCGTCTTCGTCTACAAGTTGTCGTATTTCATCTTCGGTAGTACTTTCCTTACCGAATAATTTTCCTATTAGACCAACGCCCATTTAGGCACATTCCTCCGCTCTTCCGGCAATCGCCCGAATTTTCTAATTTATTTATTATATACTGTTTGCTTTATATTGTCAAATATGTTAATATGTCATTTGTAATAATTTTTGCTTAAAGGTAAAGACAATGATTGAACGAATTGACGATGAAAACGTATGGGATAAACTGAAGAACGACGGCCAGCCCGTTATCATTTACGGCATGGGAAACGCCGCGGACAGAATAATCAATATTTTGGAAGAAAAAGGCATCGCTGTTTCAGATATTTTTGCCAGCGACGAATTTGTCAGAGGCCACAGTTTTCGGGGGATGAAAGTAAAAAAATACAGCGACATCTGCGATGACTACTCCGACTTTAACGTTGTGCTTGCTTTTGCTTCTCACCTTGACAACGTACTGAAAAACATAAAACGTATTAACGACGAACACACTGTTTATGCTCCTGACATTCCCGTTGCGGGAAACGGACTGTTCACCCGTGAATTTGTTGAAGAACATGATGAAGAATTTGAATTTATTTATAACCGACTTGCGGACGAAGAGAGCCGCAGGGTCTATCTTGACGTAATTCGTTACAAAGTCAGCGGTAAAGTTGAATACCTTTACAACTGCTTCTGTAATAAAAATTCGGTTTACAGCGATGTTTTGAAGTTGACAGATAACGAATTCATCGTTGACATGGGAGCGTATGACGGCGATACAATCCGCGAGTTTACCGCATACACTCAGGGAAAATACAATGGTATTATCGCCATGGAACCGGACGCAAAGAACTTCAGAAAACTAAAGCGAAATACTGAGGACATGCAAGGTGTTCGCCTTTACAACATAGCGGCATGGAATAAAAAAGAAAATCTGTCGTTTGCAGACACTTCGGCTAGAAGCGCACACATTGCCAAAAGCGGAAACGAAGTAGACGCCTGCGATCTTGACAGTCTTGCAGAGAATGAAAACGTAACGCTGATCAAAATGGACATTGAGGGGTGTGAAAAAGCGGCGCTCTGCGGTTCGGAGAAAACTATCCGCCGCTGTCATCCTAAGCTTTACGTATGCGCTTACCACAGGAACGAAGATCTCTTTGAACTTCCGAAAAAAATTCTTGAACTTGATAACAGTTACAAGCTGTATTTCCGCCACAGTGTCTATATTCCCGCATGGGAAAGCAACTTTTACTGCGTATAGCATTGACCCCGGGTTTATACTCATATATAATGATTTTTGTACTTAGTTTTAGAGTGTGATAATAATGCAGATTAACCTTTTACTTGAAAAACTTACCGACTATATCAAAGGCGTTGAAAGCGAGCGCGAACTGCTTATAAGACTTGCAATAGCAGTGGGAGCGGCAATTATTATAATCCTGCTTCGCAACGTCATTTCAAAGATAATACTGGGCATTGTCGCAAAAGTTTTTGCGCTGCACAGTCAGAGAATTCAGAAACTTATAACAGGTGCTCTAAAAAAGCCTCTTTCTGTCTTTCTCGTTATCCTGGCCGTTGCCGTAGGGCTTCACGTTGTTGCTCCCAGCGGAGAATTTGCAAAGATATCTGAGTACCTGCTTAAAATCGGCGCTATCTTCAGCATCTGCTGGGGTGGAGTAAGAGCGCTCAATTACGAGCTTGACACTTACACCATTGACAGCGGCGACGATAAATCAAAACTTACTGCATTTCGCTTCATCTTCAACATATCTAAGATTGTAATTATCTGTATCGGCGCGCTTCTTGTATTAGAGCTTTTCGGCTATTCTGCGACAAGGATATTTGCCGCGCTGGGTATTGGCGGTGTTGCGGTAGCATTCGCCTGCAAAGACGCTGTTGAAAACATGATTTCAGGCTTTATTATTGTATTCAACAAGCCATTTCAGGTGGGCGATTATATAAGCGTCTCCGGGAAAGAAGGCACCGTTGAAGATATTACCGTAAGAAGCACGACGCTTCGCGCACTTGACGGCTGCCGCTATATTCTGCCAAACACAAAACTTACTACTGAAAATATTACAAACTGGTCCCAGATGGACAAAAGACTTGTTACGGAAACATTCTGTCTCCACTATAAGCACAGCGCCAAAGAGATTGAGAATTTTGAAAAAGAACTGCGCTCCCTGCTGATGAAGAACGAATTTGTCCTTCAGGACGATATCAGGATAAACTTTACCGAATACGGCGCTCACGGAATGAACGTTGACGTATTCTATTATCTAAGTGCAACAGACTACCAGACCTATCTAACAGTCAAAAACGATATTAACCTGGCAACAAAGAAGCTGATAGACAAAAAGGACTACTCGCTGGCGTATAATTCCCAGACGATTTATTTTGAAGATCAGCAGAACAACGGAGAAACTACTGAAAAATGATTTTTGTTCTTTACGGCGTAATAATATTTTTTGCTTCTGCTGTGGGTTCTTTTCTCGGCGGCGGTAGCGGTGTAATAATAAAACCCCTGCTGACACTGTTTGTAAACGATACCACGGAAGTAATAAATTTTATTTCGTCTGTGTCCGTCTTTTCAATGTCAATAAGTTCAACAATAAAATACACCCGCCGCAAACAGAAAGTGGATTTCATAACGATACTGATGATTTCCGCAGGTTCTATTATCGGTGGATTTGCAGGCAAGTCGCTGTTTGACCTTTTCAACGGCGCCATGAGCGACAATTACGCAAAAGCATACCAGGCTGTAATGCTGGCGGTTCTTCTGACTGCCGCGCTGTTGTACGTCAATAAAGGCAAGGTCAGCTTCCACCTGAAAAACAGAGCCGCAATGCTGTTGTGCGGTGTTGTTCTTGGCATCATTTCAAGTTTTCTCGGCATCGGCGGCGGACCGATAAACATGATGTTTTTCGTGCTTTTCTTCTCAATGACGATGAAGGAGTCTGCGATTTACAGCGTTGCCGTTATATTCTTCAGTCAGCTTTCAAAAATTGTTACATATATCGTCAGCGATACTGTTCCCCAGTTTGATTACAGAATACTTTTCGTTGCTGTTCCGGCGGCTGTCATTGCCGGAATAATCGGGGCGGCACTGAATAAAAAAGCAAATGAGAACACAGTAAAAAAGGTATACACGGCAGTGCTGGGTATATTTATTATTTTGAACGTTTACAACGCGGTTACCGGCTTTACTGCGGAGTAATTTAAGGAGTTATTATGAGAAAGAAGAACATCATTTTCTACTTCAGCGACCAGCAGCGCTGGGACACAGTTAACGATGAGATAACACCGAACCTGATGAAAATGGCTGAAGAAGGCGTTATGTTTGAAAACAACTTTACCTGCCAGCCTGTCTGCGGACCTGCCAGGGCTTGTATCCAGACAGGTCTCTACGCAACCCAGTGCGGCTGTTACTGGAACGGCGTTGCGCTTCCGAATACCATTACGCCCCTTGCCCACTATTTCAACGAAGCAGGCTACCAGACGGCGTATATCGGCAAATGGCACCTTGCGTCCGACCGACTGCCGGGTATCGGCGTGCACTGCGAAAGTACAGCAGTACCAAAGGAACGTCAGGGAGAATACCAGTACGGGCGGGGAGCCGACGTTCTGGAATTTACCAGTCACGGCTATGACGGCTATGTTTTTGACGGAGACGGAAACAAACTTGATTTTACCGGCTACCGCGCTGACTGTATCAACGATTACGCTCTTGAATATCTTGAAAACAGAGATCCGGAAAAGCCGTTTTTCATGTTTGTCAGCCAGCTGGAACCCCACCAGCAAAACGACCGCCATACATTTGAGGGCTACAAAGAAACAATCGAAAAATACAGGGACTATCCCCTGCCGGACGATCTGACGTTTCTCAAAGGCGACTACAAAGAGATGTACCCGGATTACATATCTGCAATAAACCGTCTCGACTACAACATCGGCAGACTTGTTGAAAAGCTAAAAGAGCTTGGTATATACGACGACACAGTCATTATTTACACTTCCGACCACGGATGCCACTTTAAGACCCGCAATCCCGAATACAAGCGCTCATGCCACGAAAGTTCAACCCATACTCCCCTTATAATCAAAGGAGCGGGATTTGAGGGAGGCAAACACGAAAAGCGTCTGACATCGCTTATCGACATTCCGCCTACTCTTCTTTCCATGGCAGACATTCCTATTCCTCAAACATATATGGGTCTTGACCTTACAAAAATGATAGACGACGACTCTGAAATGAGAAAGTGCGTCTTTATCCAAATAAGCGAAAGCCAGTGCGGACGCGCTGTCAGAACAGACAGATTTAAATACTCCGTTCGCAGTCTTGCGCCAACAGGATACACTCATCACAGCGCCAACACTTACTTTGAGGATTATCTTTATGATTTAAAGAAAGATCCCAATGAAAAGCACAATTTAATCCGCAATCCCCAGTACCGCCACATAAGGCATGAAATGAAATATCTTCTGCTTGAACAGATGGAAAAAGCCGGAGAAGAACGGCCTATGATACTGCCCGCATATAAGGTTAGGAAAAAATAAAATAAGCAAAAGTCCGCATTCAAAATATGCGGACTTTTTTATGCAAAAAAACGGGACGGCAAAAACCGTCCCGTTAGATTTTATTATTTTATGATGCGCTTGTTTCTGTTTCTGCTGCTTCCATTTCAGCCGCCTTTTTATTTCTGTGGTCAATAAGAGTCTGAAGCATTGAGCGGTGCTCTGCGTCTGTCATACCATAATTCTTCATGGGAATTATTGAAAGGAACAGACCGATGGCAGGCGGAATTGAGCAAAGGAAGAACATCATTGATGCGTATTCCGGGAAATCCGCCTTGAATGACGCGCCGTTGCGCAGCGCCTCGTTACAAGCGTTAACATTGTCGCCTGAGAAGCCTACGATTGAGTATCCTACGCCCTGGATAATTGAGCTGATACCGGATGAAAGTTTTGTAATGAATGACTGGCCGCTGAAGAAAACGCCGTCAGGGCGGTAGCCCTTGTGGTACTCTTCATAGTCAACAGCGTCTGCAATCATTACTGACTGAAGTACTGTAAGAGCGCCCATGCCTGCGCCTGCAAGCAGGAATACGATAAACAGAACAACCATCCATACAGGCTTATCAAGGTCCTGAGGAGCCAATTTGTAAATCGGGAAAATCAATGCAAAAGGAATTGCGCTGATTACAGTTGATCCGATAAACAGTTTTGTCTTTTCAATCTTTTCAGTAAGTTTCGGAACGATTGCCATAGCGATAAACTGGCCGCCGAAGATAGCGCCGCCGAGAATGATCATATAAAGCATATAGTTTCCGAAATAGTCGCCGTAGTAGTATGACATAAGCGTCATTGCAACTGCAAGCAGGATCTGGATAGGTGAGCGGAGAACACCGCTGATAAGCTGTTTTCTGAAGGGTTTGTTGCCCCACATGATTTTGAAGTTATCGATAAATCCGAATTTTTCTTCTTTAGAAACAACTCGCTCACGTACAAAAATACCGGTGAGCTGGAACAGACCGCAGCCGATGACAGCAAGAACAGCCGCAACGATAATAAATCCGTACTGCTGAGACTTGGCAGTAGAACCGACTGTCTTTTCCAGAGCCTGGCCGAGAGCCTGAGAAACGGGGGTGATGCAAAGAAGAACGAGGCCGCTTCCGATACCTGCTGCGATACGAGCAAGAGAAAGGATAGAAGCACGGTCTTTTTCGCTTTCCGTCATACGGGAAGTAACGCCCCAAAGCGGAATATCACCAACTGTGTAGCACATACCCCAAAGTATGTAAGAAACGGCAGCCCAGCCGACAATAAGAGTATTTGTCAGCGTTGAATTTGATGTGCTGTAAATACCGTTAATGAATGTGCCGATTGTGATAACAAGAATAACCGGCGGAGCAAAAAGCAGATACGGTCTGCACTTACCCCATTTGCTGTTCGTCTTATCAACAAACGTACCCATCATCGGGTCATTGATAGCATCCCAAACTCTCGCTACAGCCATAAATATACTGATAGCCATTGCAGGGATGAAAATTACGGACTGAAAATAGAAATAAAGTCCTGTGCCGATGATGTTGTAAATCATGTTCTGCCCGAGCATACCGAGCAAATACATGTTCCGCTCTTTGGCGGTATAGGTTCTGACATTATTTTGCATTATGCAATTCCCCCTTACTTGTAATATAATACCAGTTTACGACAGAGATTGCAAGAAATATTAGTGCAAAATAAAATAAAAGCATAAAAAAGGGTCCGATTTAATCGGACCCCAAAATACTGATATAAAACCGGTTTATTAGTCTTCAGCAGTTTCTCTCTCTGAAGCGTGACGCTCAACAAGAGCGCTGAGCATCTCGTCGTGTTTTTCCTTTGTAATAGGATATTTAAGAGTGGGAATAACGGCGAGAAGCATACCGATTGCCGGAGGAATTGATACAAGGAACCACATTGCGTCTGCATACTGAGCATAATCAACTGCAAACTTAGCAGTGCCCTGAGCAAGAGCCTCGTTCATAACGCTGATATTAGTATCGCTGTAACCAACTACTGAATAAACAACAGCGGAAATGATAGAAGCGATACCGCTTGAGAACTTAGTGATGAATGACTGGCCGCTGAAGAATACGCCGTCGGGACGATAGCCTGTGTGGTACTCTTCATAGTCGATGCAGTCTGAAATCATAACTGACTGGAACACGTTGATTGCACCGAACAGTCCGCCGGCTACAAGGAACAGAACACAGTCAACAAGCGCCCACTGGATCTGAGCAAGATCAAACGGAGCGATTTTATATACAACATAGATAAGTACAAAAGGAACGGCGCAGAGACCTGAGAACCAGTTGTACATCTTTTTGATGTCATACTTTGTAATAAGTTTGGGGCACAGAGCCATCATTAAGAACTGACCCACAAACATACCGCCGGCAACAAGAGCGATATCAATAAGTATCTTAAAGTCGCCGAAAGCGTTCATAAGGTTGCCTTCGCAGTAATAGTATGAGAAAAGGGTCATAGCTACTACGTTGAGGAGCTGCCAGGGTGAACGAAGAAGACCTGAAATGAGGAGCTTTCTGAAGGGAACGCATTTCCACATAAGCTTAAAGCTTTCTTTCATCGTCTTCTTTTCGCCGACATTCGGAACATTTTCTTTTGTTCCGATACCGGCGCAGATAAACAGAAGCGTTGCGATAAGAGTAACAACTACGCCGAAAATAATAAATCCGGGCTGTGCGTTACTTTCTTTTGAAAGAATTCCGTTGATAGCCTGTGAACCGGCAACTGCGGAAGCAACAATAAGTCCGCCGCCGACAGAAGCGATAATACGAGCAAGCGAAATCAGGCTGGAACGGTCTTTTTCATTTTCTGACATACGGCTGATAATGCCCCAAAGCGGAACGTCGCCGGCTGTAAATGACATACCCCAGAAGATATAGGATACAGCTGCCCAGCCTACGATGAATACCATTGCAGTTGTGTTGCCTTCTGCTTTTGCTGTTGCGTAATTGCCGTTAACAAAAGTAAGAATTGTAATAACACATATTGCTATAGGAGCAAAAATAAGATATGGCCTGCACTTGCCCCACTTGCTCTTCGTTTTGTCAACGATTGAGCCCATCATCGGGTCATTGATAGCGTCCCATATTCTTGCAACCAGCATAATCCAGCCGAGAGCCATTGCAGGCAGGCAGATTACGTTCTGGAAGTAGTAGTACAGTCCTGTTGATACAAGGCTGTAAATCATGTTCTGACCGAACATACCGGTAAGATACATGTTCCGCTCTTTGGCGGAGTAAGTTCTGACTGTTTTTTCCATTGGTTTACATCCCCCTTATCCAAATTATAATAACAATTTTCCAAACAAAATACAAGACAAATTTAAGTAAAAACGACAAAATACTTATGAATGATGAATTCAAAATATATTTCAAAGACATTACAGCAAAAAATTGACGTATATTCATCAGTATAATATAATAATCATTGTAGATTATCTTGAGGAGTGTTGATTATGGAAAAATTCAGATGGGCATATATAGGCTGCGGCAACATCGCATATCACACAGCCGACGAAATAATAAAAGGCAATCACACAATAGTTTCCGTATACGGCAGAAACAAAGAAAAAGCCAAAAAATTCGCCGCAAAATACTCAGCGGCTGTCTGCGACAGCGCAGAAGAAGCTATGGACCCAGACAAAATCGACGGAGTATATATAGCAACTCCTCACACGTCTCATGTTGAATACTCCGTTAAAAGTCTTGAGCGAAAAATACCTGTTTTGTGTGAAAAGCCTGTAGGAGTAAGCGTTTCTGACGTTGAGCGCCTGATTGAATGCGCAGAAAGCAACAGCACTTACTTTGCAGAGGCAATGTGGACCTGGTATTCGGACGTTGCGCTTAAAGTAAAAGAGTGGGTACAAGGCGGCAGAATAGGCAAAATCACAGATGTTGAAATTCACTATGCTTTTCCCGGACTGCTCCAGAAACGCACTTCACGCCTGCGCATGCCAGAAACAGCCGGCGGCGCTCTTCTTGATATAGGCATATACCCAATAACATACTGCTATAATCTTTTCGGAAAGCCCGACAAAACGGAGTGCAGCGGCAAGCTGAAAGACGGTATAGACATAAGCGAGGAAATCGTGCTCCATTACGGCGAAACAAAATGCCGCATTTTCATTTCCCTTTCAACTCTGCGCGAGTCCTGCGTAATTAAAGGCGAAAAAGGAACCATAAGCCTGCCGCTTTTCCATATGGCGTCAAAGGCAACACTAAAATCTGACGACGGAAATGAAACATTCAGCGGAAAGACGGACTATCTTACCGAATTTACAAGGGTGGCAGAAGAAATAATATCCGGCAAAAAGCAGTCCGACTACGTTCCGTTTTCATCAACCAAAACAGTTATGGAGATAATGGACGAATGCCGCGCTCAAATGGGTCTCGTTTATCCCTTTGAAAGGAAGTAAGTTAAATTACTTATCAGTCAGTTTTATTCTATTATCTTCCATAAATAAGATAAACAAATTGACTTCCTAAAATCGGCTGTTATATAATTCCTATATTAAACTTTGACAAACCACCTGTTGTCATACGGAGGTCAAAATTATATGAAGGCAAATGTACCGGGAGTTTTGAAAAAGTCTGAATATTACTTTTCATCGCCTTCCTCAACGGCCCAGAAGCTTTATTATTATCCTGTAAGCGCCGGCCATTTTTACTGCGACAACAGATATCACCTGAAAAGAGACGACTATAACAGTATCCTTATCGCGCATATAATAAACGGCTCATTTACTTTCGTTGCCGACGGTATTCAGTACACGGCGAAAGCGGGCGAAACGGCAATTCTTGACTGCCACAAACCCCATGAATATTACACACTGGATACTCTCGAATATGTCTGGCTTCATTTCAACGGTCTTAATGCGACCGATATGTATGACGAAGTGGTGAAAGCAGACGGCAGTATAATCTCCTGCAGTGACCCTGACAGAACTAGAGACCTGCTCTTCAGGATTTACAGCTCTATTTCAACCGACGACAAACCTTCCGAATTTTCTCTTTCAATGCTTATTTATGAGTTGTTCGGGCAACTGCTCAATCCGATAAAGCCCGGAAAAACCAACTACGAAATAAGCA
>OGQS01000722.1_pt1 | contig 22310 bp, 17 predicted proteins | sample 1553331 | NCBI WGS metagenome assembly OGQS01 (sample SAMEA2580012, study PRJEB22360) | human gut metagenome | biome: human gut; feature: human-associated habitat; material: faeces | place: Denmark | collected 2008/2010
ATGCCAAGATTTACACTTTCAATTATAAAAGAATTTGGAAACCTTATTTTATTGAATAAAGAAGTTGCTGAAAGATTATTTAATCATTTTGAAAGATTAAATCCAGATCAGTTAGAAAATAATATTGTTATTTCATATCTCAAATCACTTTATAAAAATAATCATGAACAATATATCGATGCATGTGAAGATATTCTACGTTTTGTAATGAATGATGTGTTGACTTTTGCTAATCATGATTTACAAAAAGAAATAGGAAATAGAATTTTAGAAATAGAAGGATATGATTTACTTATCGATTTATTTTCAAAAGATTATAATACATTCTTATTTGTATGTTTTCCAATTTCAACATTTCCACCAGAATATAAAGAAATTATGCGTTTGGAATTAGAAAAAGCAATTCGTTTCTATGCAGCAAGGATGAATCATGATGAATATCGTCTCACTTCATTTGAACAGGTAGCTAATATTAATAGATTATTAATGGAAGAATATAAGGAGGAATATTCAAATGGTAAAGAATAATAAAACAGCAATTAAAGGATTATTAGTTTTAGGAGGTGTTTCTACTGCAGCAGCATCTGTTTACACATTATCCAAAAAATATGCAAAAAAATTATTATACAGACATCATAAACAAGAAGATAGACCAAGTATTTTAGAAACAAAATTCAATAGTCAAAATATTTATATAAAAAATGATCAAGATATTCAATTAAGAGGAATTTTGATTCCTAAAGAAAACCCTCAAATGACAGTTTTAATTTCACATCCATTTGGTTTACAGGCAAAAGATATGCAATTATATGTTCCATATTTTGAAGACCATTTGCCAGAAGCACAAATCTTATTAATAGATGCTTGTGCACATGGACAAAGTGATGGTTATATTAGAGGATTTGGAATCAAGGATGTCAATGATTTAGTATGTTGGAATAAGTACCTATTAGAAACTTATGGGAAAGATCATAAAATATTAATGTATGGTAAAGAACAAGGAGCAAATACAATTTTAAATGCTTCAGGTAGACATGTTTTAAAAAATGTTGAAGCTATTATTTCAGATGGGGCTTATACGTCACCATATGATATTATTGGATATCGTTTAGAAGCAGATTATAAGATTTCAAAATATCCAGCAATTTCAATTATTGCACACCATATTAAAAAAGCTGTGCATATTGATTTAAAAGAAAATACAACAAAATATGTTAGACACAATGATATACCTACATTGTATTTTCATGCAAAAGATGACGATTTTGTACCATTAAAGATGGTTTATCCGCTATATAATAAAAATAGGGGAGAAAAAGTATTGTTTGTCTTAAAAGATGAAAAATACTTATATGAACTTGTTGAAAACGATGACTTTAAACAAACATTAAGTCAGTTTATCAAAAAATATATGAAATAAGGAGAAAAAGAATGTATTTTAAAGAAACAAAAGGATTTCCTAAAGATTTTCTTTGGGGAAGTGCATCTGCTGCTTATCAAGTAGAAGGTGGCTGGGATGCAGATGGTAAAGGTGTTTCCAACTGGGACAAATTTGTAAGAATTCCAGGAAAGACTTTTAAAGCAACAACAGGTGATAAGGCCGTTGATCATTATCATCGTTACAAAGAAGATGTCAAGTTGATGGCAGAAATGGGATTGAAAACATATCGTTTTTCAATTGCTTGGACACGTATTTATCCAAATGGAAATGGTGAAGTCAATGAAAAAGGTTTAGAATTTTATGATAATCTTATCAATGAATTATTAAAATATGGAATTGAACCTATGGTTACAGTTTATCACTGGGATATGCCACAAGCTTTAGAAGACCAATATCATGGTTGGGAAAGCAGAAAAATTGTTGATGATTATGTAAATTATGCCACAACATTATTTAAAAGATATGGAGATCGTGTAAAATATTGGATTACAATGAATGAACAAAATATCTTTACAGGACATGGATGGTTAGAAGGAATGCATCCACCAGGAAAAGTAGATGATATGAAAACATTCTATCAAGTCAATCATCATGCCAATATTGCACATGCTAAAAGTGTTATAGCTTTAAAAGAACTTCATCCAGAAGCAAAAGTAGGGGCTTCATTTGCTTATAGTCCAAGTTATGCTTATGATCGTAAACCTGAAAATGCAATGGCTAAAGCGGACTATGATGATTTACAAAATTATTATTGGATGGATGCTTATGCTTATGGACGTTATCCACGTGCTGCTATTCAATATTTAAAATCATTAGGATGTGCTCCTATCTTCGAAGAAGGTGATGAAGCATTAATGAAAAAAGCAGCTTCACTTATTGATTTCATGGGTGTGAACTATTATCAAACATGTGTTGTTGAATATAATGATATTAATGGTGTTGGTAGTGATCATACAATGAATAACACTGGTAAAAAAGGTACCGCTAAAGTTCAAGGTGTACCTGGTCTTTATAAAAAACCACAAAATGAGTTTTTACCAACAACAGATTGGGATTGGACAATTGATCCAATGGGAATTAGAATGTGTTGTCGTGAAATTACTTCGCGTTATGATTTACCAATCGTTATTTCCGAAAATGGTTTAGGTGCATTTGATAAATTAGAAAACGGACAAATTCATGATCCATATCGTATTGATTATTTAAAACGTCATATCGAAGAACTTAAAAAAGCATGTGACGATGGTTGTCGTGTTCTTGCTTATTGTACATGGTCTTATACTGATTTATTAAGCTGGCTAAACGGATATCAAAAACGTTATGGTTTTGTTTATATTGATCGTGAAGAAGATGAAAATTCGGGTACTTTAAATAGATACAAAAAAGATTCATATTATTGGTATAAAAAAGTAATTGAAACAAATGGAGAAGAATTATAGGAAACAATGTTTCCTATTTTCTTTAGGAGGTTAAGGTGTATAACTTTGCAAGTGATTATTTAGAAGGAGCTCATCCACAAGTGATGGAAGCTTTAAATAAGACAAATTTTATTCAAACAGTAGGATATGGGGAAGATCAATATTGTCAAAAAGCTAAAGATAAAATAAAAGCTATATTAGAAAATGAAAATGTAGATATTCATTTTTTAGTAGGTGGTACACAGACAAATATGATTATGATTTCTTCAGCATTAAAAGATTATCAAGCTGTTATTGCTGTTGATAGTGGACATATCAATGTTCATGAAACAGGAGCTGTTGAATTTACCGGGCATAAGATTTTAACAAAGCCACATCAAGATGGAAAGATGATTCCTGAAATGATTGATGAAATCATGCGTGAACATCCTGATGAACATATGGTGCAACCTAAAATGGTATATATTTCACAAACAACAGAATATGGTACGTACTATACTTTAGAAGAATTAAAAGGCATTTATGAATGCTGTCAACAAAATAATTTATATTTATTTATAGATGGAGCAAGACTTGGAAGTGCACTTGTCTTGAAAGATGCACCAACTTTACAAGAGATGGCGCTTTATAGTGATGTTTTCTATATTGGTGGTACAAAAATGGGAGCCTTATTTGGTGAATGTTTAGTTATTATTAATGATGAATTAAAAACCGATTTTAGATATCATATTAAACAAAAAGGTGCCATGCTTGCTAAAGGAAGATTATTAGGAGTTCAATTTAATGCTTTATTTGAAAATGATTTATATCTAGAAATGGGAAAACATGAAAATGAATGTGCTGATATATTAAGAAAAGGATTCAAAGATAAAGGCTATAAGATGTATATTGAAAGTCCTTCTAATCAAATATTTCCAATCGTTGATCAACAAACGTTGGAAAAAATAAATAAAAATTATATAACAACGTATATGTTTAAAATAGATGACCAACATACATGTATACGTCTAGTTACATCATGGGCAACGTCCAAAGAAATATGTGAACAATTTATAGAAGAATTATAATTGATACATACTATCTTATTGTAAATAAATAGATAACGTAGTAGAATATGACTAGGATTTATTATCCTAAATTTCGAGAAATGGAGATAATAAAAATGAATAAAACTGAATTAGTAGAAGCTATTGCTTCAAGCACTGAATTAACAAAAACTGATGTAGATAAAGTAGTAACTGCTTTAGTTGAAGTTGTTACTGATGCTTTAGCTAAAGGAGATAAAGTTTCTTTAAAAGGTTTTGGTAATTTTGAAGTTCGTACTCGTAGTGAAAGAACAGGTAGAAACCCAAGAACTGGTGAAACAATGACAATTGCTGCAAGTAAAGCACCTGCATTTAAAGCAAGTTCTGCATTAAAAAAAGCTGTTAATAAATAATAATAGAAAACCGATGAGTTTGTTACTCATCGGTTTTTGCATCTTCAATTGTAATATTTAATTTATAATGATCTTTAATTTCTGGAATAGCCTGTAGATATGTGGTTAAGGTTTGTTCAGCTTTTGTTTTAGACTTTTCTAAAATACCATTAGAAATAGCTTCTTTTTCATTTTTTTTCTTTTCTTTAGTTGCAAAAGATTTATAATCGTTAATACTTATCTGATTAAAAATATTTGATGATTCATCATATACTTCAATAGATTTTTCATCAATTTCATGACTTAAAATTTTTGCTGCAGGTAAAGTAATATTTAATTGATCATTATCAATACTTATTTTAGCCTGTTTTAAATCAATCCCTGCTTTAATAGATCCATTATATGTAATAATAAAAGTTTTTTGTGTTAAAGGAATTTTCCAACCATTAAAAGATAATTTATTAGAAAATTTTCCTACCTTACTATAATCATATGAATAAAGTGCAAGCTCATTAATTTCAGTTAATTGATTTTTAATGGTTGTTGAAGTAATTTTATCATTGTTACTACCACTTGCATAATGAACACCTGCAAAAAAGATTGCAATAACTAAAACGATAATTGCTATAACACCACCAATAGCCTTTTTTGACTTTCCAAGAGTATCTAATATTTTCATGTCATCACCCACGAAGATTATATCATAATTTGTCGAAGTAAGATATTATAGGTATAAAAAAAGAATGATTTTAGAAATTATATCTAAAACCATTCTTTTTCTTATTTAATGATTTTACCGTAAACTTCTCTACCACAAGCTGCTGCATTACTTTCATCAGTATCAATATGCATAGCTGTTGCATATGAAGCGCTTACACGACAAACAACATCACCAAAGATCAAAGAACGTCCATCTGTATTAATTTCAACTTTAACGATTTCTTTATCTTTTACTCCAAATTTTTCAGCATCTTCAGGTGTTAAGTGAATATGTCTTTTTGCAGCAATCACGCCACAAGGAATTTCAACTTCTCCTGCAGGACCAACTAATTTACATCCAGCAGTTCCTTCGATATCTCCTGATTCTCTAATTAATGCTTGAACACCAATGCTTCTAGCGTCAGTTAAAGAAATTTCTACTTGAGTTTCTTTTCTTGTAGGTCCTAAAACAGACATATTTAATTCTCCTTTAGGTCCAATTACTTTTACTCTTTCAACACAAGCGAATTGACCAGGTTGAGATAAATCTTTTTTATTTGTTAATTGATGACCTTCACCAAATAAAGTTGCTAAATCTTTATCACTTAAGTGAATATGTCTAGCAGAAGTTTCGACGATAAACATACCTTCCATATTTTTCTCCTCTTTCCATATATTAATACTACATTTATTCTACTCTTTTTATCATTTAATGCCAATAAATAAAAAAAAAATAAAAAAATTTTTTCTCACTTTTGTAATAAATTTATTAATTTGCTAAAAAAAGATTATCAAATCATTGATAAAACATTAAAAAATGTATACAATCTAACTATTTTTTAGGGAAATCATAAAAAAAACGCTAATCTTTACACATATTACTAAATGTGCTATTCTAACTGTACAAAAAAAGGAGGAACCTTTATGAACAAAGAAAATGTAGGTTTATATGATCAGTCATTTGAACATGATAACTGCGGAATAGGGGCCGTTGTTAATATCAAAGGATTAAAAACTTATAAAACAGTAGATGATGCTTTAAAAATCGTTGAACAATTAGAACATCGTGCTGGAAAGGATGCAGCAGGGGAAACTGGAGATGGTGTAGGAATCTTAACACAAATACCAGATGAATATTTTCAAAAGATTATTAAAGATTTTACATTACCTCAAAAAGGACATTATGGAGTTGGAATGTTCTTTATGCCTCAAGATGAAAAAGTACGTTTACGTGTCAAAAAAATGTTTGAAACAGTTGTTAAAAAAGAAGGATTAGAATTTTTAGGTTGGCGTGCTGTACCAACTGTACCTAGTGTTTTAGGGAAAAAAGCATTAGATGCCATGCCATATATTGTCCAAGCATTTATTAAAAAACCTCATGGCGTAAATTGTGGTTTAGATTTTGATAGAAAATTATATCAAGTGAGAAGAATTTTTGAACAAAGTCAATTTGAAGATACTTATGTATGTTCACTTTCAAGTCGTACAATTGTTTATAAAGGAATGTTCTTAGTACAACAACTTCGATTATTCTTTAAAGATTTACAAGATAAAAGTTATAAAAGTGCCATTGCTTTAGTTCATTCACGTTTTTCAACAAATACAATGCCATCATGGAAAAGAGCCCATCCTAATAGATTTATTGTTCACAATGGTGAAATCAATACAATTAAAGGGAATGCGAATAACATGCTCTGTCGAGAAGAAAACATGCAAACAGATGTTGTGGATACTTCAAAAGTATATCCTGTTGTTGATGTCAATGGTTCCGATTCAGCTATGTTAGATAATACATTGGAATTTTTAGTAATGTCAGGTATGGAACTTCCAAGAGCTGTCATGATGTGTATTCCAGAACCTTATGAAAATGATAAAAGCATGTCACAAGCAAAAAAAGATTTCTATGAATATAATGCTACACTTATGGAACCTTGGGATGGACCAGCTTCTATCTTATTTAGTGATGGAGACATCATGGGGGCTATCTTAGATAGAAATGGTTTAAGACCATCACGTTATTACATTACAAAAGATCATTATTTAGTATTATCTTCAGAAGTAGGATCATTAGATATTCCAGCTAAAGATATTGTTTTAAAAGAAAGACTAAGACCTGGAAAAATGTTATTAGTTGATACTGTTAAAGGTGAACTTATTGAAGATGATGTTTTAAAGGAAACGTATGCAACAAAACAACCTTATGGAGAATGGTTGGAAAGCAATTTAATTAATTTAAAAGATATGAGAATTCCTAGTATTAGAGTAGAAAGATACGAAGGAGAAGAATTAACTAAATTACAAAAGATTCATGGTTATAGTTACGAAGATACAAACTATATTAAAAACTTAGCTTTAACTGGTAATGAAAATATTGTAGCAATGGGAAATGATACACCAATTGCAGCTTTATCAACAAAACATCCACCATTATTTAATTACTTTAAACAATTGTTTGCACAAGTAACCAATCCACCAATCGATGCGATTCGTGAAGAAATTATTACTTCAACAAGTATTTGTATTGGTCGAGATGGAAATATGTTGGAAGATAAACCAGAAAACTGTCATTTATTAAAAATCAATCACCCTATTTTAAGTAATACAGATATTTTAAAAATCAAAAACTTGAAAAAAGAAGGCTTTAAAGTAGGTGAAGTTAATATTACATATATTAAAAATACTTCATTAGAAAAAGCAATTGATCGTGTTTTTGTAGAAGTAGATAAACGTTATCATGAAGGATGTAATATTGTTATTTTATCAGATAGGGCAGTAGATGATAACCATTTACCAATTCCTTCATTATTAGCTGTTGGAGCTGTTAACTCTTATTTAGTAAGAACTAAAAAACGTAACAGTTTAGCTCTAATTCTTGAATCAGCTGAACCAAGAGAAGTACATCATTATGCGACATTACTTGGATATGGTGTTTCAGCTATCAATGGTTATTTAGCACAAGATACAATCTTTGATTTAATTGATCAAGGTTTATTAGATAAAGATTATTATGCAGCCGTTGATGATTATAATAGTGGTATTTTACATGGTATTGTTAAAATTGCTTCTAAAATGGGAATTAGTACAATTCAATCTTATCGTGGATCACAAAACTTTGAAGCAATCGGTTTATCAAGTGGTTTAGTGAATAAATATTTTTCTAAAACAGTAAGTCGTATTGAAGGAAAAACAATTAAAGATATTGAAAAAGATGTCGAATATAGACATGATCAAGTATATGATCCACTTGGATTAGATGTAGACATTTCATTAAACAGCGCCGGTGATCATAAAGAAAGATCAGGAAAAGAAGAACATTTATATAATCCAGCAACGATTCATAAATTACAACAAGCAACACGTTTAGGTGATTATCAATTATTTAAAGAATATTCAAAAATGATTGATGAAGAAGGAGCACATTTAAACTTAAGAGGTTTAATGCAATTTAAAAAGACAAAATCAATTCCAATTGAAGAAGTTGAACCTGTGGAATCAATTGTTAGAAGATTTAAAACAGGTGCGATGTCTTATGGATCAATTTCAAAAGAAGCACATGAAACAATGGCGATTGCAATGAATAGATTACATGGTAAGTCTAACAGTGGTGAAGGTGGAGAAGATCCAGAAAGATTTGAAACACTTCCTAATGGTGATAGTAAATGTTCAGCTATTAAACAAGTTGCCTCAGGACGTTTTGGAGTAACAAGTGAATACTTATGTAGTGCCAATGAAATTCAAATTAAAATGGCACAAGGAGCAAAACCAGGAGAAGGTGGACACTTACCAGGTGGTAAAGTTTATCCATGGGTTGCTAAAACAAGACACTCTACACCAGGAGTTAGCTTAATTTCACCACCACCACATCATGATATTTATTCAATTGAAGACCTAGCACAATTGATTTATGATTTAAAGAACGCTAATAAAGAAGCACGTATTTCAGTTAAACTTGTATCAGAAGCTGGTGTTGGAACAGTTGCTGCCGGTGTTGCTAAAGCAGGTGCAGGTGTTATCCTTATTTCAGGATATGATGGAGGAACAGGGGCTGCTCCTAAAAACTCAGTTTATAATGCAGGTCTTCCATGGGAATTAGGTTTAGCAGAAGCTCATCAAACATTGATCATGAATGATTTAAGAAGCCGTGTTGTTATTGAAACAGATGGTAAACTCATGACAGGTAGAGATCTTGCAATTGCTACTTTACTTGGAGCAGAAGAATTTGGTTTTGCGACAGCACCACTTGTAACAATGGGATGCGTTATGATGAGAGTATGTAACTTAGATACATGTCCAGTAGGGGTTGCTACACAAAATCCTATTTTAAGAAAACGTTTTAAAGGTAAGCCTGAATATATTGAAAACTTTATGCGTTTCATTGCTCAAGAATTAAGAGAATATATGGCTCAACTTGGATTCAAAACAGTTGATGAAATGGTTGGTCGTAGTGATTTATTAGAACCTAAGGATGATGTTAAAAATATTGATTTATCAAAAATCTTAAATAATCCATTTACTTCTAGTAAACATAGTCATCATGAAAAGAATAATGAATATGATTTCAAATTAAATGAAGTCAAAGATACAACAGTTCTTTATAAACAATTTAAAGAAGCTTTAGATAAACATCAAGGTAAAGAAATTGATGTCCATGTTACAAATATCGATCGTTCATTTGGAACACTCTTTGGATCAGAAATTACGAAGAAATATGGAACATCATTAGAAGAAGATACTTTCAAAGTTAACTGCTATGGAGCAGGTGGTCAATCATTTGGTGCTTTCATTCCTCAAGGTTTAACATTACATCTTTATGGAGATAGTAATGACTACTTTGGAAAAGGCTTATCAGGTGGTAAATTAATTGTGGTACCACCAAAAGATTCAACAATTAAACCAGAAGATAATATTATCATTGGTAATGTTGCTTTATATGGAGCAACATCTGGTGAAGTTTATATCAATGGAGTTGCTGGTGAAAGATTTGCCGTACGTAACTCAGGAGCACATGCCGTTGTTGAAGGTATTGGAGATCATGGTCTTGAATATATGACAGGTGGTATGGTTATTGTTTTAGGAAAAACAGGGCGTAACTTTGCTGCTGGTATGTCTGGAGGTATTGCTTATGTCTATGATCCAGATAATACATTCTATGAACATGTCAATAAAGAACTCGTAGAATATAAAAATGTGAAATCACGTTATGATGAAGATCAATTAAAAGAAATGATTCAAAAACATTATCAATATACAAATTCAAATGTTGCGAAAAAGATTTTAGATGACTTTGGAAATGAAGTTGCACACTTCAAAAAAGTTGTTCCTCATGATTATAAACGTATGATGTCACTTATTAGTTCATTTGAACAACAAGGACTTACAAATGAACAAGCAAAAGTAGAAGCATTCAATGCTTTTAAGAAAGGAATGTAGATTATGGGAAAGCCAACAGGATTTTTAGAAATAGAAAGACAAGTATCAACAGAAGTTGAACCATTAAAACGTATTAAGAACTTTAATGAATTTCATAAACCATTATCTCGTGATGAACAATCATGCCAAGGAGCTCGCTGCATGGATTGTGGAGTTCCTTTCTGTCAAAATGGAAAAATGATTCAAGGAATGGTATCAGGTTGTCCACTAAACAACTTGATACCTGAATGGAATGATTTAATTTTCCATAAAAATTATAAAGCCGCTTTAAAAAGACTTTTAAAAACAAATAATTTTCCAGAATTCACATCAAGAGTATGTCCTGCTTTATGTGAAGCAGCATGTACTTGTGGATTAAATGGAAATCCCGTTACCGTAAGAGAAAATGAAAATGCAATTATTGAAACAGCTTATGCTTCCAATTGGATGCAACCCCATCCACCTAAACATCGTATTGATAAAAAAATAGCAATTATTGGGTCAGGCCCTTCAGGACTTGCAGCAGCCGATCAATTAAATAAAAGAGGTTATCAAGTAACAGTCTTTGAAAGAGAAGATCGTTTAGGAGGGCTATTAATGTATGGTATTCCTAACATGAAACTTGAAAAACATATTATTGATCGTCGTATTGAATTAATGGAAGAAGAAGGTGTTGTTTTTAAAACAAATGCCGGTATTGAAAATAGAAAACAAGTTCAACAATTATATAAAGAATTTGATCGTGTTATTCTTGCTTGTGGTAGTAAAAAGGCTAGAGATATTAAAGCACCAGGGAGAGATGCCAAAGGTATTTACTTTGCGGTTGATTATTTAACTGGAATTACTAAATCATTACTTAATAGTCAATTAGAAGATCAAACTTTTGTTGAAACAAAAGGTAAAAATGTACTTGTTATTGGTGGTGGAGATACTGGTAATGATTGTGTTGGTTCAGCTATTCGTTTAGGATGTAAATCAGTTATTCAATTAGAAATGATGCCAGAACCACCTCATGAACGTTTGGATTCAAATCCATGGCCTGAATGGCCACGTGTGAAAAAGACAGATTATGGACAAAATGAATCTATTGCTGTCTTTGGACATGATCCTCGTCTTTATCAAACAACTGTTAAAGAGTTTATTAAAGATGATAAAGGAAATGTAAAACAAGTCGTTATTGTCTCACTTGAATCAAAACAAGTAGAAGGTCGCATGCAAATGGTTCCTGTTAAAGGAAGCGAAAAAACATTAGATGCAGATATTGTTTTAATTGCTGCAGGATTTGTAGGCTGCGAAGATTATGTTGCTAAAGCTTTTGATGTAAAACTTACACCAAGAGGAAATGTGGCAGATGAAAATTACCAAACAAATCAAAAACAATTGTATGTCGCTGGTGATATGCGTAGAGGTCAATCTTTAGTTGTTTGGGCAATTAGAGAAGGACGTGAAGTGGCACGTGCAGTTGATGAAGATTTAATGGGGTATTCTAATTTATAGGATATCAAAATATACTCACAATCATTGATAGAAAACCTTGGGATATTCTCGAGGTTTTCTTTTTTTTAGTGATTTGAAAGAGACTATGATGAAAGCAATATGGAGAAAAAAGAATGAATGAATTAGAATTAGTAATTAACGAGGTCAAAAAGGGGTCGTTGGAAAAGATGAACATATTAAAAAAATATTGGCTTGTATTTTAGCAAGGGGTCATGTTTTATTAGAAGATATACCTGGTGTTGGGAAAACAAATTTAACGTTAGCACTTTCTAAAGCTTTATCTTTAGATTTTCATCGTATGCAATTTACAAGTGATGTCTTACCAGGAGATGTTACAGGTTTTATTATTTATAATCAAAAAAACAATGATTTTGAATATAAAGAAGGACCTATCATGTGTAATTTATTTTTAGCAGATGAAATAAATAGAACATCTCCTAAAACACAATCTGCTTTATTAGAAGTAATGGAAGAAGGAAGAACAACAGTTGATGGTATCACTTATCAATTACCACAACCATTTACAGTCGTGGCTACACAAAATCCTTATGGATCAGCAGGAACACAATTATTACCAGATTCACAATTAGATCGTTTTATGGTGAGACTTTCAATGGGGTATCCCTCATTAGAAGATGAAATTGAAATTTTAAAAAGAAAAAGTCAAGAAAATTCTTTAGATATCATTCGATCTGTATGTAAACCGCAAGATATAATAGAATTACAAAAACAAGTAGATCAAGTTTATGTGGATGATAAGATTTATGATTATATTGTAAGAATTATTCATAAAACACGTGATCATGAATTGATTCAACAAGGGGCTTCTCCACGTACATCTATTTCTTTATTAAAAATGGTGAAAGCAATAGCTTATATGGATCATAGAAATTATGTTATTCCTGATGATATTAAAAAAGTTATTTATGATGTATTGTCACATCGTTTGATTTTAACCTATGATGCAAAAGTTAAAAGTGTGGTTATTCAAGACGTTATTAAAAGTATTTTAAAAGAAGTAAAGGAACCAAAAATAAAAATATGAGAAATGGTAGAATCAAATACTTTAGTATATTAGGCGTTGTGTTATTTTTATATTTAACGACATCTGTTTATTCTTTGCTTATTTGTACATATATTTTACTTATTTTACCAATTCTATCTTTAGTTATTTCTTTACCAGGAACGAGACATGTAGATGTTGAAAAAACACATGAACATTTTATCGCTAAAAGAAATCATTTAGCTTATTTACATTTCAAAAGAGTTCCTTATAAATATTATCCAAGTGCTTTAATTAAGATAGACTATGAATACATCCAAACAATTTGTAATCAAAAAAATAGTTATAAAGTTTATATGGAAGATGAACAAACAGATATTATTTTACTTCGAAATCATGTAGGACATTGTGATTTAACGATTACACGTTTTCGCTGTTACGATTTATTAGGATTGTTTTATCATACAACACGTTGTCAAAAGAAATGTAGCATGTATATTGAACCTAATTTGATAGATATAGAACAAGAAGTAAAAAAATTAGAAGTTTTTGTAGATGATAGTGAATTATATTCACCTTATCGTTATGGAAATGATTATTCTGAGTTGTATGAAATTAGGCAATATCGTCAAGGTGATTCTTTAAAATATATTAATTGGAAATCTACGCTTCAAAGACAAGATATTTATGTGAATATAGGAATTCAACCTATTGTAAAAAATGTCTTAGTTACTATTTTAATAACAGATGATTTTAATGAAAATGATATAGCTTATGATTATTTTCATTCATTATGTCATAAGATGTTAAATCAAGAAATTGATTTTGATATTATTTTTCAAAATATCACAATGGATCATTATGTTATTTATCATATTAATTGTTATGACAATTATAAAGATGTTCTTTACAAAATGTTATCATATAAAATACCAAGTCATCAAAGATATTCTTTAAGTGCTTTAAATTATCAATATGGTTGTCTTTATACAGCAACTTCTAAAGGAATAGAAGAGGAACGATTGGGAGGTTATTATGGATAAGTTAAAGAAAATAAAACCTATTTATATAGAAATATTCTCTCTTTTGTTATGTAATTTATGTGCAATCAATATTATCATTGATACTTTATCTTATACTTTAAATCAACGTTTAATTTATACAATAGCCACCTTGGTACTTAGTTTAGTTTTATTTTATATTAGAAAAAATAAAATAAAATATATAGTAGCAGCAGCGCGTGAGAGAGAACTCAATGTGGGCGAATATATTTTTGAACTTTTGTCCGGAGATTCAGATGCTTATGAAATTCTTGAGACTTACAAGGGAACTGATCTGGAAGGAAAAGAGTATGAGCCGTTGTATCAGTGTGCAGCAGACGAGGCTGCAAAACAGCACAAGAAAGCATTCTATGTTGTATGTGATGAATATGTAACTCTGACAGATGGTACAGGAGTCGTTCATATCGCACCAGCATTTGGTGAAGATGATGCGAATGTAGGAAGAAAATATGATCTTCCATTCGTACAGCTTGTAGATGAGAAGGGTGATATGGCAGAATCTACACCGTTCGCCGGTCTGTTTGTGAAGAAGGCTGATCCGGAAGTATTAAAAGATCTGGATGCAAGAGGACTTCTCTATGATGCACCGAAGTTCGAGCATAGCTATCCTCACTGCTGGAGATGTGATACTCCGCTGATCTACTACGCTCGTGAGTCCTGGTTCATCAAGATGACAGCAGTTCGCGAAGATCTGATCAGAAATAATAACACAATTAACTGGATTCCGGAAAGTATCGGTAAAGGACGTTTCGGTGACTGGATCGAGAACGTTCAGGACTGGGGAATCAGCCGTAACCGTTACTGGGGAACACCACTGAATATCTGGCAGTGTGAGTGTGGACATATGCACTCTATCGGAAGCATTGAAGAACTGAAATCAATGTCTGATAACTGCCCGGATGATATTGAGCTTCACCGCCCATACATCGATGCTGTAACAATCAAGTGTCCGGAGTGTGGTAAAGAGATGCACAGAGTACCGGAAGTTATCGACTGCTGGTTCGACAGTGGATCCATGCCATTTGCACAGCATCATTATCCATTTGAAAATCAGGATCTGTTTGAGAGACAGTTCCCGGCAGACTTTATTTCTGAGGCTGTAGACCAGACAAGAGGATGGTTCTACTCACTGCTTGCTATTTCAACACTGCTGTTCAACAAGGCTCCATATAAGAATGTTATCGTTCTTGGACATGTTCAGGATGAAAATGGACAGAAGATGAGTAAGTCTAAAGGAAATGCGGTCGATCCGTTTGATGCACTTGAGAAATACGGAGCAGATGCAATCCGCTGGTATTTCTACATCAACAGTGCTCCGTGGCTTCCGAACCGTTTCCACGGAAAAGCCGTTCAGGAAGGACAGCGTAAGTTCATGGGAACACTTTGGAATACTTATGCATTCTTCGTGCTTTATGCGAACATTGATAATTTTGATGCAACAAAATATACTCTGGAATATGATAAACTTCCGGTTATGGATAAGTGGATCCTCTCCAAGATGAACACAATGGTAAAAGATGTAGATTATAATCTTGGCAATTACAGAATCCCAGAGGCAGCACGTGTGCTTCAGGATTTCGTAGATGATCTGAGTAACTGGTATGTAAGAAGAAGCCGTGAGCGTTTCTGGGCAAAGGGAATGGAGCAGGATAAGATCAATGCTTACATGACTCTGTACACAGCTCTTGTTACAGTATCTAAGGCAGCAGCTCCGATGATCCCGTTCATGACAGAAGAGATTTATCAGAACCTGGTTCGCAGCATTGATAAGGATGCTCCGGAAAGTATTCACCTTTGTGACTTCCCAGAAGTTCATGAAGAGCAGATTGACAAAGAACTTGAAAATAACATGGAACATGTTCTTGACCTTGTTGTTATGGGACGTGCATGCCGTAATGCATCCAACATCAAGAACCGTCAGCCGATCGGAAAGATGTTTGTGAAAGCAGACTTTGATCTTCCGGAATTCTATCAGGAGATCGTTGCAGACGAGCTGAATGTTAAAAATGTTAAATTTACAGATGATGTAAGAGACTTTACTTCTTATAGTTTTAAACCACAATTAAAGACAGTCGGACCGAAATATGGTAAGATGTTAGGTGGTATCAAAGCGGCGCTTAACGACATCGATGGAAATGCAGCAATGGATGAGCTCAACGCTACAGGTGCACTCAAACTGGATGTAAACGGACAGGAAATTGAACTTTTCAAGGAAGATCTTCTGATCGATACAGCACAGATTGAAGGATATGAATCTGTAAATGACAACGGAATCACAGTTGTTCTCGATACAAACCTGTCACCAGAGCTGCTGGAAGAGGGATTTGTACGTGAGATCATCAGCAAGATCCAGACAATGAGAAAAGAAGCTGATTTCGAAGTTATGGACAGAATCAAAGTTACATACGAGGGTAGTGAAAAGGCAGAAGCTGTCTTCGAAAAGAACAATACACTGATCGCAGGTGAGGTACTTGCGGATGAAGTTGTAAAAGCACAGCCGGCTGGCTACGTGAAAGAATGGAAGATCAACGGCGAAGCGGTTACAATGGGTGTTGAGAAAAAAGGAGAGTAATAAACATGTTCAGTAAAAGATTCGAGAAAAAGGCTTTTAAAGCGGCAGTAAAGGATAACGTTAAGACACTTTATAGAAAAACGATCGATGAGGCTACACCGCAGCAGCTATTCCAGGCAGTATCCTATGCAGTCAAAGATGTTATTATCGATGATTGGATTGAGACACAGAAAAGATATGATGAGACAGACGCCAAGACAGTATACTATATGTCAATGGAGTTCCTTATGGGACGTGCACTTGGCAACAACCTCATCAATATGACAGCATATAAAGATGTAAAAGAAGCACTGGAAGAGATGAATATTGATCTGAACGTGATTGAAGACCAGGAGCCGGATGCGGCTCTTGGAAATGGTGGTCTTGGACGTCTTGCAGCATGTTTCCTTGATTCTCTTGCAACACTGAACTATCCGGCATACGGATGTGGAATCCGTTACCGTTATGGAATGTTCAAACAGAAAATCAAAGATGGATATCAGGTGGAGGTTCCGGACAACTGGCTGAAAGAAGGAAATCCATTTGAAATTCGCCGTGAAGAGTACGCAAAAGAAGTACGCTTTGGCGGAAATATCCGTTTCGAGAAAGATCCTGTAACAGGAAAAGATAAATTTATCCAGGAAAATTATGAGTCTGTTATGGCTGTTCCGTATGATATGCCGATCGTTGGATATGGTAACCATGTAGTAAATACACTGCGTGTATGGGATGCAAAACCGATCACAGATTTCAAGCTGGACGAGTTTGACAGAGGAAATTATCACAAAGCAGTAGAGCAGGAGAACCTTGCAAAACTGATCGTTGATGTCCTTTATCCGAATGACAATCATTATTCAGGAAAAGAGCTTCGTCTGAAACAGCAGTATTTCTTCATTTCTGCAAGTCTTCAGGCTCTGATCGAGAAGTATAAGAAGAAACATGGAGATATCAGAAAACTGCACGAGAAAGTTGTTATCCAGATGAACGATACACATCCGACAGTTGCAGTTCCGGAGCTGATGCGTCTTCTGATCGACGTAGAAGGATTAAGCTGGGAGGATGCATGGGAAGTTACAAGCAAGACTTGTGCTTACACAAACCATACAATCATGGCAGAGGCACTTGAGAAATGGCCAATCGACTTGTTCTCAAAATTACTTCCACGTATTTACCAGATTGTACAGGAGATCGATCGTCGTTTCCTGATCAAGGTTCGTGAGATGTATCCGGGAAATGAAGAGAAAGTCCGCAAAATGGCAATCCTTATGAACGGACAGGTTCGTATGGCGAACATGGCAATTGTTGCAGGATTCTCTGTAAACGGTGTTGCACAGCTTCATACAGAAATTCTTGAGAAACAGGAACTGAAAGATTTCTATCAGATGATGCCTGAGAAGTTTAATAACAAGACAAACGGAATTACACAGAGACGTTTCCTTGCACATGGAAATCCGCTCCTTGCTGATTGGATCACAGATAAGATCGGTGACGGATGGATCACAGATCTGTCTCAGATCGCAAAACTGAAACCGCTTGTAGAAGATGAAGATGCAAGACGTGAATTTATGGAAATTAAATATCAGAATAAAGTTCGCCTTGCGAAATACATCAAAGAACATAACGGAATCGATGTAGATCCTCGTTCTATCTTTGATATTCAGGTAAAACGTCTGCACGAGTACAAACGCCAGCTGTTAAATATCCTGCATATCATGTATCTGTACAATCAGATCAAAGAGCATCCGGAGATGTCCTTCTACCCAAGAACATTTATCTTCGGAGCAAAGGCGGCAGCAGGATACCTTCGTGCGAAAGAGACAATCAAACTGATCAACTCCGTAGCAGATGTTGTAAATAACGACAGAAGCATCAACGGAAAGCTGAAAGTTGTATTTATCGAAGACTACAGAGTATCCAATGCAGAGATTCTTTTCGCAGCAGCAGATGTCAGCGAACAGATCTCAACAGCTTCCAAAGAGGCATCCGGTACAGGTAACATGAAGTTCATGCTGAATGGTGCACCGACACTTGGAACAATGGACGGAGCAAACGTAGAGATCGTTCATGAAGTTGGAGAGGAAAATGCATTCATCTTTGGTCTGAGCTCACAGGAAGTAATCAATTACGAGAACAATGGCGGATACAACCCGACAGATATCTATTTCAATGATTGGGAAGTTAAACGTGTGGTAGATCAGCTGATGGATGGAACCTACTCAAACGGTGATCACAACATGTATATCAATCTGTATAACTCACTGCTCAATACACAGTGTACAGACAAAGCAGATACTTACTTCATTCTGAAAGACTTCCGTTCTTATGCAGATGCACAGAAGAGAGTAGAAGAAGCTTACAGAGATCAGCAGAGATGGTCTAAGATGGCAATGATGAACACAGCATGCAGCGGTAAGTTCACATCTGACAGAACAATCGAGGAGTATGTGCGTGATATCTGGCATCTGGAGAAGGTTGAAGTTCCATCAGGACAGGACCTTTTCGAATAAGCAATTACACGGAGAATGAACCAGATAAGTTCTAAAATAGGACAGCCTTCCATACAATAGAGTATGGAGGGCTGTTTTTATGCGTGATACAATTAGAAATAAAATAAAGTTATTTTTTGCATTTCTTATCATACTGTTTTTACTTCCTTACATCATTTCTGTTTTTATAAACGGAAAAAATGCGGTGCAGGGAGCTGACAGCGATAATGCATCTGTGTATCTCGCAGAAATGCTCGCAGGAGAAACAGATGGTGGATGTGAAATAGAAGCATTGAAGGCACAGGCGGTTGTTCTACGTACAGAGTTGTACAGAACAGAGAAAGAAAAGCAGACTCTTTTGGATAAATGTCTGACGCAGACTCAGATGAAGAAAAAGTGGGGGACAAAATACGAAGAGAATTTGAAAAAATGTCAACAGGCAGTACAGGAAACAAAAGGAATTGTACTGTGGTATCATGAGACCTTTGCATGGACACCGTTTCATCAATCCAGTAATGGAAAGACCAGAGATGTGCAGGAGGTACTTGGGAATGCAGATTATCCGTACATCACAGCAAAAGAATGTCCGCTTGACAAGGCGGCAGAAGATGAAATTCAGGTACATTTGATAGAATATAAAGAGATACAAAAGAGATGTAGAGAATTCCTTGTGGCAGAGGAACAGAAAAAAGCAGAAAATGGGTATGGATACGAAGATTTTGAAATTCAGGAATGGGATTCTTCCGGTTATGTCAGAAAAATGAGGATTGGAGAGACGATATGTACAGGAGATCAGTTCCGTGATGCACTGAAACTTCCTTCGAGTTCATTTTCTTTTTATGAAAGTCCACACGGGTTGAAGATTGCAACTGTTGGAAAGGGGCACGGATTCGGAATGAGTCAGTGGACTGCACAGGAAATGGCAAAGGATGGGAAAAATTATGAAGAGATCCTGCAATATTTTTATGAAGGAACAGAACTACACCACATAGATGAATAAGAACAATCATTTCAGGCAATGCTATAGCCAGAGGTGATGATTATGAATAAAAATGAAAGACCGGCCTTTTTGAAAGGAAAGGGAGCTGCAGTTGGCGCAGTACTTTGTTTTGTTGCGGTAATTACAATGGTTGGAAGCTACACATACAATCATTACAAAAAAGACATGGAGCAGCAGATAAAAGATGCGCAAACAACAGCAGAACAGCTTACAGAAGATGATAGTACACCGGCGAATACAGATGATATACTTCCTACAGACACAGATTCAGAAGATGAAAATGCAGAAAACAAGGAATCCCAAAAGGATGTTCAGCAAGAGAATGAAAATAGTATGGAGAATGGAAATATATCCGCAGAGGAAATTCAAAGCACAGCATCTTCAAATACGCAGGATGTATGGTTTACTCAGGAAAGTACACTTGCCTGGCCGGCAAGCGGAGCAACACTTTTGAGTTTTAGTATGGATCATACAGTATATTTTCCAACATTGGAGCAGTATAAATATAATCCTGCACTGATTATTGGTGGAACGCAGGGAGAAGTGATCCACGCAGCGGCAGCAGGAGTTGTAGAGAGTATTGAACAGACTGCCCAGACAGGAACTACTGTGACACTTGATATGGGAAATGGGTATACTGCGGTTTATGGCCAGCTGGATGAAGTGGCGGCAGCAGTTGGAGATTATATTGCAGCCGGAGAGGAAGTGGGAACACTGAATTCACCGACGAAATATTATAGTGTCGAAGGACCAAATTTATATTTTGAAATTATGAAAGACGGGGCGCCGGTTGACCCCATGAATTTTATGGAGTAAAGTTATATTTGTTTGGATAAAATGATGGATTCAAAAGTTTGATTACGGGTGCAGGATCAATACTATATTGTATTGGATACAGGAAAAGTTTTCTTGATAATATAGTATTGATCCTGGATAAGGGATTCATGATATAATAAATAACATGCATCGAAAGAGTAATGCGGGAGATAGCAGAGGTGAGTTTTTGAATTATACATATATGCTAAAATGTAGTGACGGAACATTATACACGGGTTGGACAAATGATCTGGAAAAACGTGTGGAGGCGCACAATTCCGGGAAAGGCGCAAAATATACGAAGGCACGGAGACCTGTTGAATTGGCTTATTATGAGGAATTTGAGACAAAAGAACAGGCAATGAAGCGGGAATATGCGATTAAGCAATTAGGGAGAAAAGAGAAACAGAAACTCATTGCCGGCAAAAAAGTTAAATTATCAGATGAAAGAAAAGAGAAAGAAGATTAAAAAACTGCCTATCAGGAAGGAAATGTTCCATTCCCGATGGGCAGTTTTATCACAGCAGAAGCAATCGCATCTGCTGATAAGGTTTGTTTAAATTAGCCGAAGTATCTCTTAAGCAGTCCTTCGAATGCTTTTCCGTGTCTAGCTTCGTCGCGAGCCATCTCGTGTACTGTGTCGTGGATTGCATCCAGGTTAGCAGCTTTAGCTCTCTTTGCAAGATCGAATTTACCTTCTGTAGCACCGTGCTCAGCATCAACTCTCATCTCAAGGTTTTTCTTTGTGCTGTCTGTTACAACTTCACCAAGAAGTTCAGCGAATTTTGCAGCATGCTCTGCTTCTTCGTAAGCAGCTTTTTCCCAGTAAAGTCCGATTTCCGGATATCCTTCTCTGTGAGCAACTCTTGCCATTGCAAGGTACATTCCTACTTCAGAGCATTCTCCTGCGAAGTTTGCACGAAGATCTGCAAGAATATCTTCGCTGACACCCTGTGCGACACCTACAACGTGCTCAGCAGCCCATACTTTGTCTCCTTCCTGCTCTTTAAACTTGGAAGCTGGTGCGTGACAGACTGGACATTCAGCCGGTGCAGCATCTCCTTCGTGAACATAACCACATACTGTACATACAAATTTTTTCATAATGATAATCTCCTTTTTCTTATTAATTTTTTTTAACTTAAGACTTCCTAATGCAGTCACTGCATTCCCCATAAAACAAAGTGGAACTTGAAGTGATGATTCCATCGAAATTCTCCCCGGCCAGCCGGTTCACTTCTTCAATACTCTTCATATCCAGTTCCAGATCCAGTAACCGTCCACAGCTTGTACAGAGAAAATGATTGTGGGGAATAACATTCCCGTCAAATCGATCTCCGCCGTCAGGTGTAGGGATCTTGATCGCTTCGCCGATATCTGTCAGCAGATTCAAATTCCGGTAAACAGTACCAAGACTGATATTAGGAAAATCCTCTTTGACATGCAGATAAACAGTGTCGGCAGTGGGATGCTCTTTTGTTGAAGCGAGATAATGCTTGATAGCTTCTCGTT
>OGQS01000731.1_pt1 | contig 22156 bp, 17 predicted proteins | sample 1553331 | NCBI WGS metagenome assembly OGQS01 (sample SAMEA2580012, study PRJEB22360) | human gut metagenome | biome: human gut; feature: human-associated habitat; material: faeces | place: Denmark | collected 2008/2010
GGCCACGGTCTTCGGCCGGCACCCGTCCGGAGATGTTGCCTCGCCGGAACCGGCAGTGCCGGTAGAACCGGTGACGCCATCCGGCCCGACTCCGGCCATGATGCCGCAACGCCGTACGTCGGACGGTCCGACCACATTCGCTTCACTGGATGCCCAGGAACTGCCGGTCGTACGCGAATATTCGGCAGGCGGTCTGATTTTCGATGACCAGAACCGCGTGGCCATTATCGCCCGTCATTCCCGCTCCGGCCATCTCGAATGGTGCTTGCCGAAGGGGCATATCGAAAAAGGCGAGACCCCGCAGCAGACCGCTGTGCGCGAAGTGCATGAAGAGACCGGCATCCTGGGCGAGGTGATCGATTCCATCGCCACCATCGACTACTGGTTCACCGGTACCACGCAGCGCGTGCACAAGCTGGTCCATCACTTCGCGCTCAAACAGACCGGCGGTGAACTGACGGTGGAAGGAGACCCGGATCATGAGGCGGAAGACGCCATCTGGGTGCGTTTTGAAGATTTGGATGACGTGTTGAGCTATCCCAACGAACGCAAAATCGCGTGGCTCTACGCCAGGAAGAAGAACAGGCAGGCAAACGAGTGAACCTACCCGGAGTCTTACGACATTGCACACGTCTGGCACACGCACTGGCGGCTGGCGTCGCCGTTGTGGCGATGCTGGCCGCTCCATTGACCGTCTACGCGAACGATACGACGGACACGACTGATTCATCCGATACGACGGACGCAACGGGCAATCAGACCGAGAATCAGCCCAAGCAGAGCATTGCCATCACGCAAAGCACCCCCATCGTCACCTCCAAATCGGGCTATCGTGTCACCGCGGTCATCAGCAATACGGACAGCACGGCCACGTCAAGCGGCACACTGCACCTGACCACCAATGCGTTGTTCACCTTTGTCTCGCGCACCGATATTCAGAATTGGGCCGAGAACAACGCCCCCATCCCAACCCCCAACGAGTTGGGTTCCGTTGACGTGCCATCGATTCCCGCCGGCGGCACTGCCACCGTCACCATCGAGGTGAACGCCAATCAGCAGACCCTTGCCTCCATAGGGAGTTGGGGACCGAAACCGCTGATGCTGTCGTATATCGTTGGCAATCAGATACTCGCCGATTTGCCGAGTTTTCTGACCCGATCTTCGGATGGGCTCAACACCGCGACAACACCGGCCATGAACCTGACCGTGGCCATGCCCTACACCGCCAGCGGCTGGCAGGTCGATAATAAGGCCATCAGCAATCGCATTGCCGAAACCACCACTTCCTCGACATCAACATCGTCCAAGTCCAACAGCACGGACAAGGCCGACAAGTCCGATAACGCCGACGCCAGCAACGCGGCCAAAGCCACTGATACGCAAGCCATATCCTTATCCGAACAGGATGCCGATACCGCGCGATCCCTTGGGCAGACATTCGCCAAGCACCGCTCGCTGCAAGTGATCGCGGATCCTCTGTATTGGCGTCAGTCCGCAGTGCAACCGTCCATTGCCGGCATCATGCAGCCCGCCGACTTCGACATCACCGCCTATACCGCACTGGACGATACCGCGGCCTACGAAAAGGCCGGCATCACCACTGAGCAGTGGAACGCCAAGCAGGCGGCCGCATGGTATGCCGACGGAGGCGACTCCGAAACACCCTCCGCGTACGCATGGCAGGGCAACAACTGTTGGACGTTGGATGCGCTGACCGCAGCACGCGAGCAGGGCTATGACACGGTGATTGCCGATGCCTCTTTCGATGCCGACCAGACTGAAGCCGTACACACAGGCACCTACGTGGTGCATACGCCTGCCGGCGATGTCACCGTGCTGAAGGAGCAATCGACCTTGGGCACGCTGGCCAAGGGCCAAGCCACCAGCACGGACGCGCAGGCCGAGTCCAGCGATGCCGGTCGGTTGGTCCGACTGATCGCTCAGAGCGCGTTCTACCAGATGGAACAGCCCTATACATCCCGATACCTGCTTATGACGTTCTCCCGCACCACGGAGGCCAGCTGGATCGATCAGGTGATGAGCGCCTTCGAGCAGGCGTCTTGGTTGAATCTGACGGACCTGAAGACCATGGCCAAGGCCGATCCGTACAATGTCAGCGATTCGGTCAATCCCGACAAGGCCGATGATGCCAACACCGCCAATACCCGGTCGGCATTGAGACAGTTGGCCGACAGCCGGCATGACATCATGCGCATGGCCACCTCCATATTGAGGAACGAGATTGATTCCGACGAGGTCTCGTCGTTGGACCCGCAGGCCCTGGCCCGGCAGGACGCCAATGACACCGCCTCGCATAGCAACGATCCGACGCAATGGATTGGCTCTTTACTGGCGCTGCATGACGATATGGCGCTGCGGTCCATGTCTGGCTCCCCCCAGCCGACAGCCACGCGAAAAGCCATGGTCAAAGCCACGAAAACACTGGCCAGCGATCTTCTGAACGGCGTACGCATCAACCCATCGGAATCAATATCCGTGTTCAGCGAATCCGCGAAAATGCCAATCACCGTCAGCAATGACCTTCCCTACGCCGTCAGCGTGCAGGTCAACTCACTGACTGACTCCATGCAGATCGTCACCTCGCGAACCGCTGACATCGATATTCCCTCGCATAGCGACGCTCAGGTGACCTTCACCATCCGCGTTTCCACTTCCGGCTCATCGACGGCCCATGTGTCGTTGACCGACCGGGAAGGCAACAGCTTCGGCAACACGCAGGACACCGCGATCACCAGTGTGATGCGCATCAGTGATGCCAGCGGCTTCATTATCATCGGCTTCGCCGTGCTACTGGGCATTATCGGCCTGTGGCGGCAGTTCCATCGGAAGAAGGACCCCGACGAATGAGTTCAAGCGTAGGTCGTAATTCCCTGATCATGGCCACGGGAACCGCTGCTTCCCGTGTGACCGGTCAGCTCCGCACGATTCTTCTCGCTGCGGCCATCGGCACCACCGGATTGGCGGCCAACGCCTATCAGGCCGGTTCCATGATTCCCCAATCCGTGTTCACGCTGGTGTCCGGCGGCATCTTCAACGCCGTGCTGGTGCCCCAGATCGTGCGCACGTTGAAAGAAAAAGACGCCCAAGAACGACTGAATCGCCTGATTACGTTGGCCATCGGCATCCTATTGGCCATGACCGTGGTGATGGCGGCGGCCAGCCCTCTGCTTGCCCGCCTGTACGTGGGTAGCGACGATCACCAGATGATAGCCCTGACCACCTCGTTCACCCTGTGGTGCATGCCTCAGGTGTTCTTCTACGGCCTGTATACGGTATTGGGTCAGATCCTGGCCGCCAAAGACCATTTCCTCACGTATGCGTGGAGCTCAACCGGTGCCAACATTATTAGTTGCGCCGGTTTTACTGGCTTTATTCTGCTGTTCAGCAAGGCCAATGAACAGCCCCTCGAATTCTGGACCGCCGACAAAATCGCGCTTACCGCAGGCACCTGGACTTTGGGCGTGGCCTTCCAAGCGCTGATACTGTTCCTGCCGCTGGCCCGTATCGGGTTCAAGTACAAACCCAGCTTCGGGCTTGGCGGCTTTGGACTCAGGTCTATGGGTCCCGTGGCGTTAGGCTCTTTGGGCGTGGTGATCACCAGTGAGATCTGCGGCATTATCCTTACCCGTATCGCCACATCCGCACCGCAGCGCGCCCACGAACTGACGGGTGCCAGCCTGTTCAGCGTGGCAGGCAACGCGACCTATCAGAATGCGTACACACTGTTCATCCTGCCCTATTCACTCATCGCCGTATCGGTATCCACGGCTATGTTCCCCAAAATCTCCCGTTCCATCGCAGCTGCGAATCTGGATGAGGCACGGCACGACCTGGTCAGCGCACTGAATAATGTGGGCCTGCTCATCATGTTCTTCGCCGCCGCCATGGTCGTGTTCCCCGAACCGATCATCCGTGCATTGCTTCCGTCCGTCTCGATGGACGAGACTATGTTGATCTCCTATGCGCTTATCGCCTTGTCTATGGGCATTCCATTGGGGTCGGCGTTCCTGCTGATCCAGCGCACGTTCTACGCCTTTGAGGACGGCCTTCACCCCTTCCTGTCCGCGGTGATGCAGTATGGATTCACCTCAATATTCATGATCATCGGCATGATGGTACTTCCTCCTGAGCATTGGGTACTCGGCATCGCCTGCTCGGTGACCCTCGGTGGATTACTGGCGTTGCCGCTGACGTTGATGATGTTGCGCCGCAAGTTCGAAGGCAATCTTGGCGGTCGGGAGATCACGAGGACATATGCCAAGGCCATTGTGGCGGCACTGGCTTCCGGAGTTGTGGTCTGGCTGATCAAACGACCGGTAGTCGCACTGCTCGGCGCGGATATTCGACCAGTAGGCGGGCACATGAGCTGGTGGTCTGCGCTGGCCATCTGCGTGGTGCTCACCATTGTGCTGGCCGTAGTATATGTGGCTGTGTTGTGGGTGGTACACACCCCGGAACTCATCAGCGCCTATCACTCGATACTGGCCCGTCTACACAAGACTCCGGCCAGTGAGGACGTTGCTGTGACAGCCCAGCCGGAAAAAAGTCGACGCTACGTAAATCAATCCTGAGACGGAGCCCGTCAAGGATAGCCCCGCACGTAGAATATCTAAGACCAATCTCGAACACCAATCACACGGAGCCGAACGCACTATGAAACCGCAACTCGGAGACACGATTCTCAACCGATACACCTTGGTATCATCGTTGCGTGAGGAGCCTGGCATTCAGGCATGGAAAGCCAACGACCGTGTGCTGGCAAAGGATTGCCAGCTGTTCATCATTACCGATCGCAGCGCTTTCGCCGCAATCGATAAGCTCGCTGGTCGCATCGCCGCCACTCGCCCTGATCGTGTGATTCCCATACTGAAATACCGTATGGAATCCGACGTACTTCTCATTGTCATGCCGGTGGATAGCGGCCAATGCCTGACTGACTACATGGTAGATACCGCCAAGCCGCTCAGCTACAGCGCCATCCGGTCGATTATCGGAGAATGCGCCGACGTGCTGCGCGAGGTCATTGCGGATACTCCCAGCGGCATCGTCATCACAACCGACACCGTTCGAGTGACTACCTCCGGTGTGCAAATTGCCGATGCACCATGTGCCACGATGCTGGCCGATACGTCCGCTACCGATCTGCGTACGGACGGTCCTGAACGGTATGCGATTCGCCAGCTTGCGGCATTACTCTATACCCTGCTGACACGCACGCCAAGCCAAGCGACACCCACATTCAATCTGCGTGCCTTGCCGCAAGACACCCCTGGCGAATTCCGCGTGATTTGCAAGCGTGGATTGGCCTTAAGCAAGCCCGACGAGCACACGTTGCCGATGGCTGCCCTTGTAGAACTCGACGCCTTGTTGGGTAATTGGAAGCCGCTCTCTGAACTGAGCGATGCTGATATCGCTTTGCCGAGCGTGGAAAGCGATTGCTCGATTACCAAGGCGATACTGAAGCCCGCCAACGAGACCGATATCGTGCCTATTCCCAGCACGTTGATTAACAGCAGCAGTCTTCCGGAATTGTCTATTACCCCTTCCCTGCCGGTTCAGCCGGCCGCCGTCCCCGCTCCGCACGCGATGTCACCGGCTCCTCTGCCTGATGGGTCCAGTACTGCTGACGGCAACCAGTCTCAATCTGACGCCCGCCGTCTGTTTGACTTCAACCTTTCTGACGCCTGGGAGCACGAGAATCTTTCCGGTGAAGACACCGGTGACTGGTACAGCGAAATGAATCCGGCCCCCATCGGCGGTCCGGGTGATAATACTCGGTTGACGGTGCCTATTGTTACCGGCGGTATTTCCGATGCCACCGTGGGAGAGACGACCAGTCGTATTCCCGTGTTCGATGTCAGCGGCCGTGCTGTGGCTCCTGGTGAGGAATCGCTGCGTGCCTTGGAAGAGGAGCAGGCCCGCATTGCCGAAGTAAGCGCCATTCCTCCGAGCTTCACACCGAAGGATATGCCGGATGACGAGGATGACAGCAAGCTGCCCGATGAACATCTGTTCGGTAAACTGTCGACCAAGGTCGTTGCCATCATTGTGGCTCTGATATTGGTAGTGGCAGGGTGCCGGTGTGGGGCGGTACTGTGTCGCTCTTTTCTCATGGCTGTTTGGGCAGTGTATGCGTTCCGATCCTCCGGAGACAATCCTGCCGATGCTTCCAGCAACTCCAGTGAAGGTGACTGGCCTGATATCAATGCTGACGCTGTGCCATTCGGTGGCAGCAAGAACGCGACGAACGGTGGCGCCACTGACGATTCTTCAAAGTCGAGTGATGCCACTCAGAGCGAATCCAAGGACTCGGCATCAGACAAGTCCAAGAAGTCCGAGACTGCTGATTCGTCGTCCAAGAAGACCAAGGCCAAGAAGTCCGGCGATAAGGATTCCAGCGCTGCTCCGCAACCGCGCCATGAGAACAACACGGCGTTTACGATTTCCAGTGCCAACTTCCTGTCGAATCCTGGCGGCCAATCCGGGTACGCATACTACATGCACCTTGACCAGCCGCAGGATGCGTACCGCATGGTTATCACCATCCGCACATCCGGTGGTAAGGGCTATATTCGCGCGAATACCACTGGAGACCCCACTCAGGGCGAGCAGGTGGCCGAATTCACCTTTGCTGAGGGTGGCACTACTGAGGTGAAGTTCACCAAAGCCGTCAATACGCAGGATCTGCTGCTGTGGGTGCCATCGGATAGCCTGCCGCAGAACCAGCTGTACATCGAGAAGGTGGAGGTCTTCTAATCGGCATCTATGCCGATAACTGGCCCAAGAAGGGGCGGCACCGTTCGCATACATTCGACGGTGCCGCCCTTTCTTCGCGTCTGGCTGAATGACACGGAATATCGTATGGGGGTGTGACAATGTTTCACGTGAAACATAACGTCATCATTATCGGTTCTGGTCCCGCTGGCTACACGGCCGCCATCTATCTTGGCCGTGCAGGTCTTAATCCTGTTATGGTCACTGGTGCGTTGTCGCCAGGTGGACAGTTGGTCAACACCACTGAGGTGGAGAACTTCCCCGGATTCCCGGAAGGTATTCTTGGCCCGGATCTTATGGATCGCATGAAGGAACAGGCCAAGCGCTTCGGTACAACCTATATCACAGACGATGTCTCTTCCATTGAGGCGTGTGAGAGTGATTCGGTCAAGCCGACCTATCGTGTAACGCTCTCCGATGACTCCCAGTTGGAGGCATCAGCACTCATCATCGCCACAGGGTCGTCATTCCGTAAGCTTGGGGTGCCCGGCGAACAGGAGCTGTCCGGACATGGCGTCTCGTACTGCGCCACCTGCGATGGCTTCTTCTTCAGGAACAAGCCTATCGTGGTCGTAGGCGGTGGCGATTCGGCTTTTGAAGAGGCATTATTCCTGACCCGGTTCGGTTCTTCGGTCACCTTGATTCACCGACGCGATAGCTTCCGTGCCTCGCAGATCATGGTGGACCGAGCCAAAGCCAATCCGACCATCACCCTACTGACCAACACAGTGGTGACCTCCATTACCGGCACCTCCTCCCCCACACAGAACACCGGTGCACCTATTGCCATTCCTGGCTTGACAATCAAACGACCGGCTGTGGCACCGGCCAGTGTCAGCAGCATTGCCGTACGTAACGTGGTGACCGGAGAAGAAAGCACGCTGGACACCAACGCCGTATTCGTGGCTATCGGCCATACGCCAGCCACTGATTTTGCAGCTGGTGTTGTGGACCGTGACAATGATGGGTATGTCGTGGTGCAGGGTGCCAGCACGGTGACCAGTGCGCCAGGCATCTTTGCTGCAGGCGATTGCGTGGATCGTACTTATCGTCAGGCAATCAGCGCAGCGGGCATGGGCTGCCGTGCAGCGCTGGATGCGCAGGCCTATCTTACGGACTGATTGCGGCGACCTGATGATGGCTTGCTGTTCTGACTGCTGCCTGTGACATAGGAGCAGCGCTAGGTCAGTGTTACAGCATGCCGCCTTTGGATAGTACGCACCGGTCAAAGGCATAGAAAGACCCCTCAGGCGACGGAGAATCACGATGTGTGATTTGTCATCCTCCAGCCTGAGGGGTTTTCTATTGCGACAGGGGCTACAACGCAGGCATACGCCCCTGCCAGGAATCACGCAGAGGCTATAACGTCTTGCGCATACAACGCACTGCACAGCAATAATGCCGGCGACAACACGAATGTTCTTATCGTGTTACACCCATTTGGAATCGGCATCGCCTTGGCTCGGCACCAGCAGCTGCAGGATGCGATCCATATCCTCTGGTGACGAAAAGACGATTTCGATGCGACCATGCTTGGTGCTGCCCTTAATCGACACCTTGGTATCGAAATGATTTTCCAAACTCTGCTGGATGGCGGAACCAACCCAAGGATTGGTCTTAGACGTCTTAGGCTTCTTCGGCTGCTCCCCCGACGCAATCTTCATGGCGACGATTTCTTCGGTGCTGCGTACAGAAAGACCTTCCGCAATAATACGAGAAGCCAGCTTGTCCATTTCCTCCGGATCGCTCAGGCCCAATAGCGCACGCGCATGACCGGACGATAGCACACCGGCAGCCACTCTCTTTTGCACAGAAGCCGGCAGGTTCAGCAGTCGCAAGGTATTGGCGATTTGCGGGCGAGACTTGGACACCGACTTGGACAGTTGTACTTGTGTCAACCCGAACTCTTCAATCATCTGCTGGTAGGCAGCCGCCTCTTCCAGCGGATTCAAGGCCACACGGTGCAAGTTTTCCAGCAATGCATCGCGGAGCATATCATCATCCGCAGTGGTTTTGACGATGGCGGGAATCGTCTCCAACCCAGCCAACTGAGAAGCACGCCAACGGCGTTCACCCATAATGAGCTCATACGGGCTGTCCAAATGACCGGCAAACGGATTCGTGCTGGATTCCGTCTCGTCGTGCTTGGCGGCTTTGGCCGCAGCAATCTGGCTTGCCGGACGCTTGCGCACGACTATCGGTTGCAGCACACCAACTTCCTTAATGGAAGCAGACAGCTCATTCAACTCATCCTCGTCGAAGATGGTACGAGGCTGATGTGCATTGGGCCCGATATCAGACAGTTTGAGTTCAGCCAGATAACCACCGGCTACCGGCTTGAGCTCGTCCTTCTTATCTGTGTCAGCGGTCTTTGCCGCCGTCACTGTCAAAGATGTTTCACGTGAAACATCTTTGACAGTGACGGATGTACGATGTGCCGTCTGAGACGCAGACGACTTGCCGCCCTGCTGAGGTGCGGCGACCTTACCGGTTTGAGGTTTCTCCGTACCGAAAAACAGGTCGCTAGGATGAGTAATGGTGTCCAATGCGGGCATGGATGCGCGTTTACCGGCGGCTTTCTTGACTGCCTTGCTGGACGATATCGTCTGAGGCACGGCAGGTTTTGATTCCTGCTGGGCAGTAGCCTTCTTGGCGGGGGTTATGTCAGCAGTGGCCTCCGGAGTAGACGAATCCTCCGCAATCATTGCGGGCTGCTCCGCCACCGGCTCCTCCCCTGGCAATGTGGGGAACAAAGCGCCAAGGCCCTTACCAAGTCGTGATTTTGATGCCATTACTTGTTCCTCCTCGCATCAATGGTGTCAAGGACTTGTTGCGAACGCTGTGCGATTTCCAAAGCTGCTTCACCATACGATATGGCACCTATGCCACGAGGATCATAGGCAATCACCGATTGGGAGAAACTCGGCGCTTCGGAGATCTTGACTGAACGCGGGATGGTGGTATTCAGCACAATGCTGGGATAGTGTCCCTTAACCTCGTTATATACTTCACGGCTCAATAACGTTCGGCGATCGAACATCGTGACGAGCATGGTGGACACCAGCAGTACGGGATTGAAATGCTCTTGCACCAAACCAATCGTGTTAATCAGCTGGCCAAGACCCTCCAATGCGTAATACTCAGCCTGGATAGGAATCAGCATCTCGGTCACTGCACACATGGCGTTGATGACCAAGAGGCCCAAGCTGGGCGGGCAATCAATGAACACGTAATCATAGTGTTTATCTGATTGACGTAGGTAGAGGTCTAGGGCCTCCTTCAGCAACGTGTTTCGGTTGGGCAGATCAGCCACTTCCAACTCAGCACCGCTGAGATCGATTGATGCAGGCACAACATCAAGTGTGGGAAAATCAGGACAGACCGTGATAACATCACCCAGATCGGAACGCCCCTCGATAACGTCATAGACCGAGGGCTCTCCCGATGCATGAGATACACCCAACGCCGTAGAGGCATTGCCCTGCGGGTCCATATCGATGACCAACACCTGCGCGCCCTTGTTCGCCAGCGCCGCAGCGGTGTTTACCGTGGATGTGGTTTTACCCACTCCCCCCTTCTGGTTGGCCACGGCGATACGACGAGTCCGTTGAGGCTTTGGGAAATCGGTTTTCTTGAGTACATCGTAGCGTGAGCTTTCATCAGCCATTTGGCTACCAAGCACTGAACCGTGACCATCGAATATTCGCTGAAGCGTTTCGGAAGCCGATTCTATAGGTTCCGACTGATGATCCTTGGTGGCCATCGCTCCTCCTTGCACAGACGTAAGTTCCAGTGTTCTCATTCGTATGGACATGATGCTCGTTATCCACAATTGCGATATGCAATGTGGATAAGTGTGGATAAGTGTGAATGACGTTGAGTGTTAGATTGTGTATTCACAGACGAAAAACATTGAAAAATCAATGTTTTCATCATTATGCACATCGTCCCGTAAAAATGTGGATAACTTTTACGCACATATGGAAATGTGGATAACTCAATCAGTACTCCACTCATCGCTTATCCACAATCACCACGTGGGTAGGCTCAAGATCCGGCCCGACAGCCGCCTCAACGACACATGGACGACGACCACCGAATTTTGCAATCTCCTTGCCAGCCTTGTCGATTTCAGCCTGAGCAGACCGTCCCTTCAGTGCGATCAACTGTCCTGACGGTTTCAGCAACGGCAACGTCCAGCCAGAGAGTTTGGTCATAGGAGCAACCGCACGACACGTGACAACAGCGAACGGATGAATTTCCCGCTTCCGTACCTGCTGGATGACGGCATCGGAGCGTCCACGAATAATCTCAACGTTCTGCAGTTGCATCAGGCCAACACATTCATGCAACCATTCGATTCGCCGCTCCATCGGTTCAATCAGCGTGAAGTCATGATCCGGCAAACACGCGGCAGCCACCAATCCAGGAAAACCACCACCACTGCCGACGTCGGCAACTGTTTTGAAGCGAATACCATTCGTCGCATTCCGAACGTACGGCACAATCGCAGCGGAATTCAGAATATGCCGTTCCCAAATGATATCGACGTCACGGGGGCCGATCAATCCACGAGGTTCACCCTCTTCGGCAATCTTGGCATGGAAACGCTCCAACTTCGGCAACGCATCACCCAAGACCTCAGCAAGTACAGGTGACCCCTGCAGCTGATCCGTCATAGCCATCTCCCTCACCATGTTTCACGTGAAACAATCAACATGGAGAATGGCGCCGCTCATTACGACGCCATTCTCCATGCGGTCACTTTAGTTTGTTCAAAGACGACATCCGTCGAACGTCCCTGTCATCTCAAAAAAACTCGCCGAGCAATTACTCCTGATCAAGCTCGTCGTCTTCGGCGGTATCCTCGACTCTATTCTTGAGATACACCGTCACGTAACGATGAGGCTCCTCACCGTGCGAGCGAGACTTCAGCCCCTCTTCCCGAACCACATCGTGAACGACTTTACGTTCGAAGGAATTCATCGGCTTCAAGTCATACGGCTCGCCGGAATCCTTTACTGCGTCAATGGCATCCAAGGCGATATCACGGAGGTGCTGACGCTTGCGCTTCAGGAAACCGTCGACATCCACAATCAGATGAGAACGCTCGCCGGTCTTCTGCTGTACAGCCAGACGAGTCAATTGCTGCAGAGCATCAACGACTTCACCATTACGGCCAATAAGATGTTTGATGTCAGTATCGTCATCAGCAACGATTTGCACGGTGGGGCGGTCATTACGCACGCCCATCTCAATGTCGCCCTCATAGTCGGCGATATCCAGTAGGCCTTCAAGGTAATCCGCGGCGATGTCAGCCTCTTCGTTGAGCTGGTCGATCGACTTCACGTCATCCTGTGCCATACGCTACTCCTTCATGTCGTGTTTGAATTCCAAGTCTAAGCCCTGCTCCCCCGAACAGAGAAAGTAATGTCGGTGCGTGTTGAATGTTTCACGTGAAACATCGAACTCGCACCGACATAGTCGTCACTTCTTTTTGCGCTTACGCACGGGCTGTTGACGCTGATAGCCCTGAGTGGCCTTACGCTCGGCCTCTTCCTTGGCCTTGGCCAATGCTTCTTCTTCCAGAGAGGGCAGGCCGGCCTTTGCGCGGCGAGCATTCTCATTACGATGATCGCGCTTCTCCTTGTCCGCCGCAGCCGGAGAGCCAGGGGTCGGGAATGCGTACACCTGCCACAATGTGCGGCAGAGGTTGCACACGTTGTTGGTCAGCCAGTAGACCAGCACGGCGAACGGCATGGCGACACCGGAGAAGATGTACATCACCGGGAAGAGCCACAGCATAGCCTTCTGCATGGTCTCGGTCTGCTTGTTCATCGAAGCAGCTGCCATGTTGCGCTTCATGCTGAAGTACTGCATAAACCACAGGCAGAAACACATCAGGAACACGAAGATACCGATGACCGCCTTGCCACTAGCGGCAGCACTGGTGAAGTTATCGGTCACGCTGACAATGCCGAACACATCGGTTTGGGTGAATTGCTTGGCGGTTGCTACGTCGAACGCGCCCAACGCATCGCGTTTACCGTTGGCAATGTATGGAATGGCCGACAGCGTATAGAACATGGACATGAACACCGGGCCCTGAATGAGCATAGGCAAGCAGGAGCCAGCCGGATTGACGTCATTGTCTTGATACAGTTTCATGGTTTCACGGCTCATGGCCTCCCTGGAAGCCTGATCCGTCTTGCCTTTGTACTTGTTCTGAATACGCTGCATCTTCGGCGCCAATGCCTGCATCTTGCGCATCGACTTCATCTGCTTGTAGAACAGCGGGAAGATACAAGCCTGCACCACCAGCACCAGGATGATAATGGCAAGCACCCATGAGACACCAATCGGGCTCACGCCCAGCATCACGAAGAAGTCATGCACGATCTTCATGATCCAGGTCTGCAACCACTCAACGGGAGTCAGGATTTTATATAGAAATCCCCAAAACCCGCTATCAAGCAGAAATTCATTTGAGTTCATCGTTGGGCCTCTCTTTGGGTTGTGGCCAATGGTGTCAGTCGAGGCTCTTCATGAGCCTTCGACCACGAAAATCTGTAAAAAATGGAATACCGTTGTGGAACATCGTCGATTCCCCCACGACTCCACGGCCGGCAACGCAGTAATCTCAGCACGGCGAGCACTCCCCCTTTGAACGCGCCATACCGTTCCAATGCCTCAATGGCATAATTCGAGCACGTTGGATAATACTTGCAACAAGGCGGTGTGTTTGCCGAGATGTGCTGTTGATACCAGCGCACCCCACCAATCATCACCGCCTTGAAAGAAGCTGTCATGCCTCAGCCACCTTATGCGCCACCGTGGCAAAAGCCTTCGCGATCTGCTGATCTAGCGAAGCGAACGATGCGGTCGCTGCACTGGGCTTGGCGCGCAAAACGATATCGCAATGCGCGGGCAGCAGATCCTCATGGGCTCTGGCCAATACACGAAACCTACGCTTCACCGTATTACGGGTGACCGCATGTCCTACCGATTTGGAGACAGCTAATCCCAAACGGCGATGCACCGTCCGGTCGTCATCATCATGATGGTCGTCGGGCACCAAATAGTGTACGACGATATCCTTGCCACCTGCTTTGCGCCGGCGTTTCAGCACGGTGACGAAATCACGATGGCTTTGAAGCCTCTCCACCTCGACTATGCCTGTGGCACTGATCGGAATGATCAGGCGGAGAGGGTCTTGCGGCCCTTGGCACGGCGACGGTTAATCACCGCACGGCCAGAACGGGTGCGCATGCGCAGGCGGAAGCCGTGCTTCATGTGGCGACGACGGTTGTTCGGCTGGAACGTCCTCTTCATAATCCATTGCTCCTAGGTCTATTCGGCAACGCTTCGCGCTGCCCTCACGTGAGTCAAGCTATACCAAAGTACTCTCACCCCTACCCTCAAGTCAAAACGGACGGAGTATTTTCACATTTCGACACGTTGCGAGACACGCCCCAAATCTCTTATAATCGGCGGAATACCAACCATTCACGGCCAAAAGTTATCCACAAATTACATGTTTGTTATTCACAATCCAGTTATTTCAACACGCGACACGGTGGATAACTTGTCTAAACCAGAGTAAATATTATCTGTTGTACGTATTTCGCCACAGCGACAGAAGGGGCCACCATGGTTAACGCTTCCGGCGACCCCGTAATCGAGGCCGCCCACATCTGGTCAGACACGCTGACGGTGCTCAAACACAGCGCTTCGCTCAGCCCACGAGAAAAAGGCTGGTTGGAAGGCGTTGTTCCTGAAGGCGTCTTCGGTTCGACCATCGTGCTGTGTGTGGACAACAACGACACGCTTCAAGCCATTCAGGGTGATTTGAACGATTCCCTGCTTCAGGCATTGCGTACGGTAACCGGCGAAAATATGTTTCCCGCGTTCAAGGTCGTGCCGAAAACCGAGCCCGAACCGCTTTCGGAGGCAAAGCCGGCGCAGCCATATCCTTCGGAAATTTCTCCGACTGTCGCCGAATTCGGTAAAGAATCCTATGGTGCAAAGCCGGCAGCCGCACCGCGGGAACCGATGCCCGCCACCGAGCCGCAGTTCCCGGTCGGTCAGCAGAAGATGAATCGCGATCCCGAGACTCATCTCAATAAGAACTTCACGTTTGATTCCTTCGTGCCCGGCGATTCCAACCGTTTTGCCCGTACGGTCGCACTGGCCGTGGCCGAAGGTTCCGGGCAGGATTTCAACCCGTTGTGTATCTATGGCGGATCGGGCCTGGGCAAAACCCACTTGCTGAACGCCATCGGCAACTATGCACTGGTCAAGGATCCCGGGCTGAAGGTTCGATACGTCACGTCTGAGGAATTCACGAACGAATTCATTGACGCGCTGCAAAACCCGAACCAAAGCCAGGGTCAGATTGCTGAATTCAACCGTCGATACCGACAGGTTGATGTGTTGCTTATTGACGATATCCAGTTCCTCGGCGGCAAGGAAGCCACCTTGGATCAGTTCTTCCATACGTTCAATGCACTGCATCAGGCAAATAAGCGTATTGTCATTGCTTCCGATGTAGCGCCCAAGAATTTGAAGGGTTTCGAGGCTCGACTCATCTCGCGCTTCGAATCCGGCCTGACCGTAGACGTCAAGCCGCCGGATCTGGAGACCCGAATCGCCATTCTTCGCATGATCGCCTCGATGAACGGCTCGAAAATCCCCAGCGATGTGTTGGACCTCATCGCCGAACGCTTCACCGAGAACATTCGTGAACTCGAAGGCGCGCTAACCCGTGTTACGGCCGTGGCCTCGCTGAGTAATCAGCCGGTGACCCGCGCCTTGGCCGAGCAGACGTTGCAGGACTTCTTCACCACCGATGTGGAAATCAAGCCCACGGACATCATCAGTCAGGTGGCGAAGTACTTCCACCTGACGTTTGAGGATCTTGTCGGTAAATCACGAACCAAAAACGTGGCTGTTCCTCGTCAGATCGCCATGTATCTGGCTCGCGAAATGACCAGTATGAGCCTGATGGATATTGGCCAGGTCTTTGGCGGACGCGATCACACCACAGTAATGCATGCCTGCACTCGAATCAGTGACCGAATGCAGCAAAAACAGGAGATCTATAACTACGTTATGGAGCTCACGGTTCGCCTCAAGCAAAGCAACACCAACTGACACAACGCTTCTGAGAGACGAAAAACGGCACTTTTTGGACTGACTTTCCGAAAAGTGCCGTTTTTGGTTGCTCAGGCGGATTCTGGTGGATACGTCGAGGCAACGGATTCGAGACATTAGATTCCTCATGGCTCCCCTTTGTGAGGGGATCTGTCGGCGCAGACGACTGAGGGGAGTTTCGAAGGGGAACACGCAAAAAAACCATGAAACGAGAGAATCGATTCTGAGGACCGATTTTGCGGGTTTGGGCGAGCGAGACGGAAAAAGTGCCGAAAACGGTCTCCAGAATCGATTCTCCTCGACGAAAAACAGTCTTCAACACGCCGTGCGAAAGTGCGAAAACCAAAAAAGTTATCCACATAGTTGTGCACAGATGTGGGTAAACTCGGCGGATAACTCGTGGATTACCCACTATTTTGTTGTGGAAAACTCGTGCATAACCGCGACCTCGATGTGGAAAACTCAAATTCGACGAACTGGCTGTGGAAAACTCGCCCACTTATCCACAAGCCATGCAGAATTTGTCCACAATTTTCAGGGACTTATGAACCGTTGCAGTTGTAGGGCTCAGCCCTACTTATCCACACTATCCACCGGCCTTATTATGGCGATTACTTACTCAGTTACGTGAAAAGCATCATCGCCATAGTAACAGCCGGTCATCCAGCGTACGTAAGTTCGCCACCTAACGGCTAGAATATTCCTCAGCCAATCCGACGAAGGGAACAATCACACATGAAAGTCGAAATCGATACCGCAGCCCTGGCCGACGCCGTAGCCTGGACCTCCCGAGTCATCGACGCACGTCCCTCCAACCCGATTCTCGCTGGCGTCAAGCTGGAAGCCATTGACGGAACGCTGCAATTCTCCGCCTTCAACTACGAGATTTCCGCTCGCCACCACATCGAAGCCGGCGTTGACGAAGCCGGTTCCGTACTGGTTCAGGGCAAGCTGCTGGCCGATATCACCAAATCGCTGCGTTCGGAGAAAACGTACCTGGTCACCGACGGCTCCACGCTGACCATCACGTCCGGCAAGTCGAAGTTCACCTTGCAGCTCATGCCCGACACCGAGTACCCGGATCTGCCCGTGGTACCGGCCATGCTCGGCCAAGTCGATGCCCCGACTTTCGTTCAGGCCGTGAACCAGGCGTGCGTTGCCGTCTCCCGCGAAGAAAACCGCCCGGTACTGACCGGCGTTCGCATGCAATTCCAAGGCGACAAGGTCGTCATGACCTCCACCGATCGCTTCCGTTTGGCCCGCGCCACCTTCACTTGGACTCCGCAGAACCCGGACGTCGACACCACCACGCTGGTTCGCGGCTCCCTGCTCAAGGATGTGGCCCGTGCTCTTGACGAGCACCAGAACATCCGCCTTGATTTCGACGCCGATAGCCCGACGCTGCTCGGCTTCGAAAACGCCGGCCGCGTCTCCACCTCCCAGCTCATCGACGGTGAATTCCCGGCGGTCGACCGCCTGTTCGCCGACGAATATCCGATTCAGGCCGTAGTCAACAAGCAGGATTTGCTCGACGCCATCAGCCGTGTGGCTTTGGTCGCCGAACGCAATGCTCCGATTCGCATGACCTTCACCGGTCAGGAAGTGGCGCTGTCCGCCGGATCGGTCGACGAGGCTCAGGCCAACGAAACACTGGACATCGACATGGATGGCGACGACATCACCGTGGCATTCAACCCGTCCTACCTGAAGGAGGGTCTGTCCGCCGTAACCGAACCATTCGTGCGCATCAAAATGACGACCCCGGTCAAGCCGGTCGAGTTCAATGGCCAGCAGGAAGCTGATTCCGACGAGTCCATGGACTACCGATACCTGCTCGTGCCGATGCGCTTTAACAACTGAAATCCCTGAATTTCCAACGATTCGCTAATGCACATTTCCCGTCTCGCACTCGACCACTACCGCTCATGGAGTCAGGTAGTGGTCGATTTCGTACCAGGCGTGAATATCCTGTTCGGCAAGAACGGTCTGGGCAAAACCAATCTGGTGGAAGCCGTCGAAGTGCTGTCCACCGGATCGAGCCATCGCACGTCCAGCACGTTGCCGCTGATCGAACGCGGGCAGACCACGGCCACCATCCGCGCGAACGTCGCTGATGATGCCGGTCAAACCACTACGTATGAAGCGTCAATTCATGCGCGTGGTGCCAACCGAGCCCGCATCAACTCGGGGTCGTCGCTGTATCTGCGCGATATCATCGGCAAGATTCCCAGCGTTTCCTTCACTCCCGAAGATCAGCGGTTGGTGTCCGGCGATCCGGGAGCACGCCGCACCATGATGAATCAGGCTGCGGCTCTGCTCGAGCCCGGATACATGCAGACGTTGCAACAGTTCACGCGCATCGCCAAACAGCGTGCCACATTGTTGAAGCAATTGAATGCCAATGTCAACAATGGCCAGCCGATGGATGCGGTTCTGAGCGGTTTGGAAATCTGGACCGGCCAGTTCATCGAAGCCGGTGTGGCGTTGACCCGTATGCGCGCTCATGTGATCGGTCTGCTTGCCGAGCCATTTGCCGCGATTTACGCCGACTTGGCCGGTGCCGGCGAGCAGGTGACGCTCACTTATGCGCCTTCATTCGACGAAGTGCTGATGTTCGACGATCCGCATCCGCAGATTAGCGAGCATTTCCAACGCATCTACCCCGGTGAAGTGGCTCGCGGCGTGAACCTTATCGGTCCGCAGCGCGATGACATGAACCTTGAGTTGGGCGGTATTCCCGCCCGCGAGTTCGCTTCGAACGGCGAGATGTGGACGATGGCGTTGGCCTTGAAAATGGCATTGTTCGAAATCGTGCGTGACCGGTTGGGATTGCAGCCGATTGTGATTCTCGATGATGTGTTCGCCCAGCTTGACGACAGCCGGCGCACGCAGATTCTTGATTTCGCCAGAAAACAGGATCAGGTGCTGATTACCGTGGCCGCTGAAGGCGATGTGCCCGACTATGAATCGGCCCATCGCATCGACGTGGCCGCACTGGACGAACCAGCTTCCGTGATATTGCCAACTCTGGGCAATTTGTCCAATTCGCGGGAAAATGAGAGTTTGGGTGGGTATGACGAAAAAACCGCGGTGGACAGCGCGTCCGTAGAACGGAAAGTGTCATGAACCCGCCGATCGCCCGCCAACTCAACCTGGACGAGACCAAACTGCCGGCCGAAATATTCGAGCGGCTCTCCCGTCGCGGGGCGACCTTGAAGGACTACAGACGCCGCCGTGAAGAGGCCATCGAAAACTTCGGCAAACCGGGGCGCGATCCGGCTGAACTGGGCAGCGTGATGACCACCATCGCCGGCAACGGCGTCTGGACGGCGAATATGAAGCTTGCGCAATTGCGCAACCATTGGGACCAAGTGGTGGGTCAGGCCATCGCCAGCCATTCGGCAGTCGCCGATTTCACTGACGGCGTACTGACCATCCGCGCCGAATCCACGGTCTGGGCCACGCAGCTGACCTACCTTATCCCCCAACTCACCGATACCATCCGTCGCAATCTCAAAGGATTGACCATCACCGAGATTCGCGTGACCGGCCCGGCCGCCGGATACACACGCAAATGGGCTCGGCGGCGGTAGCCAAGATACCAAACAAATTCGCAGAAGCCTCGCTATGGCGCTCGTCGGGTTAGACGAGTAAAATCACATGCAGTATGGTCAAATGGCCAGAAGAGCCCTTTACGGGCCTCGTAAGCCATATCACCTCCGTGAATGACCTTCATGACGGAGGTTGACCCTGTAGTCACGGAAGGAAGCCTGTTGGCAGACGAAACCAGCAAAGAGGAGCAGCTGAAGGCGGCTGCGGAACGCATCAACAATGCGGAATTGACCGAAGGCGAACTTGACGAATCCATGGCCCCCGAGCATTATGAGGCCTCCGATCTGAGGGTGCTCGAAGGACTTGAGGCCGTGCGTATCCGCCCCGGTATGTACATCGGTTCCACCGGCCCGCGCGGTTTGCACCACCTGGTCTATGAGATCGTCGACAACTCGGTCGACGAGGCGCTGGCCGGATACGCCAGCCATATCGAGATCACCATTCTGCCGGACAACGGCATCCGTGTGGTGGACGATGGTCGAGGTATCCCGGTCGATGAGGTGCCCGGCGAGGGCGTCTCTGGTGTGGAGACCGTGATGACCAAGCTGCACGCCGGCGGCAAGTTCGGCGGCGGCGGTTATGCAGTGTCCGGAGGTCTGCACGGCGTGGGCATCTCCGTGGTCAACGCACTCTCCACCCGCGTGGACATCGAAGTGCGCCGTCAGGGCTTCCACTGGACCCAGACCTACATCGACCAGAAGCCGACCGCGCGTCTGCTCAAGGGCAAGCCGATGGAGGAAGGCGAATCCACCGGCACTTCCGTGACCTTCTGGGCCGACGGCAAGATCTTCGAAACCACCACCTACGATTTCGAGATCCTGCGCAACCGCTTCCAGCAGATGGCGTTCCTGAACAAGGGCCTGAAGATCTCCCTGACCGACCTGCGCGAGCCCGACCAGGCCGGCGACGAGGTTTCCGGCGAGGAATCCGAAACCGAAGACAAGTTCCAGACCGTCACCTACCAGTACAACGACGGCATCAAGGACTACGTCGACTACCTGGTGAAGTCCCGCAAGGCCACCCCGGTCGAACCGGACGTCATCGACTTCGAGGCCGAGGACCTGAAGATCGGCATCTCCGCGGAAATCGCCATGCAGTGGACCACCGCGTATTCCGAAGCCGTGCACACCTTCGCCAACACCATCTCCACCACCGAAGGCGGCACCCATGAGGAAGGCTTCCGCGCCGCGCTGACCTCGCTGGTCAACCGTTACGCCCGCGAGAAGAACATCCTCAAGGACAAGGACGAGAACCTGTCCGGCGACGACGTGCGCGAAGGCCTGACCGCCGTCGTGTCCGTCAAGCTCACCAACCCGCAGTTCGAAGGCCAGACCAAGACCAAGCTCGGCAACTCCGAAGCGAAGACCTTCGTGCAGCGCGTCATGACCGACAAGCTCGGCGACTGGTTCGACGCCCACCCGAACGAGGCCAAGAACATCATCCAGAAGGCCATCGAGGCCTCCCGTGCGCGTCTGGCCGCCAAGAAGGCACGTGAGAACACCCGCCGCAAGTCGATCTTCGAATCGGCCGGCATGCCGGACAAGCTCAAGGACTGCCAGTCCAACAACCCCGAAGAATGCGAGCTGTTCATCGTGGAGGGTGATTCCGCAGGCGGCTCCGCCATCCAGGGACGCAACCCGATCACGCAGGCCATCCTGCCTCTGCGAGGCAAGATCCTCAACACCGAGCGCGCAAGCCTGGACCGCATGATGAAGTCGGACACCATCGAATCGCTGATCACCGCCGTCGGCGGCGGCTACGGCGAGGACTTCGACCTCAACAAGGTGCGCTACCACAAGGTCATCATCATGGCCGATGCAGATGTGGACGGTGCCCATATCGCCACGCTGAACCTGACGCTGTTCTTCCGTTACATGCGACCGATGATCACCGCAGGATACGTGTATGTGGCCATGCCTCCGCTGTACCGTCTCAAGTGGACGCGCGGCGATCATGATTACGTGTACACCGACCGCGAACGCGACGAGAAACTCGCCCAAGGCAAGGCCGCAGGCCGGCAGCTGCCCAAGGGCGAAGGCATCCAGCGATACAAGGGTCTGGGCGAGATGACCTACCAGGAGCTGTGGGAGACCACCATGGATCCTGAGCACCGCATCCTGAAGCAGATTCACATCGAGGATGCCGCGGCAGCGGACGAGACCTTCTCGATGCTGATGGGCGACGACGTGGAACCGCGCCGTCTTTTCATCCAACGCAATGCCAAGGATGTGCGTTTCATCGACGCTTAAGGCTCTAATCCAAGCCCCGCCGGCGGGGGTCAGCGCAGCTGACTGGGGGGGTGGTCCCGATCCACCCGATGACAGCGACAGAAACGACGCCCAACATACGGTCGAACAGATTTTAACCAAAGGACAACCAAGTGGCAGACGAAAACAGCAACGGCACCGACCTGCCGGAGCAGAACGACGAGCGTGCCGAACACTCGATGGAGCCCATCAGCCCTCAGGCCAACGAACAGTTGGTCCTCGACGACAATCGTGTGGCCCACACCGACATCCAGAAGGAGATGCGTCAGTCGTACCTCGACTATGCCATCTCCGTCATCGTCGAACGAGCCCTTCCGGATGTGCGCGAC
>OGQS01000740.1_pt1 | contig 21931 bp, 17 predicted proteins | sample 1553331 | NCBI WGS metagenome assembly OGQS01 (sample SAMEA2580012, study PRJEB22360) | human gut metagenome | biome: human gut; feature: human-associated habitat; material: faeces | place: Denmark | collected 2008/2010
TATGTGCAATCGCAAGTGTTCCCTTTACATAGTTTATAACAAGTGGCATTGCATTCTCTACACGTGTTGCGCCTGCTGTTGAATATCTTACATGGCCCACACCAAGATTTCCTTTCAGCTCTGAAAGGCCCTCTTCATCAAACACGTCATCCACATGGCCAAGTCCTTTTTTTGAAAGGACGTTTCTCTTCCCATAAGTGTCTGTCACTGCAATACCGCAGCTCTCCTGACCTCTATGCTGCAGAGCAAACAAGCCATAATAGACTGATGCAGCCACATCATGCCCATCCACATCATAAGCACCAAAAACACCGCATTCTTCCCCAAGTCCCGTCACTGCTTTTTCAAATTCACTCATGTCAGTTTATGCTCCTTACCTAGTTCCTGCTAGTTTTTATCATGATTTCTGTATCATACAAAACCGATTATAATATAAGGCGGAGTGAAAATCAACATTCCCTCCACCTTGTATTTCTTCCTGCTCATTATTTTATTTACGTCCAATATATTAGTATTTCTAATATATTCGTCGTTTTATTCTTCGTATCTTATTACCGCCTTCATTTTTTGTCCAGTATTTACAAAATCACTATCCATTTGTATAACGAGACAAAAATTGACGGGTACGCTCTTCTTTTGGATTCTCAAACACTTCCTCAGGAGTTCCCTGCTCAAGTATCTTACCGTCATCCATAAACAGAACTTTGTCCGATACGTCTCTTGCAAATGCCATCTCATGAGTAACAATGATCATGGTCAGACCTTCTTTTGCAAGCTTGCGCATAACTTCCAGAACCTCTCCAACCATCTCCGGGTCCAGTGCGGATGTCGGCTCATCAAAGAGCATTACATCCGGGTTCATGGCAAGGGAACGCACGATCGCGATCCGCTGCTTCTGTCCACCGGAAAGCTGTGACGGATAAGAATCTGCCTTCTCTTCCAGTCCAACCCTCTTAAGAAGTACTCTTGCTTCTTTTTCTGCCTCTGCTTTATCCTTTTTCAGGAGCTTGATCGGAGCCAGTGTGATATTTTCAAGAATCGTCTTATGTGGGAAAAGATTAAAGTGCTGGAACACCATTCCCATTTTCTGACGGTGTTTGTCGATATCTACCTTTGCATCTGTAATGTCCACACTTTCAAAATAAATATGACCTCCGGTCGGCACCTCCAGAAGGTTCAGGGAACGGAGGAATGTAGATTTTCCGGATCCTGACGGTCCAATGATTACCACAACTTCTCCTTTGTGGATCTCTTCTGTAATTCCATTCAGTGCATGAAAATCGCCAAATGCTTTCTGCAGATTTTCTACACGGATCAATACATCTCCATTAGTGGTCACTGTTCCTTAACCTCCTTTCCAGCATACTTACCAGTTTACTGAAGATCATAACCATAACCAGGTAAATGATCGCAACTGCCATCAGCGGCATAAGCGCATCGTAGGTTCTGCTTCGGATGATATCTCCGCCCTTTGTCAGATCCTGAAGGGCAATATATCCGGCAACAGAAGTCTCTTTTAAGAGAACGATAAATTCGTTTCCAAGTGCCGGAAGGACATTTTTAAACGCCTGCGGCATGATAATATAGATCATTGTCTGACGATAATTAAATCCAAGGCTTCGTCCGGCCTCAAACTGTCCGTTATCAACTGCCATAATACCGGAACGGAAAATCTCAGCAACATAAGCACTGGAGTTCATACCAAATGCCAGAATCGCTACGATCGTCTTACTGACATCCACACTTGCAAAAATTACAAAGTAAATGATAAGCAGCTGTACAACAACCGGTGTACCACGGATGACCGTGATGTAAATCTGGCAGATCAGATTCAGGAGCTTCAGCTTGCCGGTCTTATCGTATGTGGAACGGACAATTGCCAGAAGGAATCCGAGAACTACACCGATCAGGACAGCACAAAAGGTTACAATTAATGTAACCTTAAGTCCGTCTGCAATGTAGTGCCATCTGTCATCTTTTATAAAATTCATTATAAATCTTGCTTTAAAATCACTCATAAGACACCACCAGTCTGTACCCGATTAGTCTGTAATATATTTTGCAACGATTTTATCAAATGTTCCATCTTCTTTTAACTCTTTGATCGCATCATTGACTTTCTTAACCAGATCATCATTACCTTTTTTGATTGCCAGTGCATAGTCTTCTTCTACATAAGAAGTCTCCAGGATCTTCAGACCTTCATTTTCTTCTACGAATGTCTTAGCCGGCTGGTTATCAATGATCACTGCATCGATCTTGCCCTGCTTCAGAGCCTGTACAGCTTCCATACCTTTGTTGAAACGCTCTACATTATCATCACCGAAATCATCTGTAGAATAAATATCCCCTGTTGTTCCCTGCTGAACACCAATCTTCTTTCCTTTCAGATCATCCGGTTCTGTAATATCACTGTCATCTGTTACAATGATAACCTGAACTCCTGTATAATAGCTGTCAGAAAAATCAACCTGTGTAGCACGGTCTTCTGTTACAGTCATACCTGCTGCTCCGATATCTGCTTTTCCGCTCTGAACAGCCGGAATAATAGAGTCAAATGCCATATCTTCGATCTTCAGATCCATTCCAAGCTTATCAGCGATCGCTGCTGCGAATTCTGCATCGATTCCGACAACTTCGTCTCCGTCATAGTATTCAAATGGCGGGAATTCTGCGTTTGTAGCCATAACAAGCTTTTCTTTCTCGTCTGATTTTGCAGAGTCACTCTTTGATGAATCACTCTTTGATCCACATGCTGCGAAACTGAACACACATGCACATGCAAGTACAACACTGATTACTTTTTTCATTTTCATAATACCAACCTCCAAATTTTATCCATTTCCCCTATTCTATCATGTTATAAAGAAAAAACAAAGTGGGTTTTTATACATTTTTCTGCATAAATTCCCACCTTTTTTCGTGATTATTCTCTTTTAGCCGAAAATCAGGAAATAAAGAAGTACCAGAACTCCAAGTACAATACGGTAATAGCCGAATGCCTTAAAGTCATGCTTCTTGATATATCCCATCAAAAACTTGATTGCAAATACGGATACGAAGAACGCTACCAGGCATCCCACAAGCAAAATGACCACTTCGATCGCGGTATAATGGAATCCGAATTTGATAACCTTTAAGATACTTGCTCCGAACATAACCGGGATTGCAAGGTAGAAGGTAAATTCTGTTGCCACATAGCGGGAAGTTCCGATGAGCAGTGCTCCAAGGATGGTTGCTCCTGAACGTGAAGTACCCGGGATCAGTGCCAGGACCTGGAAGCCTCCGATGATCAGTGCCATCTGATAGGTAAGCTCTGTCAGCTTTGTAACCTGCGGTCTGGTGTGTTCATTCTTTTTCTCGATCAGAATGAAGAAGATACCATAAATGATCAGCATCAGTGCAACAACTACATAATTGTAAAGATACTTGTCAAGGATATCATCAAATAACAGCCCGATCACAGCTGCCGGCAGACAAGCCACAACGATTTTGCACCACAGGTTGATTGTATTTCTCTTCTGCTTCGCTGATTTTCTCTTTGAAAACGGATTCAGCTTATTGAAATACAGAACAACGACCGCCATAATTGCACCGAGCTGGATCACAACACGGAACATACTGTTGAATTCATGACTTGTACTCATATGTAAGAACTGCTCTACCAGAATCATATGCCCTGTACTACTGATTGGAAGCCATTCTGTGATACCTTCCACGATACCCAGAATGACAGCAATTAAAACATCTAACATTTTGACCTCTTTCTATCCCCTCTCGGGATTCAATACAAATTTTTCAATGACAGCCGCCACGCCATCCTCCTCATTGGACAATGTGATATAATCTGCCACCTCTTTTACTTCATCTGCTCCGTTTGCCATCGCAACACCAAATCCGACTTCTTTTAACATCATCAGGTCATTGTTGCCATCCCCGCATGCCATGATCTCTTCTCGTTCAATTCCAAGAAGCCTGCCAAGCTGAATCAGTCCTATTCCTTTGTTGACTCCCGGTGCATTGATCTCCAGGTTCGTTCCCATCGAATCACTGATGCTTAAATCCCCAAGCTCCATGATCCGCTGCTTTGCTTCCAGCCGTTCGTCCTGGCTCTTAAAAAGTGCATGGATCTTATCCATCTCATGCCCATTCATCTCTTCCATCTTCTCCCAGAGGCTCGTAATGCCTTTGCGGGTGGTTCGGATATAATCTGCCATCGCAGGATTCCGCAGATACTCTCCGACTTTCAAAAGTTCATCTGCCTGTACGAAACCTCTTCCATCAAAATAGATCTCCTTGAACGTATCATAATCTCCAAAAATCTTAAGGATCGCTGCTCCCATCTCATAAGAGAGCATATTGGCATAAAGTACTTTGTCTTCCTGTAAATCCAGGATCCTTCCGCCGTTCGATGTCAGTGCGTACCGCATCCCCGGGAAATTCCGGAGCACTTCCGGGATCCCTGTCACCGGACGCCCTGTTGCAACCAGTACTGTTACCCCCTGGTCGATCGCACGTGTAAGTATTTCTCTTGTATGACTGGTCAGTTCTTTCTTATCATTCAGTAAAGTACCATCCAGATCAAGCCCTATCATTTTTATCTTTTTCATGAATAATTCCCTCATTTATGGTAAAGCTAAAAATACATTTCAAATCTTAGTATAACACGATTCCCCGTGTATGTATAACAAAATTTGCGGATTCAGGCATTTTGTAGTATACTGATAAAGGCTCAATTTTGAAGAAAGGAAGAATTATGAAGAAAAGGTTAAAAGCATTTTCAAGGACAACCATCGCACTCCTTACCGCTGCCCTGGTCTGTTCCCCGTTTACAAAAGCTTACGCCGATGACACTGTAGACTCTCTCGAAAAGCAGACAAACGGTCTTCAGAACCAGCTCGACTCTCTGAATCAGGACCTCACAAGTCTCAGCGCTGAGATCACAGATCTTGCATCAAAAATTGAGGATACGGATGCTTCCGTACAGAAAGCAGAACTGGATCTTGCCGCCGCAAAACTGGACGAGCAGTTACAGTATGATGCTATGAAGAAAAGAATCAAATATATGTACGAAACAGGAAATACGTCACTCTTGCAGATCATCTTTTCTTCTGAAAGCATGGGAGATTTCTTAAACAAAGCAGAATTTGTCAAGAACATTACAGAATACGACAGAAATATGCTGGATGAATTACAGAAGGTTCACGAGCTTGTCGCTAAAAAGGACTCTGATCTGAAAGCAGAGCAGGCTTCTCTGGCAGAGATGAAAACAAATCTCGACCAACAGGAACAGGAACTGAATGATAAGATTTCCTCTACTTCCGGTGAACTTCAGGCTTCATCCGAAGCACTGGCAAAAGCAAAAGAAGCACAGGCCGCTGCTGCCGCACTTAAGAAAAAACAGGAAGAAGCAGCAGAACAACAACGACAGGCAGAAGCTGCACAGACTGCTGCCAATAATACTTCAAGCAGCTCCGGGAACACGGATTCCGGTAGTTCCGGCGGCAATACGACGATTACAGTTCCGGATACTCCTGCCGAGACCACAGATCTGGTTCTCTTTGCTGCAATTCTGCAGTGTGAAGCCGGCGGTTACAATTATGACGGTATTCTTGCCGTTGCTACAGTCATCATGAACCGTGTAGAAAGTCCGCTGTATCCGAATACAATCAGCGGTGTCGTCTACCAGAGCGGTCAGTTTGCTCCAACCTGGGACGGAAGCTTAAGCCGCGTCTTGCAAAGAGGACCTGTATCCTTATGCTATCAGGTCGCTCAGGAAGCACTCGGCGGAGCACGGCTTGCATCCGTAAGCGGATGTTACCAGTTCCGAAGCGCAAGTACCGGAATGTCCGGGATCAACGTTGGTGGAAATGTATTTTTCTAAATCCTGTCCCTGTGGATGTGCGTTCGATTCATTCACAGGACAGAATGCAAAAAAACGGTATTTACTCATCTTCACGAGTAAATACCGTTTTTTATTTTCTACGCATTATAGTTTGCAAGAAACTGTGCTATCAACTCCACACAACCTTCCACATCTTTTTCATCTGCTACCTCTGCAGGCATGTGCATATAACGAAGCGGGATTGATACCAATACCATCGGTACGCCCTGATTTGAAAAATGAATCTTATCTCCATCCGTATAACTAAGCCTGCTTGCAGCTTCTCTCTGAACTGGAATTCCTACTTTTTTTGCACATTCTTCCATTTTGGCATTTAAAGTTTTTACCACGATCGGACTGTTGCAAAGAACCGGTCCACCCCCCAGAAGAACCGTTCCCATCTCAGCCGGATTCATTCCACTGCAGTCGCTTGTGTAAGTCACATCCACAACAATCGCAAGTGTCGGATTAATCCGTGTACTTGTCCAGAAAGCTCCGGTTTTCGTTGTCTCCTCTCCAGTTGTAGAAGCTCCATAGACACCAACTTTACATCCAAGCTCTTTCGCTCTCTTGATTGCTTCCATAATGATATAAACACCAAGTCTGTCATCCAATGCTCTGGCTGTAAATTTACCATTTGTCATCTTACGAATATGTGTATCCGGAACAATCGGATCTCCCAGACTTACATTCTTTAAAGCATCTTCTCTATCTTTCGCCCCAATATCAATCAGAAAATGCTTTGTTCCCAGGTTTTCTTCTTTGAACAAATCACGATATGCTTCGACAACACCGTAAACCTCTCCGTTTTTTGTCTTGATACGCACTTGACGTCCCGGATAAGTTGCCGGAACAATTCCGCCTCTGTCAATCACCTGCAGTCTTCCATCTTCCCGGATGTTCGAAATCATAAGTCCGATTTCATCTGCATGTGCCGAAAGCATGATACGTACATCGTTTTCCGGATTCAGAATACATGTCAGATTTTGCATCTCATCACGGCGAATCTCATCTGTATATTCTTTCATTTCTTCTGTTACAATATCCTGCACCTGCTCCTCATAACCCGATACCGAAATACTGTTAAGAAGGTTATTTAAAAATTTTTCATTCATTCTAGTCATCTTCTTTCTTACTTAGCCGTAACTTTCAGAAGATCTGCAAATGCAGACAGATTATAGGTTCCAAGTCCACTTGCAACTGCATCCCCGATAGCAGCACAATCCATTCCCCCTGCGATTGCTGCCTGCAGTCCTGCTTTTGCGTCTTCTACAACCAAACACTTATCAGCCTGTTCGTCTACATACTCTGCTGCTTTCACAAATACTTCCGGATCCGGCTTTGATTTTGAAATATTATTTCCGTCTGAAATTGCATCGAAATACTCTCCAAGTCCCAACTGCCCGAGAATAAATCTTGCGTTTTTACTGGATGATCCAATCGCCAGTTTATGTCCATTCGCACGAAGATCATCCAATGTTTCCTTTACTTCTGCAGACAGATCTGCAGGACTCATATTTTTCAGAAGTTCTTTATAGATATCATTTTTCTTTGTTGTCCAGCATTCTTTCTCTTCTTCGCTCATTTCTCCTTCATAGCGTTCCAGAATAATTTCAAAACTTTCCATACGGCTCACCCCTCTGAGTCGGTTATTGATTTCTTCATCAAAATAGATTCCCAGTTCATCTGCAACTGCTTTCCATGCTTGATAATGATATTTATCTGTATGACAGATTACTCCATCCAAATCAAAAATTACTGCATTGTATTTCTTCATCTTTTGCTTCTCCTTCTGTTTCAGACAAGTTAGAAATGATGACAGCGGCCAGGATGGTCGCACATCCGATCACCATGCGAAGTGTAATCACTTCATGCAGAATGATGATAGAAAAAATCGTTCCAAATACAGATTCCATTGAAAGTACAATCGCTGCTTTTGTCTCATCTACATACTTCTGGCATGCGGTCTGGAGCAGATAACATACAGTCGTACTGATTACTCCCAGATACAAAACACTTAACCATCCCTGTGTTGTAACCTGAAAATCGTTCTCTCCAAAAATCACAAGACTGACTGCCGATAATACAAATGCTGTGATCATCTGCACCATGTTCAGTACAGATGCCGGATATTTTTTCACAAATTCTCCGGTAAAAAAGATTTGGAACGCAAATCCTACCGCACAGAGAAGTGTAAGACCATCTCCCAGACTCAGTGTAAGATTTCCATTCAAAGAAAGCAGTGCTACTCCAATAACGGACATGATTGCTCCAATGATTCCTTTCATGCCTACTTTCTTCTTCAAAATTATAAATGCAATGAACGGCACTATAACTACATTCAGTGCTGTAAGGAATGCATTTTTGGAAGGTGTTGTATATTGCAGACCGATAATCTGAAGTGCAAATCCTGCAAAAAGTGCAATTCCCATCAGAATACCTGCTTTTATTGCACCTGCACGATTCTCAAGTTTCCCTTCTTTTTTATGCTGTCCCATGCTGATCATCCCCATCAGCACAGATGCCAACAAAAATCTTACCATCATAATCTGGAAAGGCTTCATGCTTCCCAGTGCCATATCACTTGCGACAAAGCCGCCTCCCCATATGACCGTAACCAGTATAAGTCCTCCGATTGCCAGCCATTTTTTCATCATATATCCTCCCGTCTCTTTTTAGATTGTTGTTACTTTTCCATTTATTTCAGCTTCTACAGGTTCTCCTGCAAGACGAATGACCTTTGCCTGATTACTTCCATCTGCCGTAATTTCAAGCCATGCCCCTCTATAATGCAGACGGAATGTTAATCCCTGCCATTCCTTTGGCATATTCGGATGAACTTTCAACATACCATCTTCTCTTTGCGCTACACCTGCAAACCCAAATACAATTGTCTGCCATACTCCACCAGTATTTGCCGCATGGATTCCTTCTCTTGTATTTCCCTGCATATTCAACAGGTCAATAAAGGCTGCGCGGCGAAGATACCGATATGCTTTTGAATCATCCCCTACTTTAAGCCCCATAACAGAGAAAATACTCGGACTCAATGAAGAGCCATGAAGTGTACGCTTTTCGTAATAAGCGTAGTTTTCTTTAATCGTTTCTTCATCAAATTCATTTCCCATAAGGTGTAACAGCATAACAACATCTGCCTGCTTATTGATCTGTGTCTCTCTTGCTCTTTTTGTCTTAAGTGCATCCGGACGTACTGGCCAGTCATTCTCATCATATTTTTCGATTGTTACATTATCAAGCTCGAAATATCCTTCAAACTGTTCCAGAAGTCTTGTGCCTTTTTTTCTTGGCAGATACATCTTTTCCTGCACTTCTTTCCAGTGTGCAGTTTCCGCCTCTGTAAGTCCTGTCTTTTCGATCAGGATATCATACGCTTCCTGATTCTCTTTCTTGATTGATGCAAGCAGTGAAAGAACATATCCGAGATTCCATCTCGCCAGATAATTGGTATAGAGGTTATTATTAACCGGTTCATGCCATTCATCCGGTCCCGTTACCTGATTGATTTCATAACGATCCTGCTCTTTGTTGTACTCACAGCGGCTTGCCCAAAATCTTGCTGTCTCTGTCAGAATCTCCGCTCCTTTGCTGTAAAGGAAATCCATATCCTGCGTGATCTTAACATAATTATAGATTCCATAAGCAACTGCTGCTGTTACATGATGCTCATATACTGCAACATAACATCTATAACAGGTTCCATCCGGCTCAATGGTCCAGTCCGGACACTGCTCTGTACCATCATCTGCTGACTCCCACGGATACTGTGCTCCTTTATATCCATTCTTATGTGCATTTGCACGCGCTGCGTCCAGAAGATGGTATCTGTAATTTTCCAGATTCTGTGCAGTCTTCGGAAATACCCATGAGAAAAACGGAAGCATAAAAAGTTCGGTATCCCAGAAAGCATGTCCACCATATTCTTCTCCTGTTAAAAGCTTTGCCCCAACATTCACATGGTCATCATGTTCGTTTCCCGTACTCATCAGATGGAAGATGTTAAAACGGACTGCACGGTTCAATTCATCATCCCCTGTAATCTGAATATCTGCATTTTCCCACATATTCTTATAAACATCTTCATGCGCTTTCAGTTCCTGATCAAATCCCGTTTCAACAAATCCTTCAATTTCTTTTTCGATTGTTGTATGAAGAGCATAAGCCGGGCATTCTCTTTCTGTATACATCGAAACATATTTTACGATTTCTACTTCTTTTCCTTCTTCTACATGGATATCACCAAATTCCACACTCTGCTCACCAAATCTGCTTATCATTCTGTTTCCAAGAATCTGTTTTCCATCTGCATAAGCTTCGATACGGCATCCACAACCTACATGCAGATGATTTTCTCTGGTTGCAACTTCCACATAACATCCATCTGCTGCCAGCTTTTCATTCGCTGTCATATAAGTATGTTTTACCTTAAAGCGTGGTGCATCATAAAAATTAATGATCGTACCATCAATAATACTTTCTACTTCAATAATTCCACTGTAGTTGAGCGGTGTCACATAAAGCCGGATTCCCATCCTGTGTACATTGTTTCTGCTCACAAACCGGATTCCTTCGATCAAAGTCTCTCTTCCTTTTGAGTCCTTCAGACGAACTCTCTTTCCAAGAAAAGCTCCTTTCATATCAAGCACTCTTGAAAATTCCAAAATTTCACAGTCTTCAATTCCAATCAATTCTTTTTCTACATAAAGTCTGATTCCAAGCCAGTTCGGAAGTGTGGAAAGTTCACGCATAAATGTCTCTGACTTGTCAAACACTCCATTGATATAAAGATATGGAAGTGTAATCTTTGTTCCTTCCTCATGACTTCCCCGGATTCCGAGGTAGCCATTGGAAAGTGCAAACAAACTCTCATATTTGAGATTCTCTTTTGCCTCATACTGATCCTGCCAGATGAGCCATTCATCGCTATGTAATCTGTTTCTCAGATTTCCTGAAAACATTTCTCTGCTCATATATGATTGTCTCCTTTATTCTTAATCGATATACTGTTTTCTTGCTTTCCGGATTTCGGTTCCGCATTCTGCTGCCTGCACAGTAAATGCCATTGCAAAATCCTGAAGTTTTACTTTATTTTCTTCCAACTGTTCTTCTCCACAGCTGTTGCTTCCAAGTCCTGACTGGCGATAATCCAGATGGATAATCACATCATCCGCTTTTTCAATTTCAAATGGATGCTGTGCTTTTTCCAGACTTTCATCGGTATAATTAGCAAGGTTCAGACCAAGCTTCTCCTCCATCTTGCATAACAGACCATCTTTTCCATCTCCAATACGGAACCATTTCACCTGTTCATGATGTCCGTTTTCCTGTGGGAATACATAATCTGTCATCATTCCGTCAACTGTATTTTCGTAAATTCCCATAATAGATGCAGCCTTACTGTCTACATAACTCTCACCAGGTCCCATACCATACCACATCGTCTTCTGAAAGTTTTTATTTCCTTTCATAATGACTCCGATACGTGGTAAGAATGCTGGTTCCAGTTTTCCTCTCTGAACAGCTTTTCCCTGAATTTCCACCTTCATCTGTCCACAAGAATAAACCGTATAAGTGTAATCACATTCAAATCCCCAGGACTGGTTATAGCAACTGAAGAATGTTCCGATCCGGACGATCACCTTATCGTCTTCTTTCAGACAGCTGACATATTCTGTCTCTTCTACCGGTTTCTGAATAAAATATTTATTCATCCAGTCCTCTTTCTTGTACATATCGTTATCGATTGTTGCACGGTATACATTCATTCTCGGTCCTTCAGTCAGATACTCTTTTCCATCTTTTCCAAAAGAAATCAATTTTCCAAATACAGTACTGAATTTTGCTGTCACACGGCTGTTTTCTACAGTAAGACCCCCCTGTCCTTCTGTTACCTGAAGCTTATCAGCTGTTTCTCTTACCGAAAATCCATCTTTTCGGATCTGCATCGGAATCTGGACTTTCTTGATTTCATACCCTGCTGGTGCATAGTTTCTTTCTTCTTTCTGACATACAGTCAGATTCAGATAATAGTCTGTATTTTCCTGTAATTCAAATGCTGTAATTGGTAGGGCAATGATCTTGCCTTCATGTGGAGCAACCGAAAGTCCTTCAACGGTTCCGTCCTGTATCATCTGATCTTCCGCTTTTACTTCCCAATAAAGTGTTGTCGTATCCAGATTCAGGAAATCATAATAATTCCGGATCTGAATCTTGTTCATGCTTCCTTCAACAGCTGTAATTTCTACTGGTGCAATGATCTGTTTGTATTCTTCCATTCCCGGAGACGGTGTTCTGTCCGGCATCAGAATCCCATCGATGCAGAAGTTCCCGTTTGTTGGAAAATCTCCATAATTTCCACCATATTTATAATATTTCTTATCCTTTTCTTCAGTGTAAATTCCATGATCATACCACTCCCAGAGAAATCCACCCTGAAGACGTTTGTACTTGCGATACATATCCTGGTATGCTTTTAATCCTCCAGGACCATTTCCCATCGCATGTCCATATTCACACATTACGTGTGGCTTATCCCCTTTGATCTGATATTCTGCAATCTCTTTGAGACCTTTCAGTCTGGTATACATCGTAGAATATACGTCTGTCACTTCTGCCTCAAAATCTCCCTCGTAATGAACCAGTCTGGTATCATCCAACTCACGGATTGCTTCTGCTGCACTGCGGAAATTGCATCCGAATGCGGATTCATTTCCCATAGACCACATAATAATCGATGGATGATTTCTATCTCTCTTTACCATACGGACACTACGATCTACGTAAGCATCTTTCCAGGTCTCATCATCTGTGATCCATGTGTAATTTTCTACCCATTCAAATCCATGGCATTCCAGGTCTGCTTCATTGATCACATAAAGTCCATATTCGTCACACAGATCATAAAAATATTCATTTGCCGGATAATGCGAGCAACGAACAGCATTGATATTGTACTGTTTCATCAGACGAATATCTGATTCCATCTGCTCTCTTGTCACTCTTCTTCCTTCTCTTGGATTATAATCATGATGATTGACTCCGTTCAGAAGGATTACCTGATTATTGACACGGAAGTTCTTATCTTTGATCTCGATTTTGCGGAATCCACATCTGACTGTTACTTCCTGGTTTTCTGTCATTACTGTAAATTCATATAACTCAGGTGTCTCGGCTGTCCATGTATGAACTTCCGGGATCTCAGCCTCAATACATATATCTTTTCCTTCCGAAACAAGCTCACCTTCAAGAACAGTCTTTCCTTTATAAGAAAGCTTCCAGCCAAGATTTGTACCAGCCTGTTTCATTGTAATTCCAGCTGTAAAAAAACCATTTTTGTAGCTGTCATCCAGTGTCCCATTTACACGAAGATCCAGAACTGCATTCTTTTCCTCATTGATCAGTTCTACATCCCTGTAGATTCCTGATAACCACCACATATCCTGATCTTCCAGATAAGTACCGTCTGACCACTTGTATACACGAACGGTAATGTCATTTTCACCTGTTTTTACAAACCCGGTAATGTCAAATTCTGAAGGCAGTCTGCTGACTTTTCCAAATCCAACATGGTTTCCATTTACCCATACATCAAATGCACTGTCAACACCATGGAATTTCAGAACCGTGTCTTTTTCCATCCACTGTTCATCTAATACAACTGTCTTTTTATAAATTCCAGTTGGATTTTCATCTGGTACATGCGGTGGGTTTACCGGAAATGGATATAACACATCTGTGTAATGCATCTTGTCATACCCTCTAAGCTGCCATACGGACGGAACATCAATCTTATCCCATCCTTCACATGCCCCCGACTGTTCAAATCCTTCCGGCGATAATTCCGGTGCATCAACATATTTAAAAGCCCATTCTCCATTTAAACTGATTTTCTTTTGCGAATCTTTATAAAAAGCCGTTCGTGCTTCTCTTCTCCCAATTCCGGTAATCCGATGGTCTTCCCATCTTTTTACTTTTTTTCTTGCCATAATTTTCTCCTCTCAAGTGGTATCCCATATAAGACAGCAACAGCGGTCAGACAGATACAGTCTGCCTGACCGCTCCATACGCCTGTCTATTTGATAGAACCACTGGTTCCTTCAACAATATATTTCTGCGCGATAATGAAAATAATGATCGGCGGAATAATCATAATAATCGTAATACAAAGCATCGGAATAATCTGTGTACTGTGAACTCCTTTAAATGAAGCAAGTCCAAGTGCCAATGTATATTTGCTTCTGTCCTGTAAGAAAATGAGTGGTCCAAGATAGTCATTCCATACAGTCAGCATATTAAGTACACCGACAAGAATCAATGAAGGTTTCATGATCGGCATGAAAATCTTCCAGTAAATCTGGAACTGATTTGCGCCGTCAATTCGTGCTGCTTCCTCAAAATCCTTCGGGATTCCCATAAGGAACTGTCTCATCAGGAATACATAATAGGCAGATCCGAACCATGCCGGCACGATCAGCGGCTTCAGTGTATTGATCCATCCGAATAAGTTGAATTCCATGTACTGCGGAATCATGGTAACATCCCATGGAATCATCATTGTTGAAAGCAGGATCATAAAGAGGATATTTTTTCCTTTAAAGTTAAATCTTGCAAATCCATAAGCAACCAGTGAACATGAAAGAACCTGTCCGACTGTTGTCAGAACTGTTACAAGAATTGAATTCCAAAGATATGTTCCAAACGGCTGTGATTTCCATGCATTAATAAAGTTCTCAAAATGCCATTCTGCCGGCAGAAGTTTCGGCGGATATGCAATTGCTTCTCCTTCTGTCTTAAATGCAGAAAACAGCATGTAAATAAACGGTGCAAGAAAGTAAATGGCTACCAGTCCGAGTAATATGTAAATTACAATTTTTGATTTTTTAGACATCTTCATTACTTTCTACCCCCTTTTTTCTTTTTTGTTTTCTTTGCTCCGCTGTTTTTAGCTTCTGTCTCATAGAATACCCATGCGGATGATGACTTGAATACCACGGCAGTCAGCAGCAGAATGATGATAAACATTACCCATGCGTTTGCACTGGCATATCCAAGTTTGTGATGTTTGAATGCGTTATTGTATGTATACAGTCCATAGAAGTAGGTAGATTTAAGCGGTCCACCTCCGGTAAGAAGCATAACCAATGTTACCTGTTGGAAAGAACTGATAATTGACGTAATCAGGTTAAATAAAATTGTAGGTGTAATAATCGGAAGCGTAATACTGAAAAATTTTCTTGCAGGACCTGCTCCATCAATAGATGCAGCTTCGTATACATCAACCGGAATATTTTTGATATCTGTGTAGAAGATAAGCATCATCGTTCCAACACCAAACGCACTTGCAATTATAACTGCAAGGAGTGCCCATGCCGGATCAACCAGCCACTTCGGTCCTTTGATTCCCAGAAGAGATAACAGATAATTCAGTACGCCATAATCTCCGTTGAGGATCCATCCCCAGATGATAGAAACCGCTACACCTGAGATAACTGCCGGAATATAGAAAATTGTACGGAATACTTTTACTCCTTTAACCGGCTGTGTGATCAGCATTGCAAGGAACAATGCAATAATCATGTTAAGCGGTACGAAAATTGCCGCATATTTCAAACTGATTATAAGGGATTTCCAGAACTGTTTGTCCTTTGTAAACATATCAATATAGTTTCCAAGTCCCCTGAATGTTGGCGCTGTAGTAAGCGGCCACTCAAAAAAGCTCATGATCAAAGACAGAATCAGGGGACCGATTGTAAATACAAGGAACCCGATAATCCACGGCATAATAAACAAATACGGTGTGGCCGTCTTCAGGAATTTTCTCTGCTTCATTTTTCTTCTCTCCTATTTATCGGCGCCGGAATCATAAATTGTTCCGGCGCCGGTTTGTTTGTATGCTATTACTGTGCGTCTGCTGCTTCTTTTAAAACATCTTTTACATCCATGTATGAGCTTGGATTGAAAATCTGTTCAAATGATAAGCTGAGGTTTTCTGAAATTTCTGACCAGTCTTCAATCAGGAAGCTTGCCGGAGTATGTCCATCACTCTGCTCAAGCATCTCATAGAATGGTGCATATTCTGGTTCATCCATGATACCTTCAGATTCTACAACACTGTTAAGTACCGGAAGTTCCATACCGATTCTTGCTTTGTTGCATTCTTCGCCTGTCCAGTATTTTACAAATTCCCATGCAGCATCTTTATTCTTGCTGTCCTTTGAAATAGAAAGTCCTGAAGAGCTCAGAATACTTACAGAGGTCTTTCCGTCAAAAGAAGGAATTTTTGCCACACCATAATTCATTCCATCCTCATTAAGAGAAGCAATTGACCATGATCCATATACATACATTGCTACTGTACCGGCACGGAATTCATCAGTTCCGTTCTTTTCTGTTGCAATTGCATATCCGTCTTTTTCCATATCCTGGAACATTTTAAATACTTCCTGAGATTCTTTTGAATCAATCTGACCTGCCATCTGTCCGTCTTCGTCACAATATGCAGTTCCATTGCTCCACAGATACATTTCAAAATCATACGGATCTGGTTTCATCTGGAATGCAAAACCTTTCTGACCTGTCTTTTCTTCAATTGTCTTGGCAGCTGCCTGAAGATCCGACCATGTCCAGTCATCTGTAGGTTCTTCTACACCAGCCTGTGCAAAAAGATCTTTGTTATAGAAAAGTGAATGTGTTGTAAATCCCACTGGAATACCATATGTTGTTCCGTCTAATGAGTTGTAATTCCACAGTGTGCTGTAGAAATCATTCTTATAGTCATCGCCTTCTTTGTCGATATACTCATCCAGAGGTTCAAGACCATCTGCATATGCCGGGTAGTTCCACATATACATAACATCCGGTGTATCTCCAGATCCCATACCTGCACTGATCTTTGTATCAAAATCACTTCCGTATGCTTCCAGTGTTACTTCAATGTCATCATGTTCCTCATTAAATTTATCTACAAGTTTCTGCTGAGCATCTACATCATCAGCTACATCCCATGTTGCAAAACGTATTGCTGTCTTTCCGTCACTTGTCTTTCCATTATTACTGTCTTTCTTGTTTCCACAAGCAGTCAGCATCATTGTTCCTGTAAGTGCAAGTACGCACATTACTGCAATTTTCCTCTTCATAAATCATTTCCTCCTTTGATTCACTTATTTTATTTGGTAAAACCACTATACTATTTTACCGGTTAAATGTAAATACTTTTTACCCTATAAATATTTTTTCTCTATTTTACCTATTATTTACACCATATTTTTATATACTTTTCACAATTTTTATCCTGGTAAAACTATATTTTTATTTTAAATAAAGTTGTCTGTTTTTACTTGATTGATTTTAACCCTTTATTTTTAGCTAAAAAATCATAACAAAACAATCTGTCATCACTCGATCTGTATACATAAAGAGACTATAGGACATTCTCCGTTCCATAGCCTCTTACTTTTTTACCTTATTAAAATTTTTTAACACTGTCACGTATATAAAGTTTAGTCGGGATTGAAACTTTTACACAAATCTCTCTTCCATGTATAATTCGCTCTTCCAGAAGTTTTACTGCATATTCTCCCATGAACTCCATGTACAATCTCACCGTAGTAAGTGGAGGAACCATGTATTTCGCAGTTGGGATATCATTAAAGCCAATAATACTGATATCATCCGGTATTTTAAGCCCAAGTTCATATGCAGCCCGATAACTTCCTGCTGCCATCGAATCATTCGCAACAAACAAGGCAGTCGGCAGATTCCCTTCCTCGTAAAACTCTTTCAGAAGTTTGTATCCATATTTTGCATAATAAGCACCAAACTTTGTATATTCCGGGTGATACAGTCCCCGTTTTTTCAAAGCGTTCTGAAAATGCTGTATTCTCGTATCCAGTACTTCATCCCCCTCCTTATCAACTTCTCGACAGCCGATCATCCCTATTTTCGTATGTCCACACCCTACCAGATAGGAAACAATCTCTTCTACTGCCCGTCTATAGTCTACCACAATTGAATCGAATCTCTTTGGGTTTGGATCTGCATCAATAAATATAACCGGGCATTCCCATATCTCTATTGCTTCTACCATTTTTTTTGTGAATGTACCGGTACAGATTACACCATCTAATCCGTTGATCATCTCCGGCGAATCATCCAGTTTCACAATCACCTTTGTATATCCTTCTTCTTCCAGTTTTTTTTCTATAGCAAGCCTGATACAAAGATAATAAGGATCCTGAAGTTCTTCTTCAGGAGAATAAGAATAAAATACACCTATCTTCAGTTTTCGCCTGCGTTTTTTCTGTGCGCGTACTTCGTATTCTAATTCCTCTGCAATTTCAAAAATTCTTTTTTTTGTCTCTTCCTGCGCATTCAAAGTTTCATCATGATTCAACACTCTGGATACTGTCGCTATGGAAACCCCCGCTTTTGCCGCAATGTCCTTAATCGTCGCCATGTCCTTCCCCCATTATTTCTCTTTCTTTTTATTTTCTTTCAATATTGCCTTAATGCATTTTCCCTTGATGACTTTCCTTTGCAATTTATTCAATTCATTATAGCACACATTTCGGAGAAATAAATAGCTTTAGTAAAATTTAACTTTTTTACTGCTCTGTTTTTCAACTTTTACTTTTACCTAGAACTTTATACGTTGCAAAAAACCAGGCAGTTCACTTTTAAATGTGATTCTGCCCGGTTGTTTATTTCTTAGAATTCATCTGCTACTATTTATTTTCTATACGCAGCTTCATTCCATCTTAATTCATTTTTGAAATCTCTGATCTTTGTATCTTTATCGATATAAACAGCTTCGATTCCCATTTCTTCTGCCCAGTCACCCATCTGTTCCGGTGTCAGGTCATAAGAGAATGCTGTATGGTGAGCTCCACCTGCCAGGATCCAAGCTTCTGCACCTGTTCTGAGGTCTGGCTGTGGTGTCCAGAATGCAGTTGCAACCGGAAGCTTCGGCATCGGTTTTTCTGTCTTCTTGCAGTCTACACTGTTGATGATCAGGCGGAATCTGTCGCCAAGATCAACAAGTGATGTTGCGACAGCCGGTCCTTCTTTGGCTGTAAATACAAGACGTGTAGGGTCTTCTCTGTCACCCATGCTAAGCGGCTGGCACTTGATGCTGATCGGTCCATCTGCGATTGTCGGGCAAACTTCCAGCATATGAGCTTCCAGGATACCTTCTTTTCCAGGTACAAGGTTGTATGTGTAGTCTTCCATGAAGGAAGTTCCCTTTGCATCTTTCTTGCCCTGTGTCATGATCTTCATTACACGAACCATAGCTGCTGTCTTCCAGTCACCTTCCGCACCGAAACCATATCCTTTTTCCATCAGTCTCTGCATTGCAAGTCCCGGAAGCTGCTGAAGTGATCCAAGATCTCCGAAGTGTGTAACAATTGCCTGATAATTGTTTGCTTCAAGGAATCTTTCAAATCCAAGTTCGATCTGAGCCTGAACTGCCACATGTTTTCTGAATTCAGCTTCATCTCTTCCTTCCAGAAGGATCTGATATTTGTCATAGTATTCTTCAACAAGTGCATTTACATCACCCTGTCCAACCTGAGCTACTGCGTCAGCAACTTCATTTACCGGGTAAGCATCAACTTCCCATCCGAATTTAATCTGAGCCTCTACTTTGTCACCTTCTGTTACGGCAACGTTTCTCATGTTGTCAGCTACACGCATAACACGTACATGACTGCTTTCGATGACACCAACTGCTGTACGCATCCAGTCACCGATTCTTTCCTGTGTTTCTTTGTCTTCCCAGTAACCCATGATGACTTTACGGTTCTTATGAAGGCGTGTGAAAATATGTCCGAATTCACGGTCACCATGAGCTGCCTGATTCTCATTCATGAAGTCCATATCGATGGTGTCGTATGGGATTTCACGGTTGAACTGTGTATGAAGGTGAAGTAATGGTTTTCTCAGTTCTTTTAATCCGAGAATCCATGATTTTGCCGGTGAGAATGTATGGCACCATGTAATAACACCTGCACAGTTTTCATCTGTATTTGCTTCGTTGAAGGTTCTTCTGATTACTTCATTCGTGATCAGGGTTGGTTTCCAGACTACTTCGTATGGAAGAATTCCTGATTCATTGAGGGCTTTTACGATGATCTGTGAATGTTCTGCTACGTGTGCGAGACATTCATCTCCGTATAAATCCTGTGATCCTGTGCAAAACCAAAATTTGTAATCTTTCTGTACTAACATGTTTTTATTCTCCTTTTTGTTTAATTGATTTACTCTATCTTCCCAATACAAGTTCGGTCTTACTAAGCTCGCAGTCGCATACGCTCCCACTCGCTAAGTGCGCCGAACAGGCAACGCACTAAATTCATGTGTCGAATGATTTACTACACTATGTGGCCCATCTCACGAGCACAGCTCGTTCGATGCTCATTAGCATTCGCATGAAACCCGTAAGACAGCTAACTGTCAGCAAGCTGACGCCAGCTATCTCCCGGCTTTCGCCCTCATAGCTTATTGTCCATAGTACGCGTCTTTACCGTGTTTTCTGTAGTAGTGTTTATCCTGTAATTCCTGTGGGGCAGGTTTTACGTCTGGATTGATCATTTCGCAACGAGCTGCCATTTTAGCTACTTCTTCGAGTACGACTGCATTATGTACTGCATTGTGTGGATCGGTTCCCCAGGTGAATGGTCCGTGGTTCTTGCAGAGTACTGCAGGCATTGCCATGTATTCTGTACCTTTGAAATGTTCCACAATGAGAACTCCTGTATTCTTCTCATATGCTTCGTCGATTTCTTCTTTTGTCAGATTGCGGACACATGGGATCTCACCGTACATATAGTCGGCATGTGTGGTTCCGTAGCAAGGGATTCCTCTTCCTGCCTGTGCCCAACTGGTTGCCCATGGGGAATGTGTATGGACGATACCACCCATATCCGGGAACGCTTTGTAGAGTTCCAGATGTGTTGCCGTATCAGAAGACGGATTTAAGTTGCCTTCCACGCGGTTTCCTTCCAGGTCTACAACAACCATGTCATCTGCTGTCATTTTGTCATAATCCACACCGCTCGGTTTGATCACAACAAGCCCGCTTTCACGGTCGATTCCGCTGACATTGCCCCAGGTAAATGTGACAAGTCCATACTTAGGCAGAAGCATATTGGCTTCATAAACCTCTTTTTTCAGTTCTTCTAACATTGCTTTAGCCTCCTACTGTGTTTATGTAAAATATTTCGGGTTCTATTTCATAGTCTCTGTTGCAGCTTTCATGATCGGAAGCGTCTTCTTGAAGCGTTCGATAAATGTATTGTATCCTTCTACATCCTTCGGATCCGGATCCATCTTTGTACCCTTCTGTCCTGCAAATACTTTTGCATCCAGATAATCATCCAGGGCTTCGTCTTCTGCCTTGTTGTTCATGTAAGATGCAAGAAGTGCGATTCCCCATGCTCCGCCTTCTCCGGCTGTCTCCATAACAGATACCGGTGTGTCAAGTGCTGCTGCCAGGATGCTCTGTCCAACGCCTTTTGTCTTAAAGAGTCCACCGTGTCCGAGAATCTCATCAACGGCTACCTTCTCTTCTTTCAGAAGAATGTCCATTCCGACTTTCAGGACTTCCAGAGATGCATATAAGTTTGCTCTCATGAAGTTTGCAAGATTGAATTTGCTGTCTGGCATACGAACAAATAACGGACGTCCTTCATCAAGTCCAACAACCGGTTCTCCTGCGAAGAAGTTATAAGACATCAGACCGCCACAGTCTACATCACCTTCCAGAGCTTTGTTGTAAAGAGTTCCGAACAGATCGTTCATTTCGACTTTCATACCGAATGCTTCTGCAAATTCTTTGAAAATATTTACCCATGCATTCAGATCTGAAGTACAGTTGTTGCAGTGAACCATTGCCACGGCATCTCCTGCAGGTGTTGTTACCATATCGATCTCTTCATGTACTTTCTCAAGTGCTTTTTCAAGAACAACCATTGCAAATACACTGGTTCCTGCTGATACATTACCGGTGCGGACTCTGACGCTATTCGTAGC
>OGQS01000741.1_pt1 | contig 21805 bp, 16 predicted proteins | sample 1553331 | NCBI WGS metagenome assembly OGQS01 (sample SAMEA2580012, study PRJEB22360) | human gut metagenome | biome: human gut; feature: human-associated habitat; material: faeces | place: Denmark | collected 2008/2010
TCTTTTGTGAAACATAAAAGAGAAGAGAATGTCTTTGCACAAGGAACATCTAATGTAGATAAAGCCATACCCATCATAGGCCCGCCAGAGATTACTTTTTCTGGCTGAGACTTAAATCCGCCTGCTGCTTCTACTAATTCTGCAGCATTTGTTCCGTTCTTTACTTTAAAGTTTCCAGGATTCTTAATCGCATCTCCTGTTACAGTTACTACTCTCTCAAAGAGGGGTTTTCCAAGTGTAATTGCCTCATGAATCGCAATCGCAGTTGCCACGTTATCTACAATACATCCGGCATCGGCTGGAAGCATGGAAGAATTAATGGCACGACCTGTTACTGCAAATATTAAAGAACGCTCTGCACCCTGTGGATACTTTGTCTTTAATGCAGCTACTTCAATACGGCTCTCATTTTTACACATTTCTGTCAACTTTGCAATCGCCTCTGGCTTATTATCTTCGATTCCGATTACACCCTTAGCTTTAGGGAATAAGGAAAGCATAATATTAAGACCAGAAATAAGCTGTTCCGGAATCTCCATCATACAACGATAATCGGCAGTGATGTATGGCTCACATTCTGCTGCGTTGATAATAATTGTATCAATTTTTTCCGGTTCCTTTGGGGAAAGCTTTACATGCGTAGGGAATCCGGCACCACCGAGTCCGACGATACCTGCTTCTTTTACTGCATTGATGATTGCTTCATTTGTCTTTTCTGTTACTGGTTGGAAGGAAACAGTTTCGTACTCTCCGTCATTCTCTACAATAATGGAGTTCACTTTGTTACCAGAAACTGTCATTCTTGGTTCAATCTTTTTTACCGTTCCAGAAACAGAGCTATAGATGTTGGCAGAAACAAATCCTCCAGCCTCCGCGATTTTCTGACCGACTAAAACTCTGTCACCTTTCTTTACACAGGCAACGGCAGGAGCACCAATGTGCTGACTTAAAGGGTATACCAGCTCTCCCTGTGGTAAATATTCAGTAATTGGTTTGTCCTTACTTAACTCTTTACCATCATACGGATGAAGGCCACCTTTAAATGTTAGTAGTCCCATTTTTTTACCTTCTTTCTAAAATTTTTTAAATCAAATAGTGCATGCATATTTTTGTAAGTCTCACATAAATTCTTACGAAAGCATTTCAATATTTGATATAAAATCATTAATAATAATATAAGAAAAAAAGGGCGAAATCAAGAATCGTCATTTTCTTAACGATTAGCAACTTCGCCATTTCCCATATTTTATATAAAAAAACTTCGCTATTATGCAATTATTTGCAATTTTTTTGTGTAGTTTTACAATACTGTATTTAAAATAGAACAATATTGTATGCAATCCAATCTATTATTGTTAAATAATAAATTATATCAACTGATGTTATTTACTGATAATATCTATCTGATTCCCATCCTGTGTTCCATTCTTATCAACGACTTCTACAACCACTTTATGAGGAAGACAGACAATGGTCTCTCCCTTTTTACTAATCGCTGCATGATTGACACAAATCTTATCTGGACAGTCTGCTTTTGCCATACTGGCTTTCCCATCCTTTATGATAAGAATATTTTCCCAGTCATCTTCGCCGATTGTAACAGTCTGGTTTTTATCTAAAGAGTATGTTCCATATTCCTTATTATTAACACTGACTTTTACCTCTGCTCCTCTCTTTCCCTGAAGCTGCATAAAAGCAAAGGCACCAATACCAATAATCAGAAAAAACAGAATCAGCAAAATATCATTTTTATAAGACTTCTTAGTTGAATCCAATCCATTTCTGTGCAATCTTATATCCTCCCATCGTGAGTTTATGACTCAGCTTATTGTGGGACTTAGTAAACTTTCCAAGAACAGAGCTTTTTAATATTTTATAAGCATCTGGAGATTTCTCTTCAAGATAATGCCATAAATCATCTCGCATCGCCTCTGATTCTGATGTATTCATCTTCATAAGAAGCACAGAGGTTACCATCTGAATCGTCTCAAGATAATGAAGCATATATTCTTTAAGCTGTGGACAGGAAAGCATGCTCTCATGCTTTGCATAAAGGTCAATCATAATCTTATTCACACGAATCTGCTGGTCAATTCTTGAAATCATTACCTTTTCATTGACAGACTGGTCATCACGCCCAATAAAATACCGATAAAAATCTACGTCAAGATAATATATCTTCTTAACGTATGGCAATGGCCAGTATACAAAAATGTTATCTACATAAAATGTGTGTTTTGGTAATTCAAACTGAAAACTCCGAAGCAGCTCTGTACGGTAAATCACCGAATGCATCAAAATATTCTGGCTGGCATGGAAATGTCCAATCTCTTCCCATCCAAAGTAACGATTCTCCGGCAGAATAGAATGATACTGGATAACCTTTTTATGCTTTGCTCCAACCTTCTCGTAAACATAGTTTGAAAGCAGCATGTCAAGAGGCTCTTCTTCTTTCACTGCCTCTTTTAAAAAGGCAAGTATCTTCTGGTAAGCTTCTGCGTCTACCCAGTCATCACTGTCTACTACTTTATAAAAGAATCCGGTTGCATTACGGAGTCCGGCATTCACTGCCTCTCCATGTCCACCGTTTTCCTGATGAATCGCACGAATAATACCCGGATATTTCGCCTCATATTCATCTGCGATTGCAGGAGTCTCATCTTTTGAACCATCATCAACAATCAATATCTCTACATCTTCCCCACCTGGAAGAAGACTTTCAATACAGTTTCTCATATAATCCATAGAATTGTAACTTGGAATTGCAATTGTCAGGATTTTCATGAATTACCTCCTTTGGTATCCTATATACTTTTAGAATCTTTCTGTTCCTGCTTTAGTACGAAAAATTCTCCCAGTCAAAAAGCAAACCTAGAGCGTGTTTGGGAAATCATTCCTGCAATCTGCACATCTTACAGAAAACATTTTTCAAACACACTCTAGAAAGATTCCTAAGAGTATATTTATTTAATTATTTCTCAAATCCGCGGTAGATGATATCATCTCTTCCCGGACCGTTAGAAACCATAGTAATAGGATATCCAATATGTTCTTCTACAAACTCGATATATTTACGGCAGTTCTCTGGTAAATCTTCGTACTTCTTAATTCCACGAATGTCACATTTCCATCCTGGAAGTACTTCTAATACAGGTTTTGCCTTCTCTAACTGATTTGTTACAGGGAATTCTGTTGTCACCTTACCATCAATTTCGTAGCCTGTACATACAGGAATCTCGTCAAGGTATCCAAGTACATCTACTACAGTGAAAGCAACATCTGTTGTTCCCTGAAGACGGCATCCGTATTTAGATGCAACACAATCAAACCAACCCATTCTTCTTGGACGTCCTGTTGTTGCTCCAAATTCTCCGCCGTCACCACCGCGGACACGAAGTTCCTGTGCCTCATCACCGAAGATTTCACTTACAAATGCTCCAGCACCTACTGCACTACTGTATGCCTTACATACTGTAACAACTTTCTTAATCTCATATGGAGGAATACCTGCTCCGATCGCACCATATGCTGCTAATGTAGAAGAAGATGTTACCATTGGATAAATTCCGTGATCTGGATCCTTTAATGTTCCTAACTGACCCTCTAATAAAATATTTTTACCTTCTTTGATTGCCTTATCTAAGTACGCAGATACGTTACATACATAAGGAGCAACCATCTCTTTGTATTCCATTAATGTGTTATACAGTTCGTCTGCATCAATTAATGGTTTGTGATAAAGATGCTCTAATAAGATATTTTTCTGTACGATAACACGCTCAATCTTTTCTCGAAGTACTGCCTCTTCTTCAAATAATTCATTAACCTGGAAACCAACCTTCGCATACTTATCAGAATAGAAAGGTGCGATACCAGACTTAGTAGAACCAAAAGATTTACCTGCCAGACGCTCCTCTTCATATTCATCAAAAAGAATATGATAAGGCATAACAATCTGTGCACGATCAGAAATTAAAATCTTTGGTGCAGGAACCCCCTTAGAAGTTATCTCTTTTAACTCATTAAAAAGAATAGGAATATTCAGTGCTACTCCGTTACCGATAATACTTGTTGTATGTCCATAGAAAATACCTGATGGTAATGTATGGAGTGCAAACTTTCCATAATCATTTATAATTGTATGGCCTGCATTGGCACCACCCTGAAAACGGATAATAATATCAGAATCCTGTGCGAGCATATCAGTAATCTTACCCTTACCTTCATCTCCCCAGTTTGCGCCTACGATTGCTTTTACCATTAGCTCATTCCTCCCAGCTTTAAAAACTTACTATTTTTATGGATGTGGTTTGTCCCATCACCCAAACACACTAATTATAACTTACTTTGCTTTATAAGTAAAGAATAATTACAATAACTTACTTTTCTTTGCCATTCTGACAAGCATATTTCCTTTCGGGAAGTTACGAAGTTCTGCCTCTGTAATTCCCTTTAACTTAAGTACCAGAACGAAATATACGATAACCGCAAAGCCTACTGAAATCATCAAGCATATAAATACAAGAATTCTTAAATGAATAAAACTTCCGAATATTCCTGATAAGATCAAGTAGATTCCCTGATAAAATACATAGCAGAGTATTCCCATAATTACAGAAGAAAGTAATGGAATCATAAATGTTCGTTTCATTTCCTGATGATATCCTAAATACTTGCGTACACTCAAATTATTCAGCAGACACATAAGGAAAGCATAGAACATCGTAGCAAATACAAGCGCATATAAATTCAGGTTTGTAAAATACAACAACGGTGTAAGCAGAACAACATGAAGGACAAGGGAAACCGCTGCGTTACGAAGCGGAATATTTACCTTTCCAATTCCCTGCAATACTCCATTACTTACTGTAGACAGTGCATAAAATATAATACTGATGCAGCCAGTGCGTAAAATACTTACTGCCAGATCAATCGTTGCTTTTTGTGGGAACAGCACTTCCATAATTGGATAGGCAAGCGCCCCCATTCCAATTGCAGCAGGAATACTAATAACCATTGTAAAATGAATTGCCTGCCTTACATGCCCCCTGCATTTTTTATAGTCTTTCAACTCATAACTGCCGGAAATTGCAGGAATCATAGCAGTAGACATAGAATTTGCAAGCGCGATCGGCACGTTGATGAGCACCCAGTATTTTCCGGAGAACACGCCATATAAAGAGGCCGCTGTTTCAGAAGCCATTCTTTTAAATCCCATAATATCCATAAATAAAGTCTGGTCAACTACCGTACTGATATTGTAGACAAACGTGCTTAAAATTACCGGTGTTACCATCATAAAGATAATCCTAAAGATATCTTTATAGGAACTGTCAACACCCGTATCATCTTTTTGAATTTCTTTTTTAAAATATTTTTTATTACAGGAGTAAATAAACAACATAAATAAGAGACCGGTTATAACACCTGCCCCAATACCTGCGGCACTTCCCATCGCACCAAATACTGGAATCTTATCGGCATCCCCACCTGCAAATGCATGAATAAAGAATACGGCAGCCCCGATACTAATGACTGCGTTAGCCACCTGCTCTACAATCTGAGAAAGCGAAGTCGGAATCATTGTCCTGTGTGCCTGAAAATATCCACGGAATACCCCTAAAAATCCGGAGAAAAAGATAGTTGGAGCTAAAATACGAAGTACAGGAATCGCCTTAGGCTGATTCGAAGGAATTAATACAGAGGCTCCAAAAAAAGTAATAAGGCTGGCAATCCCACCTATTACCAGAACATATATAAGTGCACATTTAAATACCTTATGTGCAATCTTATACTGATGTACCGCCATCTTGGCCGAAACCACCTTGGAAACTGCCATAGGAATACTATAGGAAGATATCAATAATATCATCGTATAAATATTCACAGCAATACTATAATATCCATTACCTTCATCACCTATAATACTTGTAACCGGACTTCGATATAATACACCGATAATCCTTGTCACGATACCTGCCACCATCAATATTGAAGCCTGGGCAAGTACATTCGTTTCTTTTGTATCTTTGCTACTCAACTGACAACCACCTTTCCAAACTTTAAGGGTTATTCTTTCTCCTGTTTTTATAAATTACATAACTTAAGGGTTATCGTTGCCGATAACCCTTAGTATTATACGGATTTCTTTCTAGCATGTCAATCCGAAGTTTCTGTATTTTTATACATTAATCTCTGCTTTCATTCCAAGAATGTCTTTATTCTCGTCAAGAACAGGCTGAACGTATTCTGTAATGAACTCTACTGTCTGCTCTGGAGATCTTCCAACAAAGTTTTCTGGTTTCATGATGGCCTGAAGCTGTTCCATTGTCATTCCAAATGCTGAATCTGCTGCGATTCTTTCAAGAAGATCATTCTCTTTACCTTCTTCTTTTACAACACGACCTGCTGCCATAGAGTGCTGACGAATTCTTTCGTGAAGTTCCTGACGGTCTCCACCAGCTTTTACTGCATCCATCATGATATTTTCTGTTGCCATAAATGGAAGTTCTCTCATAAGATGTGCTTCAATTACCTTTGGATATACTACAAGACCATCTACGACATTCAGATATAAGTCAAGGATACCATCAATCGCAAGAAAACCTTCTGGTACAGAAAGACGCTTGTTAGCAGAGTCATCTAATGTTCTCTCAAACCACTGTGTAGATGCTACGAATGCCGGATTCATCGCATCAGACATTACATAATCTGCTAAAGAGGCAATTCTCTCACTTCTCATAGGATTTCTCTTATAAGCCATTGCAGAGGAACCAATCTGATGTTTCTCGAATGGTTCTTCAATTTCTTTTAAATGCTGTAAAAGACGAATATCATTAGAGAATTTATGAGCAGACTGTGCAATTCCAGAAAGTACATTAAGTACACGGCTGTCAATCTTACGGGAATATGTCTGTCCGGAAACTGGATAACATGCATCAAATCCCATCTTCTCTGCAATCTTTCCATCAATCTTACGGATTGTCTCATGATCTCCGTTGAATAACTCTAAGAAACTTGCCTGAGTTCCCGTTGTTCCTTTAGAGCCTAACAACTTCATTGTGCTGATAACATATTCTAAGTCTTCTAAATCAAGCATAAGATCATGTAACCATAATGTAGCTCTCTTTCCAACGGTCGTTGGCTGCGCTGGCTGGAAATGTGTGAAAGCCAGTGTAGGGAGGTCTTTGTACTTCATAGCAAATGCAGAAAGCTCTGCAATGACATTAATCAGCTTGCTTCTTACTAACTTGAGAGCCTCTGTCATAATGATAATATCTGTATTATCACCTACATAGCAGGATGTTGCTCCAAGATGGATGATTCCCTTTGCATTTGGACACTGTACACCATATGCATATACATGGGACATAACATCGTGACGTACTTCTTTCTCTCTTGCTTTTGCCACATCAAAATTAATGTCATCGGCATGGGCCTTTAACTCCTCAATCTGTTCCTTTGTCACACTGTCAAGACCTAACTCATATTCTGTCTCTGCTAATGCGATCCAAAGCTTTCTCCATGTCTTAAACTTCTTGTCTGGAGAAAAGATATACTGCATCTCTTTACTTGCATATCTTTCTGAGAGAGGACTCTGATATTTGTCGTACATTGTTTATACCTGCTACTAAAAACATATACAAATGTGTATATGCTAGATGATTTGCATCTAAATAGCTTTTCCTTTCCTGATTTTTTATAATTGCCACTTGATTTTCTATTAGTTAATTTATCCCTGTTCTCCACGGATATCCTGTGTTGGCGGTTCAATCGGATAGTTACCGCTGAAACATGCATCACAGTATGGAAGTCCGTTGTTAAGTTCTTTTAAACGTTCCATTCCAAGATAAGCTAATGTATCTGCCTCAATGCTGTCACGAATCTCATCTAAAGTCTTACCATAGGCAATCAACTGATCTTCGGAAGGAATATCCGTTCCAAAATAACAAGGGTGTAAAAATGGAGGAGAACTGATTCTTACATGAACTTCTTTTGCTCCGGCATCCTTTAACATACGAACAATACGATGACAAGTTGTTCCTCGAACGATAGAATCGTCAATCATAACAATTCTCTTACCCTTTACAGCATCTTTTAACACATTAAGCTTTACCTGTACACTGCTCTCACGCATGCTCTGCTTTGGCTTGATAAACGTTCTTCCAACATAAGAATTTTTAATGAAAGCTGTTCCGTAAGGAATACCAGATTCCATAGCATATCCCTGTGCTGCCGGATTACCTGATTCAGGAACACCAACAACCATATCTGCTTCTACCGGTGAATCCATAGCAAGGAATCTTCCTGCCTTAATACGGCTGGCATAAACACCAACCCCGTCAATGACTGCATCCGGTCTTGCAAAATAGATATATTCAAAAATACATCTTGCCTGCTTAGAAGAATCTTTGAAGCAAAGTTCCCTATTTGATACAATTCCACTCGGTGTTAGGGTAACAACTTCTCCTGGTTCTACATCTCTTACAAATTCTGCCCCTACTGTATCTAAGGCACACGTCTCAGATGTAAGGAAATATGTATTGTCTCTCTTGCCGATACAAAGAGGTCTGAAACCAAATGGATCTCTTGCCCCAATCAGCTTTCTCGGACTCATTACGATAAGAGAATAGGCTCCCTTTAACTTACGCATTGCTGCAAGTACCGCTTCTTCTGCTGTTGCGGAAGAAATTCTCTCTTTGGCAACATGGTAAGCGATTACCTCAGAATCAATCGTTGTCTGGAAAATAGCGCCTGTCTTTTCAAGTTCCTCGCGAAGTTCTAATGCATTTACCAGATTACCATTATGTGCAAGAGCCAGCGTACCTTTATAATAATTCAGTACTAACGGCTGTGCATTCTCTCTGGTACTAGAACCTGCAGTTGAATACCGGACATGACCCACACTGATATTTCCCTTTAATTTCTCAAGGTTTTCACTGCTAAACACTTCGTTGACAAGGCCCATTCCTTTATGAACCTGAATGTTCTTTTCCGGGCCGTTGGTATCCGAAACTGCAATACCACAGCTTTCCTGTCCTCTGTGCTGCAGAGCAAACAACCCATAATACACTGTTGAAGCAATGTCATTTCCGTCGAAATCATATGCTCCAAACACTCCGCATTCTTCGTGAATTCCAGAATCCACACACTCTTCAGAAAACTGTTCTTCCATATCAAACGCCATTTTCTTCCTCCATAATTTCATTAGTGAATATAATTGAAACGATTGTATACTAACATAAAATAAGTGTCCGTACAAGCCATTTCTCAGATTTCAGAACCATTCACAAATTTTATGTGTATTTTATATAGTATTTTTTATGAATTTTACAGATTATTTTCCTGCATTATGACGAAATAGTTTCGAATCTGTTGGAAGGATTCCTCTGCGGATTTTTACGGAAAGAATCCGGCTTACCGCCTCATTAATCTTACTCTCAGAAATCGTGCCGTCTTTCACTGCTTCTAATACACCTTCAAATGCCTGTTCAAAATTATCCGGCATTAAAATCATGTCATTTCCAGCCTGAACTGCCATTACCGCCGCCTGATCTGCGTCATAGAACTTTGTGATAACTTTCATATTCATAGCATCTGTAATAATAACATTATTAAATTGTAATTCTTCTCTTAAAATATCTGTTACCATAAGTTTTGTAAGAGAAGCCGGGGTTTCCTTTCCTGTTACCTGGCTCACAGCAACATGGGACATCATTACCATATCCGCTCCCGCTGCAATTCCAGATTCAAACGGAAGGAATTCTACTTCACGGAGGCGGTCAATTGTTGCATTTAGATCTACATACCCTTTGTGTGTATCCTCTCCACACTGTCCCTGTCCTGGAAAATGCTTCAAAGTAGAACTTACGCCCTGAGACTGCAGGCCTTTCACTTCCTGAGATACCATTCCTGCTACGGTTTTGGCATCAGAACTAAAACTTCTATTTCCGATTTCCGTATTTTCTGCATTTGTATTCACGTCTGCTACCGGTGCAAAGTCAAGGTTAAATCCAAGTTCCCTGATTTCTTTTCCGATTGTCTCTCCTACTTCGCAGGCTTTTTTACTGTCCCCACTCTTACCAATCTCAGACATGGCAGGGAACTTAGTTGTCTGCATATTTTTTGAGTTTGCAATTCTTGCTACGGAGCCGCCTTCCTCATCAACCGAAATAAACAATGGAATATCATTACTTTTCTGAATGTCAGCAATCATACTTTTTACCTGCTCACGGTCTTTAAGATTATAGGAAAAAAAGATAACACCACCAGGTTTATACTCTTCTAATTTCTGCTGCATCTTCTTTGTTACTTCTGTCTCCGCATCAAAATCAAGTGAATCGGTACAGACAATGAACATCTGCCCTATTTTTTCTTTTAAGGTCATACTTGAAAGAGCATCAGAAACCATCCCCTCTAAAGTAATATCATCTAATTCTCCTGAATCCTTTGAGGTAGATGTACTTTCTTCGGATTTTTCTTTCTTTTTATGGGAGCCGCACCCTGCAAGTATTCCCGCAAACAGGGTAAGGCATAATAATAACACTATTACTTTATATCTTTTCATTACTCCTCCTGCGGTGAAAACCGAGGGTCAAAGGTTCTCTTTTTGGGTACTTTCTTTTTTGATTCATTTGCTGCAGCAATCGCTTCCTCGCAAAAAGTCTTCTGTGCCTCAATTGCCTCTTTTCCCCTTCTGTCCACTTTCTGATATGTGCCATCTTCTAAAAGCCTGTGCGCTTTTAATGTGTCACTAAGCTGAACATCCAAAATATGTTTTGCTTTTTCTTTTAATTCTTCCTCTTCAACTGGGAAAACAATCTCTACACGGCGGTCAAGATTTCTAGGCATCCAGTCCGCACTTCCCATATAAATTTCTTCATGTCCGTCATTATAGAAATAGAAAATTCTTGCATGCTCTAAGAAAGTTCCCACAATAGAACGTACCCGGATATTTTCACTGACTCCCGGTTTGCCCGCTACAAGACAGCAGATTCCACGAACAATCAAATCAACCTGTACACCTGCACAGGAAGCTTCGTATAAGGCAAGGATAATCTTTCTATCACAAAGAGAATTGCATTTGGCGATAATTTTTGCCGGTTTGCCTTCTTTTGCGTTTTTCGTCTCTCTGTGAATCATCTCAAGAAAACGCTTTTTCATCCAGATTGGTGCTACAATAAGACGGTTCCAGTTTGCCGGTTCGGAATAACCACTTAACATATTAAATACGGCTGTAGCATCTTCTCCGACAACATCGCGGCAAGTAAACATACCGGTATCTGTGTAAAGCTTTGCAGTGGAATCATTATAGTTTCCTGTTCCAAGATGCACATAGCGGCGGATACCATCCGCTTCTTTCCGCACTACCAGTGCAATCTTACAGTGTGTTTTCAGACCAACCAAACCATAAATAACGTGACAGCCTGCCTTTTCTAACTTTCTTGCCCAGTTAATGTTATTCTCCTCATCAAATCGTGCCTTTAACTCTACCAATACAGTTACCTGCTTTCCATTTTCTGCTGCCTGTGCCAATGCAGCGATAATCGGGGAATGCCCACTGACACGGTAAAGAGTCTGCTTGATTGCAAGCACGTCTTTATCTTCTGCTGCCTGCCTGATAAATGCCACAATCGGATCGAAGCTTTCATATGGATGATGCAGTAACACATCGCCCTTTCGGATCTGGGTAAATATATTTTTATCTGCACGAAGCTTTTTATTTTTCTGCGGAGTATATGGTTTTTCTTTTAAATCAGAGAACCCTTCAATGCCATAACATTTCATAAGGAACGTAAGGTCAAGCGGGCCATTGAAAGCATACATGTCGCATGGATGCACTTTAAACTGCTTCTTTAAATACTTCTCCAGACGGCTATCCATCCGCTCTTCATACTCAAACTTGATGACTTCGCCCCACTGACGCATTTTTAAAGACTTTTCAATTTCTTTTAATAAATCTTCTGCATCATCTTCATCAATGGATAAATCTGCATTTCTCATAATACGGTATGGAGCAGAACAGATAATCTCATGATTTAAAAACAAAACATCTAAGTAATGTTCAATGACATTCTCAAGAAGAATAACACGGCATTTTCTTTTTCCTCCATCCTTTTGCGGAAGCACAATCACTCTTGGAAGTACAGAAGGTACCTGTACTGTCGCAATATCGTAGTCTTTCTTTTCTTTTTTATCTTCGCCCCGGCTTTTTATCAAAGCAGCAATATTCAATGTCTTATTCTGAATCAGCGGAAACGGTCTTGAAGAATCAATCGCCATCGGAGTCAGTACCGGATATACATTCTTATGGAAATATTCTTCTAAAAACTCCTCTTCTTTTTCAGAAAGGCTGTTAAAAGTTACAATTTCTAACCCCGCTTCAGAAAGTTTAGGAAGAAGAGAACGATTATAGGTCGTATACTGTTTTTCGCAAAATGCATGGGTTTTCTCATTCAATGCACCAAGTTGTTCCTGCGGGGTCATTCCTGCAATATCCTTCTTCTTATACCCTGCATTGACCATATCTTTTAAAGAAGCGATACGCACCATAAAAAATTCATCTAAATTCGAGGCAGTGATACTTAAAAACTTCATTCGCTCAAATAATGGATTTTTGCGATCTCTTGCCTCTCCAAGAATTCTCTGGTTAAACTCTAACCAACTCAATTCACGGTTTGTAAAATTCTCCGGTCTGTCAAATATACTTTTGTCCATCTTCTATCCTCCCCTACAATGCTCTTTTTTGCTTTAATACTGGTGTGATTCCAGTAAATTCACTAAAGGTTTCTGCTTTCTTGGAAAAGCGGGTAATCTCTAATGTAATATCCTGATTTGTTTCAAGGGAAATAATCAATTCCTTTCCTTTTCTTGCCATAGAACATTTCTCAAGTTTTTGTTTATGTCCTCTGTCTAATGCATTTGCAAGCCTTAGAATAGAAGATAACTTGGCAATCCGAAGATATTCTTCTCTCCAGAATGCAGTATCTAACTCGTCAGTATCTGGAAGTTCCTGTGTATTGTAAAGCACAATATTAGCAACTTCCTCTCTCTCTCTGTGAGATAAGCCCATAATCTCAGTGGAGATGATTAACTGGTAGCCATTCTTACCTGGATCATTTAAGTTAACATATTTTCCAATATCATGAAGAATCGCAGATATTTCAAGAATAAGGCGGTCCCGTTGTGTAAGTCCGTGGAACTTTTTCGTCTTATCGAAAATCTCTAACGCTAAATCTGTAATATATTGTGCATGTACTTTACTATAACGGTATCTTTTTCCGATATACTTTGCAGAAGCTACGATATCCTGATAAAAATCATGGCTTAGTTTTATCTTCTTTGTTTCCTGTGCGTAATCCACCACGCTTCCATCACAAAGATTCGTCGCACATATATAAACGGTATCTGCTTTAGAACGTTCTAAGAATGTCTTATAAATAAGTACTGATGGAAGAACCATTCTGGCATCCTCAATGGAAAGTCCGTATTTTAAGGCAATATCCTGATAGGATGCCTTTTTAATCTTTTTGTAAATGTATAAAATCTGCTCATAGCTCATCGTATCGGTAAGATGCAGTTCCGGAATCAGGCGATTGATATTTTTAATCTCGTCTCCGATGGCGATCACATTTTTAATATCTTTATCTTTCAGATAGCCACTTTTAAACATATCAAATTCATACTGAATATATTCTTCTAATACAGAAATATAATCGAGTACGTTATTCTCAACAGATTCTAAAAATCCCCTCACTTTTACTGTACCGATATCTAAATTCTGCGTCATATAAAGTGCCTGTTTATCAAACAGGGATACCTGTACACTTCCGGAACCGATATCTAAAATGGCAGTATTTTTTTCAATGATTTTATTGAAATCAATATCTAATACCTGAATTCCCTTATACATAAGGAAACGAAGTTCCGAATTACTGAGCATGATAACATCCACACCTGTGCGAATTTTAATCTGATTAAGAACCGATACCTGATTCTTTGCATTACGAATCGCACTTGTCGCGTAACAGCGGAATTCTGTTATCGCATATTCCCTCATACGCTGCTGAAATTCCATCAGTACATTACAGATTTCTTCAATTTGCGCAAATGTAATCTTTCTTGTAAAATAGGCCTCTTTGCCAAGTTCATACTCATAGCGTATCTCATCCACTGTACGAAATCCCTTTCCACCAGAAATCTCATACACTTTCATGAGCATATTTTTTGAACCGATTACAATTGCCGCATACGGACTTATTCCCATCGCTGCCTCCTTTTTGCCTCTGGCACTTCTCCGGCTTTCTTATTTCTTCTGTTCGTCAGAAAGATAAAAGAAAGAATTCACTGTATGTTTTGTATCAATAAGATTATTATATTGTAATATCTGATACTCTTTTACCATATCGCTATAAGGCGATTCTAAAGCAGATTCATAATATTTGCCCTTCTTATCAAAGCATCCCATTGCCGTAAGTACAGGAAGCTTCTTGCGGAGTTTTAATAAGAACTTCTGGTATGGGCTTGTTTCTAAGCCTGCCTCGTTCATCACATAGGCACTTAAATAGTTCGCACTCATTTTATCTATGGTTTTCTCTTTAATATCATAGTTTGCCCAGATAATAAATGGTGTTCTGTATTTGTTCATTAATTCTTCATTTGTAAGACTGCCTGCACTCTTTCCAAAAAGGCTGTCATAGAAGCTGCTCTGTACAGCCGGCTGATGATCACCATACATTACGATGATTGTCGGTTCTTTTACTTTTGAAAAATACTCTACAAGCTGTTTAAACGCATCATCTGTCTTCTTTACAAGGGAAAGATACTGCTCTGCCTGCTCATTTTTATGATTATCTGTAATCTGTATATCATTATGGAAATTGGAGTACGTCTTATCAAATCCACCGTGATTCTGCATCGTAACATTGAAAAGATAAAATGGTTCATCTTTCTCAGTACGGTTTTCGTATAACTCCTCTATCTTCTTAAAATCAGATTCATCAGAAATATATTTTCGATACATTGTCGGATTCTTAAAATCTGTCTCTGAATAAAAATGATCAAATCCCATATAATCATACACCTGCACACGGTTCCAGCCGGAAGCAAGGTAAGGATGTAAAGCCAGATTGCCTTTATATCCTTGTTCTTTTAACAGATAGGTCATATTAGGAAGTTTGTCCTTTACAACCTGTGTGTATGCAATAATACCATTTTGTAAGAAGGACATGCTATTTCCAGTTAAATACTCAAACTCGGAGTTACAAGTTCCTGAACCGAAGATAGACATATAAAGAGAACCTTTTATTGTATTCTCCTTTAAACTATGAATAAATGGCATATAATCTTCATTTGTGGAAAATTCATTGATAACACTTAAATCAGAAAATGCCTCGTTCATAATGCCGATTACATTTGGTTTCGTACCATCTGCAGTTTCTAACCGCCCTTTTTTCTTTTTATCGGAATCTTCATTCGCAAACTTTTCTTCATATTTCTCGGCAATGTCTTTGGCCGCCTCTACAGAATAATCAGATGGTTTTTCCTGCACCAGAGAATTCATGTTAAGAACAAAACCAAAGAACAGTCCATTCTTGGCATAGCCTTTTTTCTGATCCCACACGTTATTCTTAATGCCAAAGTTCTTTAATGTTTTTTGTTCTACGACAAAATGTCCGAGCACTGAACCTAGCAGGCCGATAACAACAAGCATAATTACCCGCTTTTTCCAGCCCATTTTTTTAGGAACCGGACAGCGCCACATTATGGCTAAATATAACAGCAGGAATAAGACATTCCATACAAATACCGGCTGAATGCTGTAAGTATAGTTCTCTGCAACATTCGCAGCTGTTCTTGCGGACATAATATCTGAAGGAACGATCGGTGCACCTTTAAAACTTAAAACATAATAGTTTGCAATTCCAATAATGCACCACAAAATACTTCCTATTGTTACAGATACTCTCCTGGAATTGAAAATCAGATACAATAATCCAAAGAACATATAATAAACTAATATGTTAAGCCAAAATTCTGCAGCACGCATTCTAAAAATTGGATTGTCAGTAAACCTTTCCACAAACCAGAATGTAAATAACGGTGCTGCAAAAAACAGAATCTGACCAAGTGCTTTCTTTACCATCTCCGGTGCCGGCAGTGCAAACCATAAAAGAAGAAGGACAAGTGCCATCATCATACAGATACCTGCCCACTGCTGATATATTGTTACTGGATAATAGAGCTTAGATACAAGATACTTACCCTGCTCTTCCTGATTAATCTTTAACTTGCCACGGAAACCAGTTTCCTTTGTTGTCCACTGGAAAATAAGAGGTTCCTTGCCGGATTCTGCTCCACTTGTTGTAAGCTGAATGCTGTACTCTTTCTTTTTCGTCAGCTGCAGATCTGTCTTAAATTCTGTATAATCATTATTTACAATATCACTGATATTTTTTGTAAGTCTCTGTATGCTTTTTCCGGTTTCTAAATCTATAATATTAAGAATAACCTTTCCACTTGCCTGTCCAGAATAGTCATTGCCAAAATAAACTTTTACCGTTTTTAAATGTGTATGTTTTGCAACAAACTTCGGGCTTACAGCAGACCCTGCCGATAACTGGCAGACCTGATCAATTCGATACTTATTTACCTGATTTGTTGCATTTTTCTGATATTCCATAAAGTGACTGCATAAATACCAGGTAAAGAAAAGAAGAACCGCTGTAATCACTGTCTTTAATAATAAAACCGCCGAATTTTTCTTTTTCACATGCTTATTTTTTACTGTTTCACTCATGTACTCTACGCTCCTTTTGTAGACCGTTTAATAGTTTCCTAAAATTTTAAAATCCGCTACTTCTGTACGAACACCTTGCAGGGCATTTTTTACTGCCGGATCATGCAGATTTCCGTTGATATCAATATAGAAGCGGTATTCCCACTGCTGGTCTGGCAGAGGAACAGATTCAATATGGCTTAAGTTTAAGTCATTATATAAGAAATGAGATAATATGTTATAAAGAGTTCCGCTTTCATGAAGCAGAGAGAAAGAAATGCTGATCTTATTCGCATTCTCTGTGTACTGTCTCTTCTTAGAGAGGATTACAAAACGAGTTACATTATTTTTGTCAAAGTTGATACCTGCATCTAAAATATCAAGACCGTAAAGTTCTGCAGCTCTGCGGCTTGCAATGGCTCCCTGTGTCATTATTTTCTCTCTTGCTACTCTCTCAGCAGCAATGGCTGTATTTTCCACACTAACCTTTTTGACATCCAGGTTTTCTAAATATGGAGCACACTGCATTAATCCCTGCGGATGTGAAAGAACAACTTCTAAATCCTCAATCTTACTTCCCGGACAGCCTAGCAGACAATGTTCTACTTTTACAAAAACTTCTCCTACCATACAGACATCATTCTCCAGTAAAATGTCATAAACACCTGTAACATCTCCGGCAGAAGAGTTCTCAATCGGAAGTACGCCGTAATCGGCATCTCCGTTATTCAATGCCATCGCAACATCTTTAAAGTTAACAACGGCATAATGATCTACATCCGCTCCAAAGAACTTTTCACATGCCATCTCTGAAAAAGATCCTGGCACTCCCGGATAAACAATTCTTGTATCTGGGAACATGACTAACTCTGGTACTTCGGTAAAATAATTCTCAATATAGCGGTCTCTCTGGTGAACCATATGATACTGATATTTGCGGCTTATGGACATCATCTGAATAAAAACTTCCTCTAATCCCTTTATGACAAATGGATTGGATCGGTTCTTTGTAATATCTGATAACTTTTCGTCTTCTTTATTTTTATTATAAATGGATTCTCCCGCCTGCTTTTTAGAAAGCGCTAATTCTGCGGCAAATCCCATCCTTTTTTCAAATAACTCTGCAATTTCGTAATCTATTTTTGTAATATCATCTCGTACATCATCTACTTTTCTTATTTCTTTATCCATTCCACTACTGCTTCCTTTATTTCTCTTTTTCTTTTAAATCCTCTAAAATATCTGAATATCTTCTTCTCTCTAACGGATGGATTCCTCTTGGAGTCAACTCACACAATGGCTCTAATACAAAAAGCCTTTTTGTCAGTTCTGGATGAGGAATCGTAATCTCCTCATCTTCTGTCACTAAATCATCATATAAAAGAATATCCAAATCTAATGTTCTTGGTCCCCAGTGAATCTCTCTCTTTCGCTCTGCCTCATTTTCAATCTGATGTAGTTTGTCAAGAAATTCTGCTGGTGTATCTAATGTTTCAATCGAATATACTGTGTTTAAAAACTTGCCCTGCTCCGTATAACCGTATGGTTCTGTCTCAATAATTGAAGCAGATTTGAAGTTCTTTGTATCCGGCAAAGCACTCACTTTCTCCTTTGCAAGTTTCATATATTCTTCCCGCTCTCCAAGATTAGAACCAACACCAATATATACTTTATGCCAGCTTCTCTTAATCTTAACAGAAGTGTAATCCACATGCATTAAGACAGGTGCCCACGGCTTTTTCACTTCAATCTCCACTTCTTTTATAAGTGGAAACTGCAAAAGAATACACTCTGCAAGGCGTTCGGCAACTCGTTCTAACAGTTTGTCGTTCTGCTTTGTCATTTCTTTTTTGACACAGCGGCAGATATCTCCGTAGCTTACTGACAATTCAAGTTCATCTGTCTTTCCTGCAGCCCTTGTGTCTACTTTTGAAACAATATTGACGAGAAACTTCTGACCGAGAACATTTTCCTCCTTGTATACACCGTGATGGCAAAATACTTCCAGATTCTTTACTCTTATCTCATCCATCTTACTCTGCCTCCAGAATTGCCTCAATCATCTTCAATTCTCTATAGTTTGTCTTTACATCGTGCACACGGAAAATAGAGGCCCCTTTCATACGGCCAAGTACTGTTGTTGCCGCAGTTCCTTCCTCTCGCTGATCAACAGGAAGATTTAACGCAAGACCAATCACAGACTTTCTTGATGTTCCAAGTAACACAGGAAGTCCCCATTTTGAAAATACATCCATATGCTTCATAATAGAAAGGTTCTGCTCAAATGTTTTTCCAAAGCCAACACCTGGATCAAGAACAATTCTTTCGTCCCTGATTCCTGCCTTTTTCGCAATGGCCAGTGTCTCTTCCATATCAGAACAGAAATCCTCAATAAAATTAGTATACTCCTGATTATCTCTGTTGTGCATCAGACAACAGGCCACATCATATTTTGCGATCACAGCTGCCATTTTCGGATCATATTTTAATCCCCAGATATCGTTAACCAGGTCAGCTCCTGCCTGGATAGAGCTTTCAGCAACACTGCTCTTAAAAGTATCTACAGAAACAGGAATGTCAAAATGTTTTTTGACCGCTTCAATAACAGGAAGAACTCTCTGTGCTTCCTCATCAGCACTGACAGGAGTATGACCGGGACGTGTAGATTCGCCTCCGATATCAATAATATCTGCACCATCAGCAATCATTGCCTCTGTATGTTTCAAAGCTTCATCCATATGATTCCATTTGCCGCCGTCAGAAAAGGAATCAGGGGTAACATTCAAAATTCCCATTATGTAAGTATGATTCTTAGTATCAAAAAAACGGTTTCCAATTTTCATGAGCAGAGCCCATCCTTTCTTTTGTGCTTATGAAGAAGATCAGTATTCAATTTTCATATTTTTTTTATCATCAGACCAATAGCATTCAGAAGCTGCGGAACATAAAAAACAATTTCTGGACTGCTTATCCGCTTTATAAAGAAGTGCTGCCAACGTACTGCGGGAATCTCCTTTTCGGTGATGTCCAATGGAAGACAGAATCAGTTCTTTTTCCTGTTCTGTAAAGTGCAGATCTGTCAGGATTTCCCTTGCGATTTCTACTCCTGCAATATCATGGGGAATGTTGTACTGATATTGCTGTGCACGTCCGATATCATGAAGAAGTGCTGCTGCATAGATAAGCTCTTTGGACAACTCCAGATGTTCCTCCAGTGCATAAATGTACATCAGCCGTGCAACATCCAGAAAATGTTCAGGCGTATGACGGCAGAAGATCCGTTCACTCTCAAGTTCCTGTATTTTTTTATAATGTTCCTGATAAACCGGGTGCCTCCAAATCTGATTGACACGATCCATATCTGAAAAATTGTTATTCATCCTTTTACCATAGAAAGGAACATTTTCTGCAGTTCCTTATCTTCTGTAAACGCACCACGGGTTACAGTAGTGATCGTTTTGCTGCCTGGTTTTTTTATTCCGCGCATGGTCATACAGGTATGTTCCGCTTCCAACATTACCATAATTCCTTTTGGATCCAGAGTACGCTCCAAAGCATCTGCAATCTGAACAGTAAGCCGTTCCTGGATCTGTGGTCTTCTGGAATAAACCTCTACTGTACGTGCCAGTTTGCTTAAACCGGTAACTTTGCCGTTGGGGATGTATGCAAGATGAGCTTTTCCATAAAAAGGCATCAGATGATGCTCACACATGGAGTAAAAGGTGATGTCTTTTTCCAGCACGATTTCATTATTTTCTACAGGAAACTGCTTTAACAGATGCTGATCCGCTTCATGACCAAGACCTCCGTAAATTTCTTCACACATGCGGGCAATCCTGTCAGGAGTATCAATCAGACCTTCCCGTGTGATATCTTCACCGATACCTTCCAGAAGCAGACGGACTGCCTGCTCAATTTTCACTTTGTCAACCATTAAAAAATAACCTCCTTTGTATTTTTGAAATGGAGATTATCCTTTTGACCAAATTAAAAAGGATATCTCCAATTGTGATAGAATGTATGTCGAAAACATTCCCTTGAGCCTGTTAAAAAACGTTTCCACAAATCGCAATGTGCATCTTGCAGAAAGCTCCTTTCGGGCAGGCTCTGACACAATATGAGATATCCCTCTTATAGTGCTTGCAACGGGTGCGGATAATATACCGTAAGACGTGCTTTTCGTTTCAGTGACAACTCCCCATTCACCGAACACTTGACGCATAAAATCCTATTTTGCATATCATTCATTTCGGTATTCAGTATACCATGTAATACGATAATAGAAAAGGTTTTTTCTGACTTTTCAGAATAATTTTTTCCTGCTGCCAGAACTAATAGTTTCGAAGTACACTTTGCAGATATACTTTATACTGTTGCTTTACATCTTCCGGTCCAACAATTCTCATTCCGGATCCAGAATCGTACATAATTCCGTAACACATCTATTTCCATGTTATATAATCTTTCCGGACAAATAATTAATTTCAGCTAACAGATCTGTACCGTCCATCCTGACAATTTCTGGCGCTGTTTTTTCCAGTTAAAGTCATAATACTCCACTTCTATTTCCTGGTATCTAGACTCACGAGCAAACTTAGCCATATACCAGGTTATCCACATAGTGATTCCTTCCTGATGATAATGTGCCTGTGCTTCAACTTTACTGGATCTTCCAATATCGCTATATCGCGCCAGTATCTGCATATCTGTTTCTGTGCCTTCTCTTTTCCTTCGGGATTGTAATATATGTCTTTTCCTCTACTTCTGAAACTCAGAACCTTTCCGTCTCGGAGATACAATAAAGCAATCTTGTCTATTAGCATATAATCCTTTAATCTATAAAAGCCACTGTCTCTTAACCTCTACAAATTCATTGTTTGACAATCTTCCAATACATATTTCCTTCCATTTTTCAATGCCTTTCAATACCGGTGCATCTGGTTTTTCCGAAATACACTTATCTATTTGAAAAGCAGTTCTTGCACATGCGGAACGAAGATTTATTGTAGATTTTATCTCTTTTTCTGT